>JABLTO010128645.1_pt1 | contig 10194 bp, 10 predicted proteins | sample 7160091 | NCBI WGS metagenome assembly JABLTO01 (sample SAMN14651225, study PRJNA627086) | human gut metagenome | isolation source: feces | host: Homo sapiens
ATATTGCAAAGGCTTTAGAGGAATTTTTAATAATTAAAAGTTCTAATTTCACGAATCTTTGCCACATTGATGCCATAATGATTATCGGCTAATGTAAATTCCAAGATTTCTAACTCATTTGTACCTGACTCTAATAATATATTTGTATCCATATATATTCTCCCCCATTTCTACATTGTTACCTGATACTTTTGTCCATCCATCTCAACTTGCAAATCCTGCGTTGAAATCTCATCGGCCTGTTTCTTCGGCACTTCAAAAACCAGTACATTCTTTATCGTCTTGCCCGGTTTGACCTTTCCCTGATAAGTAGAAAGATTTTTGGTGCTGAGGATTTTCTTTTCCATAATATAATCTGCACCATTGAAGCATCCATAAAACGTAACATTTTTCGATAGCAGATCTATCTTAGCATTCTTCTTTCCAGTGTTTTTCACATTGATTTTCATAATAATCAGTGTGTTTCCAGACGATGCGTTCGCACTAAAATAATTTCCTTCCTGATAAGAAGATGTGGTCGAATATCCCTGATAAGTAACTTTTAAATTCTTACCAAGCAAATCGGAAAGTGCAATCTCCTGCGTTTGTATTTCCGACTCTGCTCCACCGCTACCGGTATTTGTATTCGTTTCTTCCTGTGCCTGCTGGGTATTCTGTTCGGTTGTCTCATCTACCGTCTGTGTCTCTGTTTCCGGCTCAGCATCTGTCATGCCGTCCATTTGGAAAACATTATGTTTCGCAACTGCATTAGCCGCAGCGGAAACAATCAGGTCTTCCTCGTCATCCGTCAGCTCATACATCGAAGTTCCACATCCGCCAAGTACAAAGGTCGATGCTAATAATACTGCCAAAAACTGCATCCTCTTTTTCATCTGTCTCTATCCTTCTTGTTACTTTTGACCTATAAATTAAGTTTATAGTATCATATTTTAGCATATAATACAACATTTTTCCTACTTAGTTATTACTCTCCAATTCCATCCAGAATTCTACCCCGTTTTCGTGGTTAATTACACCACATTTCTGATGAAATGAATCCATAATAGCCTTTACAATGGACAATCCGATACCACTTCCACCATATTCACGCGTCCTTGCCTTGTCCACTTTATAAAATTTCACCCAGATTTTTTCCAAATCTTCCTCTGGAATCGGTTCTCCCGTATTAAATACACTTGTCCGCACCAGTCCATCATGATAAGAAAAACGGATTTCGATGCGCCGCTGTCCATCTGCATGATTCATAGCGTTGGTCAGGTAATTGGTAATAACCTCTTCCACCTTAAACTCATCCCCCCAGACATACACCGGTCCATCTTTATAAAACTGGATATCCACTTTTTTCTGTGCCGCCATAATAGATGCTGACTGAATCACACCTGTAATCAGTTCTGTAATATCAAACCTTGTCATTTCTACCGTATCATTGCCAAATTCCAACTGATTCAATGTCAAAAGTTTTTTGACCATCTGGTTCATTTTGTCCGATTCATCCATGATAACATCACAATAGAAATCCCTGCTTTCCGCATCATCGTTGATGCATTCCTTCAAACCTTCTGCATAACCCTGAATCAATGCGAGCGGAGTTTTTAACTCATGGGATACATTGGATAAAAATTCCTTCCGCATTTCATCAATCTGTTCCTTCTTTTCAATATCCTGCTGCAGACTGACATTAGCCGTCTTCAGTTCACTGATTGTCTCCTCGAGTGTCTCAGACAATTCATTCATAGACTGTCCAAGTTCATCGATTTCATAACTTCCATACTTTTTGGGAACATATTTTGCATCAAAATCAAGTCCCGTCATTTTTCTGGAAATATCCGACAGTAACCGAATCGGTCTCGAAATACTGTTAGACAAAATTACAATCAGAATAATACTTAAGAAAATAGCACCAATACTGATTATTACAAAAAACTGATTCGTAATTGACGCACTTTCACGAATGCTCTCCAATGCAGTCCTCATATAGACATAGCCACCATCTTTCAGAGAACCAAGCAGTACAAGATATTCCGAATCCAGCCGTTCATCCGTCTGACGCACCAGTGTATAATCGTTTCCTTTTTTTAACATCTGAATCTGATTGCGGTCTGTTCCGTAAATCCAGTTATCCATCTGCATCTGAAAACGCTGTGCATTATTATATGAGGTCCATACAAGATTTCTGTCACGATCCGTGATCAACATATTGATGTTGTTATCCGCACAGATTCGCTCAAAAGAAATATCGTTATCTCCGCTGTTCCCATTAATGCACGCTTCATGCACCTGCCGATAGCCGTTCAACAATTCCTTTTCTTTGTTATATGTATAATATTTTTCTAAAAACGTATCGTTGAGAAACCAGCACACAACTACAGTTCCTGCAACAATTCCAATCATGGTAACAATGAGTTGCCATGTTAATGATGTCTTTTTTTTCATCTGGTACTCATCTCTTTTTCCTATGCCTCTACTTCAAACTTGTACCCCATGCCCCAAACGGTTTTAATATATTCTCCCTGTTTTCCCAGCTTGCTGCGAAGCTTCTTTACATGAGTGTCAATTGTCCAGGCATCTCCGAAATAATCATAGTTCCAGACACTGTTCAAAATGCGTTCTCTCGACAATGCAATCCCCTGATTATCCATAAAATATTCCAGGAGTTCAAATTCTTTAAAGCTTAGCTCTACACTTTTGCCATCTATGGTTACTTCATGAGCGGTCTTATCAAGCACAATCAGACCAGCCTTCTTAATCTGTGAAGAATCGCCAATCTGATTGGTTCTACGCAGAATTGCCTCAACACGGGCCACCAGAATCTTTGGAGAGAAAGGTTTCGAAATATATTCGTCCACACCCAGATCAAAGCCCATCAGTTCATCACTCTCATCGCTTTTTGCTGTGAGCATAATAATCGGAACTTTTGAATTTTCACGTACTTCGCGACAGACTTCCCAACCGTTCATCTTCGGCATCATCACATCAAGGATCAGTAATGCAATATCTTTTTCACGGTAAAAGATGTCGAGTGCCTCCTCGCCGTCTCCTGCCTCTAAAACTTCATAATCCTGACGTACCAGAAAGTCCCGTACAAGTTTTCTCATTCTGCTTTCATCATCCACCACCAGAATTTTTAATTTTTCCATGGTTATTCTGCCTCCTGTTGTTCCAGTTTCTTTTCTCGAACCTTTAATTCTGCCTCACGCTGGTCAAGCTTTTTTTCACGTGTATCAAGTTTCTGTTCCCAATTTTCATATTTATCAATAATTGCATTTTCATAATTTAAGATGGTGACATTATCCCCACTTACATAAGTGATAACAAACATAGATCCAATCACAATTGCAAATACAATGGCAAAAAACAGACTTCTGTGGTATTTTCTCCGATAAATGTTTTTTTCACTGCGGCTTCCCGGCTCATCAGCTTTCTCCGGTGCATATACCGGAATCGGAAGCACATCCTCATATTTGATATATGGAATCGTGTGCAGGTATTCCTGCAGTCCTTTTAGGAATTCTATCCCTACCGGAGTCTCAAACACATCCTGTAAAATCAGTTTCCGGTAAATCTGCAACACTGCATCCGGATCATCCATCTTTGTTTTGCTGCGTATATACCGGATTTTTTCCACTTCTTTTTGTGCGATTTGCGCCTGTTCTAATGATTCAAACGCATATCCTCTAACTTTGTACATAACTATCTTCTGCCCTCATCTAATTCTGCAATCTCACCCGACTGGTACGCACGAATCAGTTCTTTTAACTCTTCAATCCTGCTCATCATTCGTTTTCCATAATCTGTATCCCCTACCAGTATACGCCGGTCTGCATATTCCACAGCTTCCTGATGGGAAACGATATCAAGCTCATCCCTAACCGCAGAATCCGAAAAATCAAATGGTTCATGCGCAGACAAAGTCAATCCATAAGAATTGTAGGTCAGTGTATAACCTGCTATTCCTGTCTTACGTCGGTAAGTCTTGGAGAATCCACCATCAATCAATATCAGCTTTCCATTACATTTTACCGGACTTTCTCCTGCCATACGCTCCACCGGAACGTGACCGTTAATAATATGAACTCTTCCATCTTTCAATCCGAATTCATGCAGAATTTTGTCTGCGGTCTCCGGCTTGTCAAATAAATGATAATATGCATTCTTACTTTCATGGTGCATTTTCTTGTCTTCCAGAAAATACCTCTCAAAAGTTGCCATCTTGCTACGTCCATACAATGGTGAATTTGGTGCCGTCCAGATATACCACATCATGTCCTGACCCTTTTCACGTTCTTCCTTATCCAAAGAGAAAAAAGCTTTGCGGACATAAGATTCCAACACATCATACAGTTCTTTTCCACTGTAATACTTTCCATATATATTTACTTTTGCAAAACTACCATCCTCATTCATAGGTACACATCCGTGATACAGCAGATTTCCATTATAAATTTTGTACATGCTGCCACGTTTCAGCATCAGTCTTACGTGTCTTTGCAGCTTTTCACAGTGAACAAATGAGGTTCTCAGTCTCGCCATCACTTCCGTCTCTTCCGGCGTCAGTTCATATGGATTCTCCGGATCGATCGTTGGAAAATAGGTATCCAGCATCGGATATTCCTGCCCATCAATTTCTACCGTTTTCTTTTCATAATTGATTTTGTGCAAAAGGCAACGGTTCTGCATGCCAAAATCGGACCATTTCTGAACCAGCTGTCCTTCCAGTTTAAATCGAATGATAGCAATTGCCTTGTGCATCTTGCGATTCATCTCGGTCTCTTTTTTGCTCCGCTCCTCATCCGTTGAATTTTTCAGCACAAAGCGTTCACATGGATCATCTTTATAGGCATCCATCGCAAATGTTGCCAGAGGAACCATGTTGATACCATATCCATCTTCGATCAAATCCAGATTTCCATAACGGATGCTTGTACGAATGACAGCTGCAATACATGCCAACTGTCCCGTTGCCGCTCCCATCCATACCATATCATGATTTCCCCACTGGATATCAAAAGAATGATACTTTTCCAGACGGTCCATAATCAGATCCGGCGATGGTCCCCTGTCATAAATGTCCCCCAGAATATGTAAATGATCAATAACCAGACGTTGGATCAGTTCCGCCAGCGCTACTATGAAATTGTCCGTCTGCCCCAGTTCTACAATCGTATTAACAATCGCTTCATAATAAGCTTCTTTATTCAGGACCTCCTGCTTTTCGGTAATCAGCTCCTCAATCACATACGCATAATCTTCCGGCAAAGCCTTACGCACTTTCGATCTTGTATATTTTGATGAAACGGTTTTACAGACTTCAATCAGACGATACAGCGTAATTTTATACCAGTTCTCCATATCTTCTTCCTGCTGCTTTACCAACTCAATTTTCTTCAGCGGATAATAAATAAGTGTTGCCAGAGACATCTTATCCGCCGTACTTAATGTATGTCCGAATACGTCATCAATTTTCTTTCGTACTGCTCCGGATCCATTACGAAGCACATGGGAAAAGGCACGGAACTCTCCGTGAATGTCCGACAAAAAATGTTCCGTTCCTTTGGGAAGATATAAAATCGACTGCAAATTAATAATTTCGGTCGAAGCCCGGCCTATGGTCGGATATAATTCCGCAAGCTGCTCCAGATAATGTATACGTTCTCTTTCCACAAAAACACCCCTTCATATATTAGATTCAATAGTTAATTATAATTCTATCATAAAAAGCCATTTTTGTAAGCCTAACATATTGAAAATTTTGTGAACACACAAATACCGGAACAGCAAAAGAGCGGGATTTCTCCCACTCTCTTGCCTGACTGAATTTGACTATTATTTTTACTATTTCATTATAATTTTTTATATACTTCAAATTAAGTCCAACTTTTTTACGAAATTAGACGGTTTTTGTCAAAAGTAGTTCACTTTTGAACCATATATAATCTTTTCTTGTATATTTTAATGTTTATTACTATAATGATATTAACAACGATCGAGTCAATGACTCATTGTTATGATATAAAGATTAAAGAAATGAGGATTTTTCCATGACCAGAGAAGAAATGATGGATAACTTGGGAAATAATTTGGAAAAAGAACGTATTGCTCTTCATTTTTCACAGTCCCAAATGGCCGAGGCTCTTGATATGTCCCTCTCTTCTTACAAAAGAATTATTAGCGGAGAAACCAATCGCATTGATTTCTACACGATCTATCTAATGTACAAACTTACCAATAAATTTTCTTATGAGCTATGTGGGATTCCGATTCCGGAATTAGAGACCTGTAATGCATTGCAGAGACTCTCCCCCTCCCAGCAGCGTTTTATCAATGGTGTCATTGATTTTGAGAAAGAATTTTCGCAGAACCTTAAAGATAATGAATCCGCCGATGATTATGTGACAATGATCATTCCAAGCGGTGATATGCAGGATGGTATGATTTACGATTCCTGCTCACTGGAAAAAATCAACGTATCTGCATATCAGAAACGTTACAACGGCATCATCGACTGCGCAATCAAAATAACCACCAATCATCTCCATCCTGTATACTTTTTAAACGATATCTTATTAATCAGCCGCCAACCCATCCGCGACGGTGATACCGGAGTATTCATCAATAAGGCAACCGGGCTTGCCTACATCCGTCGGTTTCGTCAGACGAATCCCTGCCGGCTCGAACCGATCTGTCACTACGGAACACCTTTTCTTATCGACAGTAATAATACTGCAGAGATGTCTCACTGGATCAAATTTGGTTACGTTGTTACAAAAATAAGATTCTGAATCCATTGCATATCTTTTTTACGCATTTTAATAGGCGCCATCCGAATTTTCTTTTCCGATGACGCCTATCGCTGTTCATTCTCCAATGGAATGTACCTCACTTTACTTCTTTCGTTTTTCTTACATTCTTCTCTATTCGTTTACCTCAAATGGCTATCTGAAAGTTCTTCTTCGCTTTCCTCTTTTGTATTTCCGCCACTGGTTTCCTTAGTTCGAATGTTGTGCTAAGTTGCTCCCTGCCAATACTTATGTTCCCTTTGGACCGTACCTCCTGTTTTCTTTCTGACCTCGAAGCTTTCTCGTCACTTCGTAGGATTTATTGTTTTCTGTTCTTTTGTTATATTCAATATATCACGCAATAACATATATGTCAATATGTTTTTTTACTTTTTCATTATTTTCATTATTTTATCTTTAAATAGTTTTATTTTTATATATTTTTCAGACTATTTATGTTATTCCTATTGTTTACATTTCTTAATGTTACGTATTTACACATTCTTCCTCTATTGGAAACAACCTCATATTGCGAACTTATTACATAATTGTTACAATTCATTTGTACTTAGCTAATACAAATATTTGAAAGGAGGATATTATTATGTGTTTCAAACTTTTCAATAATTGTGATTTACTGACATTTATCCGTAATTGTTTCGGATGCTAATAAAAAGCAAACAGATACATAAAAATGGCTGTCGCATCAATTGATGTGACAGCCATTTTTTACTCAGCATCTGAATAGTTACCGCCTATATATTTTCCGTATAACGGCATTCCGGAAATCCACTACAGCCCCAGAATTCTCCAAATCGACCATTTCGCTTTCTCATTGGCTGCCCACAAATTGGACAGAGTTTCACTTTCGCTTTTTCACCTGCGGAGCCATCCATTTCCTTTGCCAGCTGCTCAAACACCTGTTGATTCATACGGCAATCATTCAATGCACGATGTGCGCCTTCCGTCGAAATTCCATAATACTGTGCCAGATCACTCAGCCTGTGATGTCCAAGATCCGGCAGGCACAGGCGCGCCAGTTTCAAAGTGTCTATGTAATCATTGGTCACCGTCTGCCCAAAATATCTCTCACTGTCCCGATACAGAAATTTCATATCAAAACTGTTGATATTATGCCCCACCAGAATACTGTCCCCGACAAAATACATGAACGCCTGCAAAATTTCTTCAAATTCCGGAGCTTCTGCCACCATGTCATCCGTGATATGATTCACCATACTCGCTGCATACGGAATCGGTCTCCCGGGATTCACCAGCCGGCTGAACTCATCAACGATCACACTACTTTGCACCTTCACCGCCGATATCTCGATTACTTCGTCGTAGTTGCTTGAAGTCCCCGTCGTCTCCAGATCAAATAAAACATAATCCGGAACATATTTATTGATTAATCTTCCCTTTGTGTTTCCTAACATTTGCTTCTTCCTTATTGTAATTGCCTGTAACTATTCCAACCGCATTTACCTGTTCCCGCACATGCGAGGTTTTCTAATTTTTCCAAATACATTCCTCTGTAATTTCAGCAAGATTCGATACCCCGCACATTTTCATCGTATCTTCCAGTTCACCGCCGATTTTTGATATGTAAGCTTCCACGCCTTCTCTTCCACCACCATAGACAGCCGTAACAAATGGCCGTGCAATGATTGCTGCATCTGCTCCCAATGCAAGTGCCTTAAACACATCTGTTCCGGAACGAATTCCACCATCCACAAAGATTTTCATGGAACCATCCACTGCTTTTGCAATGTCCGCAAGCACTTCTGCCGTTGCCGGGCACTGATCTAACACACGTCCTCCATGATTTGATACTACGATTGCATCCGCGCCTGCTTCCTTTGCTTTCAAAGCGCCTTTTACCGTCATAACACCCTTTACAATAAATGGAGCACCAGCTTCTTTTGCCACTTCATGCAATTCTTCCACCGTTTTACTTCCAGCCGGCGGCTCAAAATTTTTCAAAAACGGAAGCCCCGCAGCATCCACATCCATCGCTACCGCAAAAGCCTCCGACGCATGTACCAATTCCATCTTTTTTCGAATGGTTTCCATATTCCATGGTTTTACCGTCGGAATTCCCAGGCCTTTCGCCTTATGGATTGCCTGGGTTGCTGCAACCATTACATTGCCGTCCATTCCATCTCCGGTGAATGCCGCAATTCCAAATTCTGCGCAGGAAGAAACCAGAATATCATTATAAGAAATGTCATTAAGACAATCTCCATAATGCAGATTGACCGCTCCCACCGGACCCGCAAAAAACGGATACCGGAACTTTTTCCCGAACAATTCCAGTGAAGTATTCACCGGTCCATTCTCCGCAATCGTATCCATGTTCACACGGATTTCTTTCCACTTATCATAGTTGCGAATTGCCGTATCTCCGATTCCCTTTGCACCCGGTCCCGGAATCTGATTGCCACAGGCTTTTCCATTGCATTCTTTACAGGCTTTGCAATACTTGCCAATGCGTGGTCTTGCCAGTTCTATACACTCTTCATAATTCATTTGTCTTTACTCCTTGTCTCTCTTTGGAATTATTATAACAGCTAATGGACATTTTGTCATACGATTCCCATTGTCCAGATATTTACCTGTTCTTTTCCATTGTATCACCAGAAACAACTTAATCATTATAGGAATTTTTAACTGTATGGATATATACATAAAAAGCAATTTACTATGTCCACTAAAAAAGTCTATTTTGGACCAATACGAAAAACATATTGAAATGTCCAACATTGGAAATAATTTTGGGCATATGTAAAAAGGTCATGCCATACTGTCCAATTTACATAATTTAATTGGACCTCATTACAACGCATTTTTACATATGTCCATTCTTATCCAAAATTGTGGACCTGGCTTGATTCATTTCTTCTATATGTCCATAACCACAATTCAAGGAGCTCTTTAACCAGAATCCGAACATTATAGTTACATTTCAAATGAACATCTTTGCAATTGCTTTGATTGTTTTTGTAACTGCCATTGCCTTTTAATCCAATTGCATCTCTTGCCATTTCCACAGCATCAGCCATTCCCAATCCTTCCGTAAGAATTTCCAAATCCGGAACTTCAATTAGCACTGTATTTTTTTCATCGTTTAACTGTGTGAAAATTACTGGATAAACCCGTTTCATTACAAACAACCTCCTCCTTGAACATCAGCCCATGCAAAATCTGCCTTCAGCAAATAGGATCGGGTCGCATTTACTTTTGCATAACAAGTAGCCAGCCGTCTGTTAATCATGCAAACAAATATATACCTGCTATCTAGAATGCCTTAACTATAGCATGATATTTGAATTTGAACATCCATTATTAGGGCTTTATTTGACCTCTGAACAGAATTTATGAGCGTGTGAAAAACAGCACAGATCGTCCAATCTTAAAT
>JABLTO010245826.1_pt1 | contig 10191 bp, 8 predicted proteins | sample 7160091 | NCBI WGS metagenome assembly JABLTO01 (sample SAMN14651225, study PRJNA627086) | human gut metagenome | isolation source: feces | host: Homo sapiens
ACAGACAAGATCGGCAGTGAAGCTACTGCCATAACGGCAGCGGTGAAAAAGCCGAATACCTTCTTTGTTCTCATAAAAATCATCCTTTCTTAAAACAAGACCTTTCTTTTTTCCCGGAAAAGCGCTGGAAAATTCCATTTTCCTACAATTTCTTTTCCTTATCTTTATTGTACAGGATTATATGAAAATTGTCAAGAGGTTTTGGAAAAATAATAGCAAATGCCTCCCCTTTAGGGGAAGGGAAATCACCGCTAGGCGGTGATGGGGTTCCCCCTCAGCACACGCGCCACGGATTTTTAAGACCCTGTATATCTGCCACAATGCCCCGAACGGAATCCCGTACCATGGTTTCCACACACTGCCGCGTGTAGAACGCCATATGATGGGTCACTACCACATTGGGATAGCTGTTTAAAAGCGCCATGTCCCGGTGATGAAGCAGCTCTTCCCGGCGGTCGTAGTAATAGAGATCCGACTCTTCTTCAATGACATCCAGGCCGGCGCCGCCTACCTTTCCGGTATCCAGTCCGTGCAGCAGCGCCGCAGTATCAATCAGCGCGCCGCGGCCGGTATTTACCAGAATCACGCCGTTTTTCATCTGTGCCAGCGCATCCTCGTTGATCATATGTGTTGTTTCCGCATTTGCCGGGGCGTGCAGTGTGATCAGATCAGATTCCCGGTAGAGCGTCTCCAGCGACACATATTCAGCATGTTTTTTCGCTTCTGCGTTGGGATGCGGCGCGTATGCCAGAATCCGGCAGCCAAAGCCAGTCAGCATGGAGATGAGCCGGGTTCCGATTCTGCCGGTTCCGATTACGCCCACTGTCATTTGAGAAAGCTCCCGCCCGATCAGGCCTTTCAAGGTGAAATCCTGCCCCAAATAGCGGTGCCGGATGGAAGTCATATTCCGCAGGCACATCAGCATCAATAAAATGGTATACTCCGCCACGCCATCCGGGCCATACGGCGTATTCGCCACGCGAATTCCCAGTTCTTTGGCCGCTTCCAGATCAATGTGATCATAGCCAATGGTGCGGGTTACGATATAACGGGTTCCCTGCTGGTACAGCGCTTCCAGCAGCGGACGGTCTGCCGGTGTTGTAATAATATTGACATAGCGGCAGCCCTGCGCCAGAGCCGCATTTTCCGGCGTGGGAGTCTCTGCGGTTGTCACCATGGACAGTCCGTATTCTCCGGTGTATTCCTCAAAATAAGGCCTTTCATCAAAATCCCGGAGATTATAAACCATAATACATTCTTGTTTCATCATTTTGTCCTTTCTTCGCATGCTGCGGCGGCAAAAGTCCAAAGCGCCGCAATCAAAATGGGCGAAAAGCATTCTTTTTCAAGAAACCGCTTTTCGCCCGTCTGATGCAGAGCATGCTCTGCTGTGATCCACTTCGATATGGTTTTTTCAAAAGATTGAAAGCCCTGCGCCACTGTGGGTTCCTACAGAGCACCACAGATGTTCCGGCAGGAATTTATTGCAGTTTCATTGTCAAAATTGCAGAAAGAATGGTCAAAAAACCAGCACCTGCCCCAACGACAGACAGCAGCGTGCCGCCCTTTCCCACCATCAGACCGGAAAACCCGATCAGAACGGCGCAAATTCCCAGAATCAAGCTCACCAAAGTGGAAAGGAACAGGAGGGAGCCTACCGCAGCAACTGCCAGTCCCAGAGAAACGCCGCCCAGCATCAGCGAGGTAGCTTCTCTCGGAGTGCGCTCCCGTTTTTCTTTTTTATGCTTTGGTGTTTTTTCTTTTGACTTCTGCTCTTTCACCATAGCGGCCTCCTTCTCCGATTATTCCCGCAGAGAAGCGCCAATGCCTGCCAGTGCTTTCAGCACACGCTTCATTGCAGCATCTGCCTGCTCATCTGTCAGTGTTCCCTCGTGAGAGCGCAGCCGCAACGAGAAGGAAACGCTCTTCATTCCGGCAGCGATCTGGTCACCCTTATAGACATCGAACAAGGTCACCTGCTCCAGCAGCTTTCCGGCTGCCTGCTCGATGGTTTCTTCCAGCTTTCCGACCGGCATTGCGTCCTCACAGAGAATGCTCAGGTCACGAGTAATTGCCGGGAACTTCGGCAGCGGCTGATAGGTGATCTCCGGATTTGCCAGAGCAGCCATTTCCTGTATCAGCAGCTTTGCCACATAAGTTCTGGTGCCGATGCCATAGGTTTTCTGTACAGTAGGATGCAGTTCGCCCAAATAGCCCACCGGTGTTTCGCCGCAGAAAATCACAGCGCTTCTGCCGGGATGGAGCGCACAGCATTCCTCAAATACCGCATCTGCTTCGGCCGGGCGCACATAGGTGCATTTCGGCAGATGCAGTTCCTTCATCAGGGCATCTACTGCACCCTTCAGGGCGAAGAAATCTGCGGTGCCGCCATACATGCCAATGGTCAGGCGGTTCGGTTCTTCCGGAAGCGTGTCCGGGCCGGTGGGCAGATATTCTTTTCCGATTTCATAGAGTGCCACTGCGGCATTCCGGTTCTTATAGTTGGTTGCCAGCACATCCAGCATGCAGGGCAGTGTTGTCGTCCGCATAATGCTGGTGTCCTCGCCCAGCGGATTGGTAATGGTAATGGTCTTGCGCAGCTTGCTGTCTGCCGGGAGACCAATCCGGTCAAAGCACTTCGGCGAAGTGAAGGAGTAGGTCAGCGTACCATAGTAGCCCAGTCCTACCATCACCTGTTCTGCCTTCCGCAGGAACTGCTGCTGCGGTGTCAGCTGTGCCTTTGCCACGCCGCGGATTACAGTAGACGGAATGTTGTTATAGCCATAAATCCGGGCAACCTCTTCGGCAATATCTGCCGGACGTTCCAGGTCAATCCGGAAGGTAGGAGAAACGCAGACATCGCCCTTTACCTGAATCTCCAGGGATTCCAGGGTCTTCACCATTTCCTCCCGGGAGATTTCTGTTCCCAGGAAGCGGTTAATCCAATCCGGATCAAAGGGGATTTCTGCCGGCTTTGCGGTACGGTTGTCTACCTCGATGAACTCTGCCACCGGTTCACCGGCACCCAGCAGTTCTACCAGTTCCATCGCGCGCTTCAGCGTACGCGGACAGCCGTCCGGATCCAGTCCCTTTTCATACCGGGCAGAAGCATCAGTACGCATGCCCAGCTTCTTGGCAGTGCGGCGCACCTGCACCGGTTCAAAGTAGGCAGACTCAAAGATAACAGTATTGGTATCATCCATAATACCGCTGTACTCGCCGCCCATAACGCCGGCAACTGCAATCGGCTTTTCTGCATCTGCAATGATCAGCATTTCCGGAGAAAGCTTCCGTTCCTGGCCGTCCAGTGTGGTGATAGTTTCGCCGTCCTTGGCATTGCGTACAACGATCTTGCCGCCCTTGACATAGCGCTGATCAAATGCGTGCATCGGCTGGCCGTATTCCAGCATAACATAGTTGGTGATATCTACCAGATTGTTGATCGGACGCACGCCGCTGGCACGCAGGCGCTCCCGCATCCAACGGGGAGACGGGCCGATCTTTACATTTTTCACCATGCCGGCAATATACCGGGGGCAGAGCGCTGCATTTTCCACAGCAACAGAGAGACTGTCACTGAGCTTGTCTGCGGAGCCGTGGAATTCCGGTTCCTTGACCTGAAGCGGCTTGCCGAAGGTAACGGCAGCTTCTCTGGCCAGACCAACAACGGACAGGCAGTCCGGCCGGTTGGAGGTAATCTCAAACTCTACAGAAGTATCATTGAGGCCGATGGCTTCATGAATATCCTGTCCCGGCTTGCAGTCCTCTTCAATCAGGAAAATGCCGTCTTCAATGGCATAGGGGAAATCGTGCTTTGTCAGTCCCAGCTCGCCCAGAGAGCAGAGCATGCCGTTGCTCTCCACGCCCCGGAGCTTCCCCTTTTTGATGTGCACGCCGCCGGGCAGATCTGCGCCGATCATTGCCACTGGCACCAGTGCCCCTTCCACAATATTCTGCGCACCGGTTACAATCTGAATCGGTGCTTCTCCGCCCACGTCTACCTGGCATACCTGCAGGTGATCGGAATTTTCGTGGGGTGTGATGGAAACCAGCTTGCCGACAATTACATTTTTCACGGCTTCGCCTTCGGTTTCATAGGTTTCCACTTTAGAGCCGCTCATGGTCATACCTGCGCAAAAGTCCTTGACGGAAACGCCGCAGTCTACATAATCAGCCAGCCATTTCATAGATAAATTCATCGTTACTTACCTCCGCTCAGAACTGTTCCAGGAACCGATAGTCATTCTCATACAGCAGACGCATGTCCCCGATATTATACCGGCGCATTGCGATACGCTCCAGACCCAGGCCAAAAGCAAAGCCGGAGTAAACATTGCTGTCAATGCCGCAGCCTTCCAGCACCTTCGGGTGTACCATGCCGGCACCCAGCAGTTCAATATAGCCTTCGCCCTTGCACATCCGGCAGCCCTTGCCGTGGCACTGGAAACACATCACGTCTACTTCTGCACTAGGCTCTGTAAACGGGAAGTGGTGCGGACGCAGACGGATTTTGCAGTCATCTCCGTACAGGCGCTGCATCAGCAGTTCCAGGGTGCCCTTGAGATCTGCCATGGTGATGCCCTTATCCACTACCAGGCCTTCGATCTGATGGAACAGCGGTGAGTGGGTGGCATCTACTGCATCCGAACGGTATACCCGTCCCGGAGAAATCACACGAATCGGCGGCTTCTGATTTTCCATGACGTGCACCTGTACCGAAGAGGTCTGGGTACGCAGCAGGATGTTGTCCGTAATATAGAAGGTATCCTGTGTGTCCCGTGCCGGGTGATCCGGCGGCAGGTTCAGCGCCTCAAAGTTATAGTAATCGTATTCCACTTCCGGGCCGTCTGCCACAGAAAAGCCCATTCCCAGGAAAATTTCCCGAATTTCGTTTTCCACAATGGTCAGCGGATGCATGCTGCCCACCTTTTGTGCTGTACCGGGGAGTGTAATATCAATCGTTTCTGCTTCCAGCTTATGTGCCAGCATCGCATCTGCCAGCTTTTTCTGCTTGTCGGCCAGTGCGCGTTCAATATCTGCGCGCACCTGGTTGGCCAGCTGTCCCATTGCCGGACGCTCTTCCGCAGAGAGTTTTCCCATTTGCTTGAGAATGCCGGTCAGCTCACCCTTTTTGCCCAGGTACTGGACACGGAGCTGTTCCAGCAGCTTGGAATCCGCACAGTCAGACAATGCCTTTTTGGCAGCATTGCGGATTGCTTCCAATTGATCTTTCATAATACCGTTCCTTTCTTCCGCAGTTTCTGCGGTATTCGGCTCTCATGGGATTTTACAGAACCGGTCTGACGTTGTGATACAGTCCGGTTCCCAGGGAAATCGGTGCCCCAATAAAAAAGCCTTGTCCTGAAAACAGGACAAGGCAAATGCTTGTTTTTCAACCACCCATTTTCAAAGAGCCATCACTCTTCTGCCCTTAATGCGGACACAACATCCGCGCCTACTTGGAAAAAATCGGTTCAGCGCGGCCACTCAGAAGGGAACTTCAGCGCAGGCTGCCGCATGGGTTCTCAGCGTTTCCCACTCTCTGTATCGGCCGCACAGGCGCTTACTCGCTTCGTCACTGTGTTTTCTCTCAAAAAAAGCCGGGCACAGCAGAAAGTCTGTGCCTGCTTCTTATTTATTTTACTCCATCTCCTTCAAAAATGCAAGTGCTTTTCAAAATTTTTTCTTGAAATTTAACATTATCTGTGGTAGAATAAAAACAGAGCCATTTTGATATGCCGAAAAAGCATGTGGAAAAGTGGAATGTTTTTGTTGGAATCCATAATTTTCATACCACACGAAAGGAGTTTTTCCCCTATGGATAACTTTGCAGAATATATGGTAAAAAAGCAGCCGGATTCTTCTGACCGGATGAAAACCGTGCTGATCATTCTGGCGGCGGTTCTTTTGTCTGCTGCCACCGTATTTCTGGTTCTTATTACCAAAATCCCGTTTATTCTGATTGTGACCTGTGCCGTTCTCTACGGAGCATATTTCCTCATCACCAACCAGTCGGTGGAATATGAATATGCTGTCACCAATGGCGAAATGGACGTGGACAAAATTATTGCCAAGAGAAAGCGGGTACATTTAATCACCGTTTCCGCTAAAACATTTGAGGCCTTCGGCCCGGTTTCCGAGGATCTGGCAGAGGATGACAACCGGACGCTGGTGCTCTGCTCCGACAACACGGGAGAGGGCGAATATTATGCCGACCTGTCCACAGAAGCCTATGGACCGACACGTATTATCTTTACACCCAATGCCGCTGTGCTGGAAACCATAACGGCTGCACTGCCGCCCCAGCTGCGGCGGAGCGCCACTTAACCTGGGAAAGGAATACACAAGCTTATGGAACGAATCGGACTGCGGCTGATGCTGGGATATCTGCTGGTGCTGTCTCTGGTTTTATTCTGCATGATGGGCAGCGACAAGCACCGGGCAAAAAAGGGCGCGTGGCGCATCCCGGAGAAAACGCTGTTTCTGACTGCGCTTCTGGGCGGCGCCATTGGCGGAACCGCCGGCATGTGGTGCTTTCACCATAAAACCCGGCACTGGTATTTCCGCTATGGTTTTCCGTTGATTGCCCTGTTGCAGCTGGCAGGCATCGGTTTTTTGACCTATCAAAATCGTTTTTAAAAGAATCTAAGCCCTGTTCCGACACACTGAAATTTGCGGAACAGCTTCTTTCATTTTCACGTTTGCCGTTTCTGCTTTTTGAAAAGGCAGCAACGACTCTGATGTCTGCATGAATCCTGTGCCGGATTCGCCGGTTTCCCGGCAGTTTAACGCACAAATTCATGCAAGAAAGGTGGTTTCTATCATGAGACACAGGTTTATTTCCAAAACTGCCGGCATTCTGACAGCAGCGGCTGTCGGACTTGCCTATGTGCCGTTTTCCGTGGAATCCGGTTCTGCTGCCGCAGAGGAGGAGCAAATCACACTGGAACAGCAGTTTCAGCAGACGCAGTTATCCGACCTTCTGGGTCTGGCTGGAATTACATTACAGGCCTATTCTGTACAGTCAGCCGGCGCAGGCCATGGACTAACCGATGAAACTGTGCAGATTCTGGATCTGAATCATTCTGGTCAACTGGAAATCGAAGATGCCATGTGCTTTCTCTCCTGGTATTCGGATTTTTTTGCCTCCGGCACTCTGCCCCCGGCTGCAATCCAGTTCCTGAACACCTGGTCAGCAGATCCCATTGAAACTACGGCTCCGGTTACCACCACAACTACGACCCCCACAACAACAACTACTACTGCTGCTACTACCACCGCCACTACGACAGTGACCACTACAACGACTATAACGATTACCCCAGTGCCCTCTACTGTTACCGCAACAGCAACGATCCCTTCGAATTCCGGCACTTCCACTCTGACAACACTGTCTTCCGAAACCGGAACAGAAACCACCACGGTTTCCAATACAAAAACCACAACGAGCACCAGCACAACAACAAATGCTCCGACCACAACCGTTACTACAACGGCTTCCACCGCTTCTGTCACCGGAAAGTGGCCGGTAAAATCCAGCTATCAGGGCATTGATGTTTCCAAATATCAGAAAAATATCAACTGGACCTCCGTTAAGAATGCCGGAAACGAATTTGCAATTATTCGTGCCGGCTATGGAAAATATGCCAGCCAGAAGGATCCCTATTTTGATCAGAATATGAAAAATGCGCAAAAAGCCGGCATCGCCTGCGGTGCTTACTGGTTCAGCTATGCAGAGAGTGTCGCAGATGCCCGGCAGGAAGCCGAAGTCTTTGCACAGGTGGTGCAGGGCTATCAGTTTGAATATCCCCTGGTCTTCGATATCGAAGCACCGGTACATGCAAAAATGACAATGGCGCAGGTTTCTGCCATCACCCGTGCCTTTTGCGAAACCATGGAGAGCAAGGGCTATTACGTCTCTGTTTACAGCTATGCCAGCTTCCTGAACACGAAATTAGACGCTTCCATCTTTGAGGACTATGACATCTGGGTAGCACACTTTGGTGTCAGCTCGCCGTCCTTCTCCAAGGCGAAATACGGCATGTGGCAGTATTCCAGCACCGGCTCGGTCAGCGGTATTTCCGGCAATGTGGACATGGACTACAGCTATCAGTGCTATCCCAACATTATGCTGCGCGCAAAGCTAAACGGCTTCTGATTTGAAACCGCTACATAGGAAATAAGAAACAAAACCCCTGTTTTGCATCCAGAGTGATACAAAGCAGGGGTTTTCTTAGAACCTGTATTTATACAAAATGTGTGTGCATACGAATAAATCCAGGTTTTTCGGATTTTGGGAGTTTGTCAGGAATCACAGTCCGGCGCTCAGGATGCACTGGGTGTGCAGAGCACCGACTTATGGAATACCTGATCATATGCCTTTGCGATAATCGGCAGGAATACGCACAGCATTACGATATCAAACGGGAACTGTCCCACATTTTTCACCAGACGCGGCAGCATCCAGGTGAAGAATGCTGTCCACTCGGAAGAACTCATATGGAACGGATAATGGGGATTGATATAAGACGCATACAGAATTGAAGAATTGAGCACCAGATTGCCCACCACGATGATGGTCAGACGCGCCAGCACTGCGGAGAAAATCAGACCCTTCTTCGACTTCCGGTGATACAGGAACATGCCGTAGATCAGAGCATTCAGCATCACCACCAATGCCAGCAGCACGTTATATTCCCGCATCTTGGCGCCATCCAGCAGATAGCCGATGATGTCCACACCCAGAGATGCAATCATGGAAACAACCGGGCCGTACAGCATGGCAATTGCAGCGATTCCCAAAAAGGAAAACGTAATCCGGATGTCGGTTCCAATGGGAATCGACAGGCTGCGGAGAACAATTCCCAGCGCCATCAGCAGCGCCGTTACAGTCAGTGCACGTACCTGTTTCAGTTCCCGTGCGGAATCGGTAAATAAAGATAAAAAGCCTCTCATGAAAAATACCTCCTTCTGCCTTTCGGCAACACAAAAAACGTTCTTGCTTCGTGCACATAAGGAGTTTTCAGAGAGACTTCTTATAATGCATTCAGCGGGATGCGGAAACAGTACCGCAAGCGATCTGACTCGCTTTTCGTCCCGGCAGCAACTCCCCGTCTGTCGGGCACTCAACCAGACTCCCCGAATCGTTTTCCGATCCGATGCTTCTGATTACGCACCATTTCCTACTCTGGAAATGCAATCTATGGCAGCAGCACAATGTGTGTACCGCCGCTTTTCACCCGGTAAAAGGCAGCCGGGCAGATGCCGTTATTTTTCGATGACACGCACGCGCAGTACGCCATCAATTGCCTGCAATGCGGCAATCATGTCATCGGTTACGCCGTCAATGTCCAGGATTGTATAAGCATAATCCTTCTTGCTGGCGTTTGTCATATTTTCAATGTTTGCGCCTGCTGCACCAATAACAGAGGTCAGTGCGGAAATCATTGCCGGAACATTCCGGTGAATGACGCAAACCTTGGTATACACTGCCTGCAGCTGTGCATTCGGCAGATTGACACTGTTGCAAATATCACCCTGTTCCAGATAAGCCATCAGCTCATCGGCAGCCATGCTTGCACAGTTGTCTTCGCTCTCCGGTGTGGAAGCACCCAGGTGCGGAGTTGCAATGATGTGCTTGGCATTGCAGGTCTTGGCATTGGGGAAATCGGTGCAGTAGTATGCCACCTTTCCGCTTTCCAGTGCGGCCAGCATATCCTCATCGTTTACCAGTTCGCCGCGGGCATAGTTCAGCACCCGAACGCCGTCCTTCATCTTTGCGATAGAAGCGGCATTGATCATGCCTTCGGTGTCCTTGTTGAACGGCACGTGAATGGTGAGATAATCTGCAACTGCAAAAACATCATCCTGTGTTTTTACAACTGTCACAGAAGGATCCAGGCGCAGTGCAGCGCCTACAGACAGGAACGGGTCAGTTCCCACTACCTTCATGCCCAGTGCAACAGCGGCATTTGCCACCAGTGCGCCGATTGCGCCCAGGCCGATGATGCCCAGGGTTTTGCCCTTGATTTCCGGGCCGGCAAACTGGCTCTTGCCCTTTTCTACCTGCTTGGCTACAGTGGTTTCGCCGTCTTTCAGGGTTGCTGCCCATTCCATTGCCTCCGGAATCTTACGGGAGGAAATGAGCAGACCGGTGAGCACCAGTTCCTTTACGGCATTGGCGTTTGCACC
>JABLTO010092506.1_pt1 | contig 10188 bp, 8 predicted proteins | sample 7160091 | NCBI WGS metagenome assembly JABLTO01 (sample SAMN14651225, study PRJNA627086) | human gut metagenome | isolation source: feces | host: Homo sapiens
CCGGAACAATTAAGGGTTTTCTATGAATGTCAGTATTTGGCACCAGCTATCTTGTTTGAAATGTTTCGTCTGTTTGATGTATATTCAGAACTGAGAGGTTTAGAGGTGAACCTATCAAGCCATCCAGCTCCAATAGAACGGCAGAAAAATATTTTGGAGTTGTCAGACACAGATGTTCCGGAGGAAATGGAAACAAAGGATGGAAACTTGCTGCTGAACTGTATTTTGGACAGTAGTGAAATGGCTGAAAACTGGCTGCGAGATAAAATTCGAAAAGGAAAACTGCATCCATTGGATACACTTGGATAAAACAAGCCGAAATTTTCAAAGTTACTGCAGCTAACAGAAAGTCTTACACGGTTGTGTCAAGGGCTGAAACCGACAGTGACGCAGAAACATTGTAAAACCTCCGCTGAAAAAATTTTTATTGAGAAATGAAAAAGGCGCAACTTCGATTTTGCAGGTCGAAATTGCGCTATGTAATTAGAAATGGAAAAATATTGCCTTGCTCTAGTGCCATAAATTGCACGAAACGTCTTGACAGCAAGTATATCTAACTGTAGAATACAATTCAATAAGTCTTTGCTCTTTGAAATTGTCTTTATTGCTGGTTGGATTCCAAGGCCAAATTACACTTTTGTGGAAATGAAACGAGTCAACGCTAAATATCGTCCATCCTCGCACCTTTGTGTGGGGGTGCGTGAGTGCGTGGTTCGGGAGAGCGCTTGCATGGCATGCAAGAGGTCACCGGTTCGATCCCGGTATTCTCCACCAAAAAAGCACTGTACTTCGTAGGGAGTACGGTGCTTTTCTTTTTGCTGAAGCCGGTTTTTTTGAGGGCTGCATTGCTTCGCCTGTACCGTTTTCAGGCTTTTGCAGGCGGTTCCTATATAACCCCCAACTTCTGACTTTACACCGTTTTCAAAAAGGAATGTTTGCCGCCCGTTTTTTCAGCAGGCTGCTGCATCATCCCCTTCAATGTACGGCGTAAGGTCGAAATTGAAGGTAATGTTGAGCTGATACCCACGATAAACATCTACCCTGCGGATAAGCTGATCCACCGCATTGGCTTTGTCGATCTGGGCTTGGGTGTAGGTCATGCTGCTTCCTCCTTAAAGTCGTTTTTATTCCAGCAGCTTAGCCGGTAGATATTACTCGCTCAAGCTACCCAACACAAAATAGGGACCGCCGCACGTTTCTGTACAGCAGTCCCTATTTTATTACAGCACCAGCAGCTGTTCAGCCAGCTGTTGACGCCAGATGCGAATCCGCCGGGGGCAGGTGTGCAACAAGCGAGCCGCCTGCCTTGTGGTGCAACCGCCGCCCCGCAGCAGCCGCAACAGTTCCATGCATTTCGGTGAGATTCGTCCATCTGTCAGCCGGAAACAGGCCTTGCGATCGGCCAGACAGACCATGGAGAGGTCATCGTCACTATATATACTCTCACACCCAAGCATCCGTTCCAGATATATTTCAACAGCCTCTGGCACCATGGTTGCCAGATCGGCCAGCCGCATCTCCAGCCCCGACACTGGGACGTCATCGTTTTCGCACAGTTGCAGGCCATCCGAGCTAAGGCAGATCGCCAGCAGGTCCTCTGCCACGAGGTCATGCCAGCCCATCCGCAGATGCCGCGCTGCGTCCCGGCTGGTGGTGAACCAGGTCTCGTTGCAGAAGTGGCCATTCTCCGCGGCGCTCAGGCTCAGCACACGGCCTTCTCCAGTCAGCCCCAGAATGACTCCGTCCCCCAGGTGGACCGTGAGCATCGTCCGGGTCGTCTCGTCCAGCGCTACGGCCACCAGCGTGCTGGACAGCTGCCAGACCGAGCAGCCCAGCGTCCGGGCCGTCCGGTTCAGGCTGCGCTTCACGCAGCGCATCAGAGTCTGCCGTGCCGCAGAAAGGCTGGCGCTCTCCAGCCGGGAATACCTCTGCACCAGTAGTCCGGACACCGCCTCGCAGACCGCCTGAGCGCCCTCCAGCGCATAGGGTACGCTGCCCGCGCCATCGCACAGAGACGCCGCACTGATGGTATGGCCGGTGCCTGCGTCCTGCCCCTGCCGCAGACAGACCACATCCTGACAGGGTATGCCGATATCCTCGTGGCGGGTGCCGCGCCGCACCGCGGCCGCTACATGGAAGTTTTGTGACTGAATCCGCATTCCGCCGTCACATCCCTTCCCATCCGCTCAGCCCCTGCAGCCGCGCCGTACAGGCCGGGCAGTGGGTCGGGGCTGGTTTATGCTCAATATAGTGGTTATAGAAGGAATAGTAGATGGGTCTGCCGCACTCGCAGACCCCCTCCACCGTCATCTTCAGGCACTCGTTGCAATACCAGGTGCCTTCCTCGTCCTGCTTGCAGTAATCCTGGTCTACTTTTTTGCCGCAGATGGCGCAGGTCACCGCAGTTTTGCCGTACTCGATCTTGTGCCGGGTGGGCAGAATACGGAAGCTCTCCGGGTCGGCGACGTGACCGATGTCGAACTGCCGTTTCCACCAGCAACACTGGCGCAGCCACTCGGCCGTGCTGGGGCGTTTTTCCGGCGCATTGCGGCTGCCGCCGGAATCCAGCGTTTCGTAGAACAGCTCTTTAAGGCGGTAGGGAATATGACTCCAGCAGTAAATGTACGGAATCGGCGGCTCGATGCCGTTATGATCCTTGAACGGATACTGGAATCGCCCCTCCAGGATGTTTCGGGTCAAATCGCTGCCGTCATCGTAGGGACTGCGCCCCGGCGTCACCAGCAGCTGGAACAGCAGCACAGCCACGCTGAAGTTTTCACCCTCCACGGTACGCAGATCGGGCTGGCCTGAACAAAGCAATTCTGGTGCCAGAAAGCCCTCGGTGGTCACCGGAGTGGAGTAGCGCCCCACGCTCCAGCTGTCCACATCGACAAAGCGGATCTCCTCCGGGCTATTTCCCACAAGGATGTTGTTGCCGCTCAGGTCGCCCACCAGCATCCCCATCTCATGGACATTGCAGATCACGTCCAGAATATTTTTGGCCAGCTGGATCAGGTGCCGTTTGTCCCAGTCCGGATGATCCTGCGCCAGCTGGTCGGGGATGAACACGCTCTCGGAAAGAGGAAATCCCTCGGCACGGGGCATCAAATAGCCGCAGAAGCCCGCCCCCGGTGTCGTCTCTGCGCTGTCGCCGTACAGGACAAGGCCAGGTGCGCAGATGCGTTCATCCTCGATGTGCATTGCGACCATGCTGATGAGCTTACGCATCCGGCCATAAGTATTGCAGCCAGAGTGGAAGATCTTTGCCGCCAGTTCAGGCTGACCCTCCACCTCGTAGATGTCTGCCTCACCGCCGCCGCCGATGCGACTGCCCAGACGGAGAGATGCCGTGCGCCCGGCATCCCACACCGCATCTCCCTCGGCCGGCACATGATCCAGCGGCAGCTGTGTGCCGAAGTCCGGCTCAGCCTCTCTGGGGCATGCGAGGCTGCCCGGCCGGCAGAGATTTCCCGCTTCATCCAGCGTTTTGACAATGACAATGCCGCCCCTCTGGGAGCGTTGCGCGTTGATGGCGAGATACTGCGGGATGGCCTTTTCGTCCGCCGAGATCACCATAATCTTCTGGTTTCGGCCGTCCGGTGCATGGCGGTTCTCTGTGCAGTAGGCCACGATAGCGTCCATCTCCGGCGTACCCGCCGGGGCATCGTCCAGTACAGCTTCCGCCAGACCCTCGCTCCAGCCCTGCAGGAGCAGTTGCATGTTCTTTCGTGTGGTCTCGTCCAGTCCGTTCTCCCGTTCTTCCCGGACAAGCTGGTCCCATGACGACCCCAATATGGTCAGCTTCTGGTTCCTCTCACACAGCTGATCCTTGATATTGCGGCAGAACACCGCGAAGCCGGGTCGTTTCACGGTCGATGCATCGATTAGGATGATATCCATCCGGACGGTTCGATCCCGCAGGCGTTTGATGTCAAAAAGCTTCTGTGCGCTAACCGCGTTGCGGTTATTTTCATCATTTCTCATCATCATTCTTCGCCCCTTTACAGATTCGTTCAGGCGTCCGCGCCCGGCCGGCTGTCGGCATCATTCAATTTCGGCTTTATCCGGATGACCCGGCGGCTGGGCGTTGGGATGTTGGAAAAATAGCCGTAGCGATTGATCTGCACCGTGCGGATGGTGCCGCTGTCCGGCACTTGCTGAGCCAGCAGGTCATCGCTGAGCTTGTAGTCATTGGTGACGACCAGAATAGCATCGACCCTGTGGCGCAGCAGCGCGACCTGATTGATCAGCTTCGGGTCTGCGAACACTCGGTCACTCCGTTTGCCGAGGATTCTGACCTGCCCAGCCATCTCCCACTTGACCAGCTGATGCAGAACTGCCTCTGCACGCTGGCGAACATCCTCCGGCTTGCCGGGGTTATCGACGATCTTTTTCAGCTCCTTGACAGTGCTGACACACACATAGGCCGGTCTGCCCTGCGTCTGCAGGATGGGCAGCAGATGCCCCATCATCGAAAAAAACTGTGGATGTACTGTAGAGCTGGTCTCGATGAGGATTATCTCCGACTGCTCTGCGCTGAACTTCATCTTTTCCTTCGACTGCCGCGCAGCGGCCTCCGGACTCCTGTTCAGGCGGGTCTGGCTCTGTGGGGCATAGAGCTCCATAATATTCTCATAATCCCTTAAAGACTTCATCATAATTTACTCCTGTTCTTTCCGTTTCCGATAATTCATTCTATGCCGGGATCATTCCCCGGTAAAATGTCTTGCCGCATGGCTCAACAGATATTCCACATCGCGACTGGCGGAGATAACCGAGCTGGACACCTCATGCATTGCCTTGACGATCTCATGGTCACCCACCTGCAGAGGTTCTGCTCCGCCGGCCAGTGCGGTCAGGCAGGGGAGATCGGCGTCCGAGCCGACAGCGATGGCATATACCTTGAGCTGACCGGACCGAATGCGCCGAGTCGTCTCGGCGATGGCCCGCATCAGAACCGCCGGATCCTCGCCCCAGGAGTTGCCGTCGCTCATGATCCACAGGATTGGACAGTAATGAGGAATCTGGTTCCGGCTGTAGTACTCCTGCTGCTCGTCAATGAGCTCCAGCGCCTTTAAGACCGCCTCGCCGATATGGGTGCCGCCTTCGGCGGTCAGAGGCTCTCTCTGCTGCGGGTACTCGCTCACCGGGGTAAAGGGAGTCTGCACCTGTACAACATCGTTGAACGTGATCTCCGCCAGGTCGCAGCCGTTCCGGGTCATGCGGTCATTTTGCAGATCCCGGAGCATCTCCGTGCTGCCTTGATCTATCTGACCGATTTTGCCCTCAGTTTTCGTAGAACCGCTGGTATCCTCGAGGATCACGGCGGACGTCCGTTTGCTGCTTTGCCCGCCGCGCCGGATGCGCTCGTTGTCCTGCTGGACCTTCTGTGCCGCACGCTGTGTGAGATACTGCATCATGTCTTTCATGGTAAATCTCTCCTTATTCATTTTTCAAAGTATGATTTCGTGTAAATGTTACTGACTGTTTCAGGATCGATCCCTGCACCCATGCCCACGCCGGATGGCCATCCGGCTTTCTCGTGTGTCCCTGAGTGTGATTAGAGTATAGCAGATCACCAGTTCCTTGGGTATTCCTCACAATCGTTTTTAATTTTCTCTACACCAATTCCAAAATACCTTCTACCATCATCGATTTTCTCTTGATATTCTCCAATATTTTAACTACACTTGTGGCATACAAAACAATCGCTTTTAATTTTCTCTACACCAATTCCAAAATATCTTCTACCATCATCGATTTTCTCTTGACATTCTCCCATATTTTAACTACACTTGTGACATACAAATGAAAGGAGCTGGTTTTATGTCACTTGAAAGGGCTAATCTTGAGAATTATCTGAAGAAGCGCGGCGACTCCCTGTATCTCCGTCTGTCTCCCTATACCTGGCGGATTCTTGACAATGACCGTCAATGTTTTTACGAGCTTGGTGAAAGCATTTCATACAGCGCCTTCGTTGAGAGAGTTCTCACACATTTTTACAACTATAAAACTGATCTCTATACGGTAGAAAGCTCGGTCTATCATGCCTGCAAATACCGACTTCCGAATTCCACTCCAGAAGATACCAATTGGATCGCTCTTGAAAAAGAACTGATTAAGAAAGTCAAGGCACGGACGCAGTTTCTGCACAAAAAACGTCCGAATAATACGGCAAATTCCGACGACCCTCTTAACGATCTCCCGGATATTCATTATACAGCTGGAATGTTCGAATTTATCGGGAAACCTATCTTGAGCAAATACAACAAAGTGCGTGATCCCCGCGACCCAGCCAAATGGGAATTCATCAAAGCGGAGCTTTCAGTTATAGAAAAAACTACCGGATCCAAACCCATATACCTGTACAATGACTTTCGCGATTATCTGTGTGCTCTGCTGGAAGAATATGCCGGACTCCCTTACAGTTTAAGAGAACGCATCTTTTTCAGAGACATTTGTGAAGAAATCGAATCCGCTCAGAAATTATATCAGGGGGCCTGTGAGATCCGCTTTACGACACAGGATGGTCGTTCTTATAAGCTGAAGCCCTACTCCACCCCCGTTTTGTCTGATACACTTTTGCCCTATAATTATCTGGTCGGCTTCAGCAGCCCTGTTGATCCGCCGGAATCTGCCTTAGCTGTCAATTCGTTCCGGTTATCCACGATTCGCTCCATCGATAACATTGTCAAGCTTGATCTGAAACAGACGACTGCTACAGAAGCGGAGTCAAATGCGCAGATCGATCGCGCCCTCCGACTCTATGGCGTATCCTATCTTTCTGCCATCTATCACCCCGACAGCGCATGGATCACTGCCGAAGTAGAGTTTTCTCCCCAAGGCGTTTCTGATCTTCGCCGTCGTCTTGCCAATCGCCCAAAGTGTGAGCGCAAGCCGGATGGCACGTCCGGCTCTGCCCCGAATAAGACGGAGGTCTGGCTACTGACCGGTTACGAATGGAAGCTGGAGCTTTACCTCATGCCATTCGGTGCAGATGCCCGCATTCTGCGCGCCTGGCGGGTACAGAACGATTTTGACACCTACAAGCTCAGCAACCCATCTTATGGCCCCGATGTCAGTGCCGTTGATTTGAAGAACAAGCTGGCGGCCCGGCATTATCAGGCTTTTCTAGCCTATTACCCGGAAGCTTCTCAGGAAGTCCGTTTTCCTCCTGAACTGTCTACCTACCTCGCTCCCCTCCCGCAGGACGGTTACCCCGTTGATGCGCAAAAGAGACGTTACGATGCATTCGTGAAGGTAATGTCCTCGCTCCCGGAGGTTCCACAAAGAGAAAATTATCCTTCCGAAGAAGATTACTCTAAAGCCGTATTCGACTTCGGGAAAATTTTCTATGCAAAGATGTTTCCGTTCTTAGATACTTTTGAAAAATTTGCAACCAATCAGCCCAAAAACAGCCTTCCGGCAATCCCAAACGATCTGATATCAAGCTTTGCACTTTCACCTGACGACGATAGCGACAAGGATGACAACGAGGAATAACAGCCCTTTTTCTGATTTTCCTACACTAAAAGCAAAAAGCCCCCCGCACTGACCGTCATCCTGACAAACGTGGCGTCAAAGAGTCAACTCTACGCTGACAACTGCCATCCGGATGACCGTTGTGCTGGTCATCAGCTGGTGCATTGTGTTATTCATGAGCAATCACGTCGGCATTCTCCATTTTCCGACTTTAATCCGAATATTCATTTGTGGTTTCCCACAGCTTCATCTTACAAAAAAATGAGATAGACGACCCCTTCCGGGGAAGTCTATCTCATCTTTCGTAGGAGGCTGTTGCAGCAGCCTCGCTCTTTCCCAATACTCTATACACAAAATCAGGCAGTCACACGGCGGGGCATGGCTGCGGGCACAGGCTCCACAAGAGCCGGATGCATTCCCTCTCGATAATCCAGATCGCCCTGATCCAGACCGCGCAGCAAAACCTCTGCGGTGGCAATGTTGGTGGCAATGGGTACGCCGTGCATGTCGCACAGGCGGAGCAGATTCTGCTCCGTGATGCTGGAAGCGTCTGCCTTCAGCGGGTCGCGGAAGAACAGCACCAGATCCACCTCATCACAGGCAACGCGGGAAGTGATCTGCTGCACACCGCCCAGTTTTCCGGAGAGATAGCAATGTACCGGCAGACCGGTGGTCTGTGCCAGCATCCGTCCGGTGGTACCGGTGGCAATGACTGTGTTTTTGGACAAAATGGCACTGTAAGCAGTACAGAACTGCAGTGCAAGCTCTTTACGGGAATCATGTGCAAGAATGGCGATCGTCATATTGCTCTCTCCTTTGTTCCAAGTATAGTGTTGTGTGTGACGAACAACTTTCTCATTGGAAAGTGAAATGAGGTGAAATCGTTATCAAATCTTCCAATATAGTTTTACCGCATCGAAATAGGGGCTGTCAAGGGGGTTCTTGTACTTTTTACAAAACAAAATGGAGAAAGTAAGACTATTTCTTTGTGAGAAGTGCATGAAACTGGGATACATTCATCCATATCAGGAAACGATTTAAACGGGCCTGATGAAAACAAAATTCAAAAATTGTATTTTATTCAAAAACAGTCTGTCTGTGTGAAACAAAAATACAGGCTGACGCAATTTGCACCAGCCTGTATTTGAAAAAGCTTTTCAGATCCTTTTGCCAAATGATGAATTGAATGGAGAAATCGCTCACTCCCGATCTTCACACGCGGAAGGTGAGTTCAACGGGTCTGTCCGTTGCCGCGGATGATATATTTGTAGCTGCACAGCTCGGCCAGTCCCATGGGGCCGCGGGCGTGGAGCTTCTGGGTGGAAATGCCCATTTCGCACCCAAGGCCAAACTCGCCGCCATCCGTAAAGCGGGTGGAGCAGTTCACATACACAGCGGCGCTGTCCACAGCAGCGGTAAACAGATCCGCGTGGGCCTGTGTCCGGGTCAGGATGGCCTCGCTGTGGCCGGTGGAATGTCGGGCGATATGATCGATGGCTTCCTCCACGCTGTCCACCACTTTGACGGCAAGGATATAATCCAGAAACTCGGTGTCAAAGTCTTTTTCGCCGGCAGGCGTGCCAGCGATTATGGCGGCGGCACGCTTATCAAGACGAAGCTCTACCGGATGCAGACCCTTTGCAATGCGGTCCGGGCCAAGCCGCTGGGCCAGACGGGGAAGAAACTCCCCGGCAATGGCAGAGTGCACAAGGCACACCTCCTCGGCGTTGCAGACGCTGGGACGGCTGGCTTTTGCGTTCTCGATGATGTCCAGTGCTTTGGAAAGGTCGGCAGTGTCGTCTACATAGATATGGCAGATGCCGGTGCCGGTCTGGATACAGGGCACCTTGGCGTTCTCCACGCAGGCACGGATGAGCCCTGCACCGCCGCGAGGGATCAGCAGATCCACATAGCCTACGGCGGTCATCAGAGCGTTGGCAGAGGCATGGGTGGTGTCCTCGATCAGGCAGACCGAAGTCTCGGGCAGACCGGCCTTTTTCAGGCCCTGCCGCAGAACGGTGACGATGGCGTTGGCACTGCGCCAGGCCTCCTTGCCGCAGCGCAGGATGCAGGCGTTGCCGCTTTTGATGGCAAGGGCGGCAGCATCGCTGGTCACGTTGGGACGGCTCTCGTAGATAATGGCGATCACACCCATCGGTACGGCGGTCTTTTCAATCACAAGGCCGTTGGGGCGCTCTACCCGGTTCAGCACCCGGCCCACCGGGTCGGGCAGAGCGGCAACCTCGCGGATGCCCTGCGCCATGGCTTCGATGCGCGGAACGGTCAGAGCCAGACGATCCAGCATCACATCGCTGATGTGCCCTTTGGCAGCAGCCATATCCTCGGCGTTGGCGGCAAGGATGGCAGACTGGTTCTGCGCATCGCATAAAGCGTCCGCCATGCCCAGCAGGGCAGTGCTGCGGGCAGCGTTATCGGCCAGTGCAAGGGCGCTTTTGGCGCTGCGGGCCGCTTCCAGAATTTGCTGTGTCGTCATAGGTTCAGTCCTCCTTGTGGCCGGTAAAGCGGGTACCTGCGGGCTTGCCCGCGGCAATGTCATACAAAAGTTCCGGGTGTGCACCGTTCGCAATGACCATGTCGGCACCGCTGCCGGTCACCATGCGGGCGGCGCGCAGCTTGGTGGCCATGCCGCCGGACTGTGCGGAATCTATAGAAACATATGCGGAAAGAATACATGAATTTGGTGCA
>JABLTO010035351.1_pt1 | contig 10185 bp, 10 predicted proteins | sample 7160091 | NCBI WGS metagenome assembly JABLTO01 (sample SAMN14651225, study PRJNA627086) | human gut metagenome | isolation source: feces | host: Homo sapiens
ACATTTCTCAATGGAACCAAAGCTGCGCATTTATTTGATTGGTGCGTATGAGAATCTGTCTTGCAGATTTGCCCCCAAAACTGCCCCCAAAAGGGTTTGAAACGGTTCAGCACGGTGCAGCACCTTTTTGTACACATGGGATAAAATCTATTCCGAGCCTTGGTACACAACACCACCAAACCTAACAAAACCGCACTGTAACGCACAAATTTTAAATTTCTCATAACCCGGAGGTCGCAGGTTCAAGTCCTGTCTCCACAACCAACAAAGAACGGTAAGACGTCAAGTTTTACCGTTCTTTTCCTTTTGCAGGCCGCAAAAAAAGAAAAGTGGTAACAAAGTGGTAACTCATTTGTTACCATCTCCGAAAATCACGCTGCTCAGGGTGTCCCCCGCCCTGATTTTGGCGGAGTCGATGACGTGGGCATAGCGCTCGGAAACGGTGGCGGGTTTGTCGCCGATAAAGGCAGCTGTCGTCACAATGTCGGTACCGTTCGCCACAAGGATGGATGCCACCGCATGGCGGAAGGCGTGGGGGTTCAGGTGGGGAAAATTCGGGTTTTCCTTTTGCAGCCTGTCCCCCATGCGGTTCAGATACTGTGTAATGTTGTCCGGATTCATAGGTCCACCGTACTCATTGGTAAACAAGTAGCCGCTTTCCTGCCAGAGATCCCCGTACCATTCCGGCTGTTCGCCGCGCCACTTTAGGTAGCGGCGCAGGATTTCGTCCATCTGCGGGGTAATCGGCAGCTGGCGCGGCTTGCGCTTTTTGGGGTAGGGCTTCTCGTACACACTGTTCTTGGGGTCGTACATGACGCAGGAACAGATGGTGATGGTCTTGCCCCTCAGGTCTACGGCACTCAGCTTGATGCCCGCACACTCCCCGCGCCGGATCAGCGTTTCGATCTGCCGCGCGTTCAATTCGGGCGGAACACGGACCGTTTTGATAAAAGGCGGGAGTTGCTTGCCGAATTCGTCCCTCCCATGAAAAACATGGATACGAAAAGAAATAAGGTTTCCGGCCTTATTGCAGCGTTTCTCAACCGATGCCATGGTTCTGTTCGTTTTCGTCGATGGTAAGTCCGAAATAGCGTTCTACATCGTCCGGCGCCACCAGATACTTTGACCCGGCTTTACGGCTGGGAATTTCCTTGTGCAGCACCAGCTGACGGATGTTGTGTGCGCTGATGGCACAGCCGGGATCACGTTTGCGCAGTTCATCGGTTGCGCCTTGAATGGTACGGATATCTGGAAGATACCGCAAACTCTATAGAGGAAGCCACCTATCGCCCGAAAAATATGGCGTTGCCGGATCATATTACAGAATGTTATAAAACCAAAAAAGGAAGTCAATAAAACAATAAGCACCACCAAGTTAAACTTAGTGGTGCTTATTTGCTTTCTGCAGTTCAGACCGTTCCGGGCATCCCCGGCGCTTTTTATAACCTGTGTTTCAGTTCTTCTACAATGCTTACGCTGGCTGTGGAGCCGATGCGGGATACGCCCAGCTCGATCATGCGCAAAGCGGTATCCAAAGTGCGGATGCCGCCGGCCGCCTTGATCTTTACCTCGTCGCCGACGCATTTTTTCATTAGCGCCACATCTTCAAAGGTTGCGCCGCCGGTGCCAAAGCCCGTGGACGTCTTTATGAAATCCGGGCGGACCTCCCGCGCGATGGAACACAGTGCGCGCTTTTCCTCCTCAGTCAGGTAGCAGTTCTCAAAAATAACCTTCGAGATCACCCCTGCACCGCGACATTCTTCTACAATGCCGGCCATCTCATGCTCAATAAAATCGTAGTTCTTCTCTTTCAGCTGCGTAATATTGATAACATAATCGATCTCATCCGCGCCATTGGCAATCGCATCTACGGTTTCGTATTTTTTGACCTTGGGCGTACTCTGCCCCAGGGGGAAACCAACCGCCGCGCCCACATGGACCGATGTCCCCGCCAACAGATCCTTGCACAGGGAAACGGAAGCCGGATTGATCGCCACCATGGCGAAGCCGTACTCGCGAGCCTCTGCGCAGAGCTTTTCAAAATCCCCGCGCTGCGCATAGGCGCGCAGCTGGGTATGGTCAAAATAAGCTGCCAATTCGGCAGGCGTAATAGGATTCATAACAAAACACTCCTTTTGTTTCGTGTGCGGTATTGCCTTATAAAAACGATGCCGTCTTGCCCGGGTCAACGAAGCCCTCGCCATAAACCTCGCCGGTTTCCGTCACCATGACCATGCAGCCGGGGTCAATGCGGTAGGCCGCCATCCGGATGCGGTACACCTGCGGTCTGGCACAGACGCAGAGCAGCATCTGCCGTTCCGTACCGGTGTATGTGCCCACTGCCTTGACCATCGTTGAGCCGCGCTCGCACTGGCGGGAAATTTCATCCGCAATTTCCTGCCCTTTGGTAGTGATGATCGTCAGCATTTTGCCGGCATTGCTGCCGTACATAATTTTGTCGATAACCAGCGAGGTAACCGCCGTTGTGACAAGACCGTACAAAACGGCATCGACAGAGCCAAACACAGGCCACCCCAACAGGATGACCACAAGGTCTATCGCACCGGTCACAACACCGACCGACAGATGCGGGCGCAGCACTTTGATCGACATCGTCAAGAAATCGGTGCCGCCGCTGGACGATCCCCGCATATACAAAAGCGCCAATGCGCCGCCCCATGTGATACCCGCAAACAGGGCCGCCAGCAACGGATCGCCGCCGTAGCCGGGCTGATCTGCAAAGACAACATCCTGAAAAAAGGTACACCACAGCATACTGATGACGGTTTTTCCCAGAAAGGCGCGTCCCACAAGGCGGAAACCAAGCAGAACCAGGGGTACATTCAGCACCAGCGTTGTGATGCCGATGGGGAATCCCCACAGATAGTTGCCCAGCAAGGCAAGACCCGATAGCCCGCCGGGTGCAAAGTCCGCGCCCTTGGCAAAATAACAGATGCTCAGGGCGTACAGAAACCCCGCAGCCAGGTTATACAGCTGATCCGTTACCAGGGTCTGCGTTTTTTCTTTCATCATAGAACACTGCCCCTTTTGGAAAACGAGGAGCCTTTCGTGCGGGAAAGCGCTCCTCGCTTTATAATTTATCCAATCAGTTTTAATTTTTGAAGTGCATGGGCGATGCCATCATTTTCCACGGTGTCTGTGACCATATCGGCACAGGCGCGCACCTGCGGCAGAGCATTGCCCATAGCCACACCGATACCGGCCAGCTGCAGCATTTCCAAATCGTTGTCGGCATCTCCAAAGGCAATGGTTTCCTCCGGGGTGATACCGATTGCCGCACACAGGGCACGGATACCGTTTTCCTTGCCGCCGGATCGGCTCATCAGATCCACCACGGCATCCCCCCAGCGCTTTGTCCGGCAATGGGGCATCTGCCGCAGCAGTTCTTCTTCCTCCTCCTCGTTCACGAAGGGGATGACCTGATATATGCGGCGGTTTTCCAAATCGGAGATGTCACGCACAGCCGGCACGGCGGTGCCGATTTTTGCCTGCTCGACCTCCATGCGGGAATCCACGCAGTTGGCGTACATCCTGTCTTTTTCAAGAAAGATGCAGCTGCAGTTCTTTTTCTGCAAAAACTGCTTCAATGCCGACAAATCCCCGGCAGGAATGGGCGTTTCCCGCACGATCTGACCCTGCAGCTCACAGAGCTGGCCGTTCATATAAACAGCACCGTCAACCGTGATCCCGGGCAGCATGTTTTCTTCCTCGATTTCCAGCGCATGGCGGCCGGTACACAGAAATACCTGCACACCGCTGCGCTGTAAAGCCTGCAACGCAGGGGCCACACTGGGCGGCATCTGATGCCCGCCCACGGTAATCAGGGTGCCGTCCACATCAAAGAAGGCTGCGCGTATCCTTTTTCCGCCGCACGCCGCCAGCGCAGGCAGCTCGGCAAGGCTGTCGATATGCAGCTGCGCCGCCCGCTGGTCAAACGGGAATCTTTCGTCCCGCAGGGCAGCCACAACGCCGCCCGCCGCCGTACCTGCCTGCACACCGTAGGTGGAGTCCTCCACGATCAGACATTCCTCCGGCTTGCGCCCCAGCTTATCCATGGTGAAACGGTAAATTTCCGGGTCCGGCTTGCTGCGGGTAAATTCGTGACCGCTGACGATGCAGTCAAACAGTTCCCGAATCTCGCATTGTGTCAGGACCTGCTCAATACATTCCCGGCTGCTGCTGCTTGCAAGGGCTACCTGCAGCCCCATCTGCTTTAATTCATGCAGCAGCGGGCGAACCTCTTTGCGCAGAATGTCCGGGTAATACACCTGACACCCGGCGTTCATGGCGTCCATCTCCTGCCGGAACGCGGCATCGTCGGTGCGGCGGCAGAGTTTCGCCATAAAGGGCATATATTCCTGCCCGGAAATGCCCACCAACGGGTACATGCTTTCCAGGGTGATCCACGGGTAGGACGGTTTCAGCTGCGTATACTGATGGTGCAGGTAGACCGGTTCACTGTCGATCAGCACGCCGTCCATATCAAAGATGACTGCCTTGATCGGCTTCATGGCGTTTCTCCCTTCAGATACCGTCCTCGTCCTCCTGCGGCTGGGCGGGAACCTCCAGCACAAACTTGCCGATGTTTTCGTGCCCGGTCTGCATAATGTCGGCAGCCAGTGCATCCACATCGGGGCATTCGTCACCGGTGATGTTGCGCATGCACAGATCCATCAGCATACTGCTGTTCAGCCCGGAGATCACACGCACCTTGGGGCGGGTCATCGAAAGCCCCGCTGCGCGGTTGTACGGCGTACCGCCGGCAATGTCTGCCAGCACCAGAACAGCCTCGCAGTCTGCATAGCTGTCGATTGCCTCAGCCAGCTGCTTTTCAAACACTTCCACATCCATGCCGTCGGCAAAATCCACGGCCTTTACTTCCGCATCACTGCCTGCCAGCATTTTTACATTGGCAGCCATACCGGCGGCAAAGCCGCCATGCCCGGTCACAACTACACCTACCATAGCAAACTACACTCCTTTAGTAAGACCGGGCACACAGACCCGGTTTATTGGTTGACAACTTCAAATTCAAATTTCTGGGTAATACCGTCCAGATACTCTTTACTGAGGTCAATCGGGCGGTCATTTTGGTCCATGACCGTGTTTTCGACATACAGCACGGGGGAACCGCGGTGTACGCCGAACAGGTTGGCAAACTCGACGTTGGCAGTCTGCGCCATCAGCACACGGCGCGATTTGATGATCCTCTCGTGGTAGACGGTTTCAAAGACATCGTACAGCGAGCGCTGGGCAAAGTCGTAGGCATCAATACCGGGAAACACAGATTCCGGCACATAGTTTTCCACGAGAACAAAGGGCTTTCCGCTGACATAGCGCATACGCACAAGATGATAGCAGCGGTCCCCGCGTTCGAGCTTGAGCCGTGCAAACAGTTCCGGGGTATAGCTTACCCACTCTGCACGCAGCACCTCGGTGCGGTGTTCCAGGTTCAAAACCCCCATCTCGGCGGCAAAGCTCAGCTGCTTGTTCAGAAAGCGGCCGCGGGTATCGGGGCTGCGCACAAAAGTACCGCGGCCCCGCATGCGTTCCACAAAGCCTTCTTCGATCAGCATATTGTAAGCCTGCCGCGCAACGGGGCGTGAAATGCCGAACTGGGCGCACAGCTCCTCCTCTGTCGGCAATTTTGTCCCTGCCAACAGTTTTCCGCTGGTGATAGCCTCCAGCAATGCCTTACGCAGCTGCTCGTACAGAGGGACTGCGCTGGTTTTGTCAAGCTGTATTCCGTTCAGTTCGATCATAATAGGAAATCTCCTTTTTGTTATTCAATGCTGTCCCGGGAGATTTCCGCTTTACAGCCAAAGCCGCCCTGTGCCATACAGTTGCGTGCCGAGACCTGCTGCCCGGCAGCCAGTGCTGCCAGAAGCGCCTGCTCCGGCATGGGCTTTGCTTTTTGCCACCCCGCAGTATACAGCGAGCAGAGGAAGGCGGCAAGGAAAGAATCTCCTGCACCCATTGTATCACTTGCCTCTACCATTTGGGTAGTCTTTTCCACGATTTTTCCCTGTACGGACAACATTTGCCCGGCTGCGCCCATTGTAGCCAGCACATGCACCACGCCGCGACGGTGCAGCGGCGCGCACAATTCCGCAAAAGCAGCCTTGTCCATCGGCTTGCAGGAAAGCATCGCCAGATCTATGCCGTGGCAAACCTCGTCATAGTAGGCATCGGTGCGGTACTTTTCCTTTTCGCCGAAGTCATAGGCGAACACAGCGGGCAGCGCCTGTACAGCCGCCATCTGTTCGGGCATTTTGGCGTTGCAGCTGCTGACGATCAGATCGGCGGTTTTCAGCTCGTCCAGCTCCTGCGCACCGATCTGCAGCGGGCCGGTCCAGCTTTCCCCGGTGATGACCTCGATAAAGCTGCGCTCCCCGTTGACCACATCATAGCTGCACACCTTGGTGGTACGCCCTTGCAAAACGGGGCAATGGCTGATGTCCACGCCGTTTTCCCGGAGTGCTTTCTCCACAATATGTGCCATCTTGTCATCGCCGAGGGAGCCGAGATACTCGGCCTGTGCCCCCAGCCGCGCAGCATGAACTGCAACGTTTACCGCATTGCCGCCGGGGAAGCACTCCTGTGTATTGTGGTAATAGTCTATTACGTTATCCCCTAATGCAATCAGTTTCATACTCAATAGCTCTCTTTTCTGTAATAGCGGCGGATATCCAAAGAATGATCCGTGATGACCTCAATGTTCTTGCTGATGCGTTGCAGAACAGCCGCCATGACAACGGGGCTGAGCAGCGGGCGGAACTCATCGCTGATGCCGGGCAGTGCATACTCCTTCGTGTCAAAGCAGGTCAGCTTTTTGGTATGGCGGGCGGCAAACTCCTTTACGCGCTCGTCCTGCGCACGGGTGGGTCCCTCGGTCAGCAGCAGCGTGGTGCAGACATCGTCCTCCAGCAGCTCCAGTGTGCCGTGGAAGAATTCCGGGCTGGAAACGCTCTTGGTGCGGATCCACTGGCTTTCCTCCAGCACGCACATGCTGTAACTGTACGCAGTGGGCCACAGATCGCCGCTGCCGATCCAGATGTTATACGGTTCCTTGCAGTAATCCTGCGCATATTTCAGGCACTTGGCATCCGCCTGCTTGCGTACCTGTGCCAGCGCAAAGGCAAGGTTCTTCAGCTCATCCGCAAAGCGGGGGTAGGCATCAAAGTTTCCGCTGCGGTACAGGATGCGGCCAATCAGGAGGTAGAACACCAGCTCCTGCGGGCGGCCCTCGCCGTAGACGATGGTGTCATCGCAGATGGATTCCAGCGTGGAGTTTTCCTTGCCGACGGCGGCAAACAGGCGCACGCCCTGCTCCTTCAGCCAGTTGGCCGCCTTTACGGTCTCGGCGGTGTCGCCGGACTTCGAGGTCAGGAACGCCACGGTCTTATCGGTGATGCGGTTGCAGTCACCGGTCATCAGATTGGCAGACAGTACATTTTCGACCGGCAGGCGGGACATATGGCGGATGTAGAAGGCGAACGGGTCCAGCATCGCCTGAGAACCGCCGCTGCTGGTGAACAGCAGCAGGTCAAACCCGTTATCCACAATCGAATCCGCGATTGCCTCAATTTTGGCGCGCTGGTCGTAGATCTTGGCGCCGTTGGCAATAATCTGGTTTTCGTCAAAATTTACCATACCCATAGGTACAATAGCCTCCATTTGTAACTTTGTTATGACAATACAGCTTATAAAAAATGCGGCTCGCGGGGGAATGCTGAACCGGCGCGAGCCGCCGCAGTAAAACTTACATGATGCCCAGGAAGGACAGTGCAACCGACAAAGCAATGACCAGCAGGATCAGCTTCATGGTGTTGACATTCTTCTTTTTGAACAGCCAGTAGAGCAGGAACACAAAGCCCAGCGGCAGAATGTTGGGCATGATGGAATCAAAGATGCCCTGCACGGAAACGCTGGAGATGACAAGCGTTTCGGGGAAAGCAAAGGATACATAGCTGGGGATCAATCCGCCGACGACCATAACGCCCAGAATACCGGCAGCCTTGCTGATATAAGCGGCGTTATCACCGATGAACTTGATGGAGCTTACACCGGCATTGTAGCCCAGACGCACGAACCAGATGCGGCTGAAGATAGCAGTCAGTGCCCAGAACAGGATGTAGAAGATGGGGCCCAGAACATTGTTCTGCGTTGCCAGAGAGCAGCAGATAGAGGCAATGATGGGCATGGCGGTGTACCACCAGATGGCATCGCCCAAGCCTGCCAGAGGTCCGAACAGACCGGTTTTCAGGCTGTGGATCATCTCACGATCCTGACCTGCCTCCTCCATGGAGACGATCAGGCCCTGCAGGATCGCGGCCATGTGCGGCTCGGTGTTGATGAAGTCGAGGTTGTTTGCCATCGCGGCGGCCATTTCCTCATTGTTGTCGCCGTGGATCTTACGGAAGCACTTGGTCATGCCGTAGCAGAAGCCTACGGCCTGCATACGCTCAAAGCTGAAGCAGCACTGCTCCGCCATAGAACGGACGGCCATTTCGTTGAGGTCTTTTTTGGTAATCTTATTAGATGCCATCTTCAAAATCTCCTTCCTGGGCGGCAGTTGCAGCGGATGCAGCCGTCAGCTTGGCAGTCTCCATATCGCGGTTGAAATTGACATAAGCGATGCAGGCCGCAATAACAGCAATGGGCAGGATGTTCTGGCAGTTGGTAATGACCATGATGACAAAACCGGCAAGCAGATAGGCTGCGTTTTCCTTCTTGAGCATAACGACCAGCAGCAGGGCAAGGCCGACAGCCGGCATCAGACCACCGGCAACTTCAAAGCCGTGGACAAGCCATTCCGGGAAGGCTGCCACAAAAGCGGAAATACCGCTCTGCAATGCGTAGGTGGACAGGAACGCGGCAAGGGCAAACATGGCGGCATACAGGATCCAGCCGGTATACATGACCTTGGCAATGCCTTTTTCGTCACCGGCGGCAGCGCATTTGTCAACCTTCGGCAGGAAGCCGGCGTAGAAGGTGTTGGTGCCGGTGTTGATCCACTGGCCGATCAGCGCGAACGGAACGGCAAGACCCAGCGCCGTGTTGACATCGCAGCCGGTGGTGTACGCCAGCACGGTGGTCATCAGACCGGCAAACAGGGGATCCGGCGGCACGGTGCCGCCAACGGTCAGCAGACCCAGGTAGGAAAGCTCCGCAACGGCACCTGCCTGCATGCCGAGGCGTACATCACCGAGGATGATGCCGGTGAAAAACGCTACGACCAGCGGGCGGAACCACATAAAGGTTTCCATGTGTTTGTCGATCGCGCAGATGAAAACGAGCAGCGCAATCAGCAAACCTTGCACGAGTGTGATTTGCATAGATTTTCTCTCCTCTTTATAAAATATATTTTTTGCTCTGCAGACCGCCTGCAGAGCCGGAACCTTGGGTTACTTTTCAAAGTCCAGCTTGTGGTCGCCGGGTGCGATCTGGATGTAGACATCCACACCCTTGGCACGGATGGCGCGAAGGTCTTCCTTATCCTTCTCGTCCATATAAACGTGTACGTCGCCGGTCACTTCCTTGCCGGGGCCGACATGCATATTGCCGATGCAGAGCTTATCAATGGGAACGCCGCCCTCCACCAGCTTGCGGGCGCTCTGCGGGTTGCGCACGACCAGGAAGATGTGCTGGCTGGCGGATGCCTTGTGAATGACTGCAATGGTCTTGTCCAGCGTAAAGAACCGGATGCCGCAGCCGGAGCTTTTCGCGGTGGCGGTCATCAGGCTTTGCTGCAGCGGGTCGGCAGCAGCCAGATCATCTGCCACAACAATAAGGTTGACACCCTGTAAGGCGGTGGTCCACGCCACACCGACCTGCCCGTGTACTAAGCGATTGTCGATTCTTGTCATCAAAATATCAGGCATAAGTTTTTCCTCCTTGTAAAATGCTGCCAAAGATTTTTATATTTTTTCTTGATTTTCAGAAATTTTTTCTAAAATCTTTGTAATATTGCAATGACAATATACCAAAGTTGTGGTATAATGTCAATAGAGTTCGGGGACTTCCCGAAGATTTTAACGTTTTACACAAAGTAAGCGTTAAAAATTTAGGCAATACCGCATAATTCTAAGTGCCGATACGGCGAGCGAGGTGCGGCAGCTGCTAAGCCAAAAGCGCAGGCAATACTTTGTGTATTGGCGAGCA
>JABLTO010183078.1_pt1 | contig 10181 bp, 16 predicted proteins | sample 7160091 | NCBI WGS metagenome assembly JABLTO01 (sample SAMN14651225, study PRJNA627086) | human gut metagenome | isolation source: feces | host: Homo sapiens
GAGAGATGTCATCCGAGTCATAGATTCTTCACTCCGTGTCATATTTCCGTTTTCCTGCTTTCTTACAAAGCATTCTTGTCTCCGTTCAGAATGACCGCGGCATGGAAGTCATCATAATGAGGGGGAAATGTTAATCATCATCCTGAACGAATGTGAAGGATCTGCTGCCGTGATGAGGAAATCGGTAAAATGTCATTCAGAGCAGGAGCGAAGGAGGCTTTCTGATTACCTTTTGCTTCATAAGGTATTTATTGCGAACCGGTTTTATAAAAGAAATTCTGCCGGTAAGAATAGGGTTTGGGTGAGCCCTTTTATTCAAAAGAAAGGAAGTGAACCATTTTTAAGAGAGCGAAGCGACACTATAAAAGCGTTTGAAACGCCATACCTGGACGAAAGGAGCGGTAAGGTATGACGGAGGATAGAGGAAGTATTGAATACTAAATTTTAACTCAAATTTTTATGGACACTGGGGAATGCGATAAAACCTATATGTTTGCAAAAGAAGATAAATTTGGGATAAAATAAAGAAAAAAGGATACGGCCAGACAGTATCGCAATATCTTTTTATTTTTTACAGTTATCTGCCGTATAGGCAGCTTAGAAATGCGACAAAAAGGCAAAATCGCCGAACTGGCGGTTATCTGCCGTATAGGCAGCTTAGAAAAGTACGCTTGTACACTCCCATTGTTCGGCTGGGTTATCTGCCGTATAGGCAGCTTAGAAACGTATGCGGAAGAGGGCACACAGGCACACGCTGTTATCTGCCGTATAGGCAGCTTAGAAAAGGAAGTCTTGTACTTGCAGCACGGTGCGTTTGTTATCTGCCGTATAGGCAGCTTAGAAAGGAGGCGTGGGCGCAATACATCGAGTATAACCGTTATCTGCCGTATAGGCAGCTTAGAAAATACTAAAATCGAATCATTAAACTTACTTCCGGTTATCTGCCGTATAGGCAGCTTAGAAAGCCACCGATGACGCGAAAAAACCGGGTGAGGCGTTATCTGCCGTATAGGCAGCTTAGAAATCAAAAATTCCTGAAATAGAAGAGAAATACAAGTTATCTGCCGTATAGGCAGCTTAGAAATTTATCTCCAGCGTCTCATGGGATGTTGGTAAGTTATCTGCCGTATAGGCAGCTTAGAAATTGAAAGGATTCCCCGAAAATCCCTTGAAAAGGTTATCTGCCGTATAGGCAGGTTATATATTTCATAGTTCTTTTTTTATGGCTGACGTCTGATGGGGGTCGGCTTTTTGTGTTGCGCGGCTGATGTTGCAGGGCGTATGTGGCGAAGTGGGGGGCTTTTTTATCAGGGGCCGTTTTTCCTGTGCTATAATTTAGGCATACTTATGTAAAAGAGGTTTATCATATGGATATATATGGACAGTACAAGGATTCTTTAGAGGCGGTCATGCGGATGATGGCGGCTTCCATGGAGCGGTATGCGAAGGCACATAAGGATGATTCGGGGGAGTTGATTTATGAGCATCTGCGTTACCGGCTGAAATCGGAGAAGAGCATGCAGGCGAAGCTAGAGGCGCGGGGATTGCCGCTTACCCCTTATTCGGCGCTCTGCGAGGTGCGGGATGCCATCGGGTTCCGTGTTGTTTGCCGCTTTATCGACGATATTTACAAAAATATTTCACGAATTAAAAACTTGCCGGGAATCACCGTGGTGAAAGAAAAGGATTATATACTGGATGTGAAATCAAATGGGTACCGCAGCTACCATATGATCCTGTCGGTTGAGGCGCCGTATGAGGACGTTCGCGGAGATAATCCGGGTCATTTTTTTGTGGAAATACAGCTCCGCACCATCGCTATGGATTCGTGGGCGAGTCTGGAGCATGAAATGAAATATAAGCACCATATCAGGAATGCGCCGCTCATTGAGCAGGAGCTGAAACGCTGTGCCGATGAACTGGCATCCTGCGATATTTCCATGCAGACGATTCGTAAACTTATCCGTGAAGAAGGTGGAACAGAATGAAAATATTGATAGCAGAAGACGAAAAGGCTATGTCAGATGCCCTTGCGGCGGTGCTGAAACATTTCGGCTACGAGGTGGACGCCGTCTATGACGGGCTCGCCGCTACGGAAAAGGCGAGGGAGAACTCCTACAGTTGTATGATTTTCGATATCATGATGCCGAAAATAGACGGTATTGAAGCGCTGAAACGCATCCGTGACAGCGGTAATATGACGCCGGTCATCATGCTGACCGCCAAATCGGAGGTAGAAGACCGCATCATGGGCCTTGACGCAGGCGCGGACGACTACCTCGCTAAACCGTTCGCCATGGGGGAACTGCTCGCCCGCATCCGTTCCATGACAAGGCGCATGGGTGAATTCACGCCGACTAAACTGAAAAAAGGCGATGTTGAGCTGGATGTGGCGGAGCAAGAACTTTCCTGCACCAGTTCCGTCCGCCTGTCGAGCAAGGAAACGAAGCTCCTTTCTTACCTTATGATGAACGAAGGGAAAACTATTTCTACCGACGAGCTTTTCCGCTATGTCTGGAGTGATGAAACGGACATGGATATCGGCATCGTCTGGATGTATATTTCCTACCTCAGAGAAAAAATCGAGGCCGTTCATGGAAATATACGGATAGCAGGAGAGAAAAACGGCGACTTCCGCCTCCAGATCATCTCCCGCTGATTGACATACAGAAACAGAAGGTACTCCTATGGATATGATACGCAGGCTCCACCGCAAATTTATATGGATGGCCACCGCATCCGTCGTGGCTATCATCGTCCTTGCCGTCGGACTGATCAATGGCTCCCTCTACGTCAGGGTGCACCATGAAATATCGTCCATCACCGACATCATTTCGCAGAACGGCGGCACTATCCCATCCGATCTCGCGCCGCAGGAGAAAGGACTCTTCGAATTCGGGAACTGGGCGGAAGAAACACCTGAATTCTCCTATCAGGCGAGATATTTCTCCATTCTCTTTGACGCGAACAAAAAGGAAGCGAAGGTCATTAACGTCAACCACATCGCCGCATTCAACGCCAAAGAAGCCTTCAACCTCGCTGTACGGGTTCTCCAGACAGGGAAATCGGAAGATTTCTTCCTTAAAGACAGGGCCTATTACAACTATAAAATCACACAGACCGCCAGCGGTGACACCCTCGTCGTCTTTTTCGACTGTACCCGGGACATCCTCGCCCTCTCTTCCATATTCAGCTACTCCGTGGCGCTCGGTCTCTTCTGCATCATCCTCTTCTTCCTCATCATCACCTTCCTCTCCAGCAAGGCCATCAAGCCCTTCGTGAGAAATATGGAAAACCAGAAACGGTTCATCACAAACGCCAGCCACGAGCTGAAAACACCGGTGGCGATCATTTCGGCGAATACGGAAGCGCTCGAACTCGTCAGCGGAAAGAGCGAATGGACAGGGAATATTATCAAACAGACGAAACGCCTGACGAACCTTATCAACGACCTTGTTGCCCTCGCCCGGGTCGGGGAAATAGAAAAAGAAAACCTGAAACTGGAAGATGTGGATATTTCCCAAGTCACGGAAACCATCGCAGGTGACTTCCGACAGGTGGCGGCTGAACGGGGGAAGACGCTCGAAACCCATATACCGCCCTGCGTCCACGTCCAGTCAGAAGAAAAACTCTTCGGACAGATCCTCGGCATCCTTCTGGATAACGCCGTGAAATACTGCGACGAAAAAGGACGCGTGCAAGTGGAAGTCACGACAGAGAAAAAAGAAAAAGGTTTTGCGATAATAATTTCCAACGACTTTGCAGAAGGAAAAGATATAGACTACACGAAATTCTTCGAACGCTTCTACCGCCACGACATCTCCCACAGCAGCCAGATCAAAGGCTACGGCGTAGGCCTCTCCATGGCTGCCGACATCGTGCAGATCCTTGACGGAACCATAGACGTATCATGGAAAGAAGGGCGCATTTCCTTCCGCCTTGACTTCTGAAACAGAAAACGGCACTGAAAGAAAAACAGTGCCGTTTTTGAGTAAAGGATTGTGGAGTGTTTTTGGAAATGCAATGAAAATGAGGCGCAGCTTGATAATGACAGACTCAACGATCTTAATAGAAAATGGCAGATCGGATAAGCTATGAGTGGATTTGCCCCGATAACCCGATAATGGGTATTCAGGGCTTTGGAATCTAAATAGAGAAATCCTAAAGATTAACTATAAAATTTACACAGATGCTGTCAACGGATATCTTTGGCCTGATTTAACAAGTGAACAATTGTCCTGCAAATATGTAAGTGAAGCGGATGTGCTAAATGTTGTGTTGTTTAATAAACGTGCAAAATAGTGGCGTGAGGAAAATCCGGATCTGAAAGAAAAATGAGGGCTTGTGCAAATCTAAATGAGCTATTGGTCTTTGCGAATATGGAAAGCTATAATGCAGTTTTAATTGGTAAAAAGATTGATTGGAAAGAGCGAATGGTCGTGCTTAGAAAATTGACAAGAACCTAATTATTTTCTTTGGAGAATTTGAATACTGAAGGAATGAAAAAGTTGAAGGTTTTGGATAATGAAAAGTAAGGATGATCAAAATATTCATGAAGCTGAGCTATAGAAAAATCAGTACGGCAAATGTATCCATACTAAGAACATTTTGTGGTTGCTGTTTATTTTTATCATGGTGTACAATGTAGACAACCGCTGAATAAGCAGCTTAGAAAACTTAATGAATGATTATAATTATCTGCCGCATAGGCAGTTTGAATTTCATAAAAGATTATTTCCGTGTCAAATAAATTCCACTTAATAAATAATTATATTTGACATGGTTTTACTTAAGGGGTAAAATGAGAAAAGCAATAACAAAGAAATTAGTAGATTGCTGTTGATCAGAAATGGATGGTGTTAAATTATCTTTATTACTGTAAGGTATTGATGAATATTGCAAAAGAGAACGTATCTGTATTGCAGTAAAGATTCTGCAGGAAAGAATGTGGTGAGGGCTATGAAAGACGATATTGCCAGATCGGATTTAAAAACGATTCTTCATTCTAAACGGGCGAATCTGTATTATCTTGAAGAATACAATTAATCTTTGATTGTTACGATAAATACGCGCAATTAATATTGTTTCGTCAAAAATTCGTCAAAAAGAGTATGTGCAGAAAATGCACTTTTTTTAATTTATCCGAATAATCGTTGTATATCCTTTTTTGCTTTAATTCGCATATCTTCCGTATACGATACGTAGGTATTAAGCACAGTCTCTACGGAATCACCGAGCAGAGCGGCCACTGTTTTTACATCGGTTCCTGCAGCAATCAATTTTGTTGCGTAAGTATGCCGAAGACAATGGATACCGCGCCCCGTATAGTTTCGAACAATACGGGAGATACCACAACTACGTCGTCTTGTAAATAGCCGGCTATCAAAATTTACCGGGTGGATCTGCAGGTATAAGGCTATCTCGTCAGCAAGAGACCGCGGAATTGGAATAGTACGATTGCTTCTGTGAGTTTTGCACGGCATGAATCCTGTTAAAACCCTGGGAGATTCGGGTTTAATTCTGCCCCACTGCTTATTGATCGTAATTTCAAGATTTTCAAGGTCTACGCAATCCGCCGTTAGCCCTAACATTTCACCGACGCGTGTACCGGTTTTAGCGCAGATTGCGATTTGTAGATAGTTGGCAAACATCAGTTCTTTTTTCGTTCTTGCTAATAATGTCTTTAATTCAAAATCGGTTAATACATTCAAACTATCCGCGGATCGAATGGTTATGCACTGCAGATCCTCGGCGGGATTGATCGCAATTATTTTATATGTCTTTTGTGCGGCGTGAAATAGCGTTTTTAAAACTATAATAGTTTTATTTTTCGTCGTGTCTTTTTGTGTGATATTGTTTAGTGCATGGCGCAGGTCGGCGAAAGTAACATCCGATATTTTCTTATCATAAAGCCCGTTCCGAAGAGATTTTATATCTGTTTTATAAGATACTTCGGTTCTGTATGCGAGGTGCCGGTCCGCAGCATAGATATCTATAAACTCACCGAGTGTCAGGCTTAACAAATCTCTGTCCGTAGTTACTCCGATCTTATCTATCAGCAGCTTTTTAGCTGTGTCAGACATCGCTTCCGCGCGCGAAGCGAATCCGCCCTTGCTTTTCTGCCTCCATCTACCGTCCTGTTCATATGAGATAACCAGCTGCCAAGCCGGATTGCTTTTCGTGCCGCGGTTCCGGACTAAGAAATTGTAACGCATTAAAAAATCAGCTCCTTTGTTTAAAATGGGCTGATTATGCTATAATTATAAAGTAATCAGCCCGTGGGGGTATATTACCATTCTGAAGAGTATTAGCGTACTGCTTCAGACAGCCGTCGTCATATTTGCAGTATGGCGGCGGGATTTTTCTATTCTAATGGATTTTTACCATTTTCCTTTTCTGATTTTTCTATCAGTTGTTTTTGGAATATCTTGGCAAGTTCCCGGAGATCCTCTTCTGTTGGTGGCGAGGCATTAGTGTCGAACGGGTTACAGATAAATCCTTTAATATGTTTCATGATGTAGTCCAGATCATCAAGTCTGGGGTCGTGTTTTGACATTTGATGCTCCTTAGTTAATGAATTTCGGACTGCCGCAACACGGCTAACCCTAAAACTTTTATGCTTTCGCAATTGTCCTCGGTAAAAAACATTGGTGCATATTTACTGTTGGCCGATGCCAGGGATACTGTTTTACCGGACTTGTAAAAACGTTTTAGACAGACTTTTTCATTATCTATTTCAACGCAAGCAATTTTCCCGTTTGGTACTTCCGGCATAGACTTTATAAAGACTATATCGCCGTCGTTGATGTTTGCGTCGATCATACTGTCACCGCGGACAGTAATGCAGAAATCCACGTCATATTTATTATCCACATCATAGTACGGTGTATCCTGGTTGAGATCTTCAAGCGGCTGTCCAGCGGCAGCGTATCCCAGCATGGGAACTTTTTTAAATTGCGGGCGGTGGGTGCCAGGCGGGACAGCCATTTCACGCATAGCGTCTTCATCTCGCGCTTTCTTGAAACGTTCATACATATTCACGTCGCCGTTAAAAATTTCGGGGATGTACTCATCGTACATCTCATTATCTACATAAAATTCGTATAAAGTTTTATCGTATGCATCACATATCTTTTTTAAAAGATATAAATTAATAGGCTCTATATCGTTTTCATAATCCTCCAAATCTTTTTGGGGAATTTTTGTTATACTGGCAAGTTCGCTTAAATCGAGCCCCTGTTGTAGCCGCTCACTTTTCAATGCATCTCCAATTCGATCGTCGCATATCTGATCTGTGTCTAATAGGTAATCAATAGGAACCTTGTATGCGTTCGCAATCGCTTTAATCAGATCAATATCAGGCTTACGTATTTCATTTTCGTACTGACTAAGTGTGTTTTGAGCAAGATTGAATTGCTGGGCGAACTCTTTCTGACTCAAGCCGTGCATCAGTCTCAGTTGCTTAATTTTCACAATTGCCACCCCCCGGAGTCCTATACTTTATAAAATCATAATATCTCTATCTGCGATTATTGTCAAGAAAAATCTCAAATAGCACTTGACAGATATCTCAAAAAGGGATAAACTAAGGCTACAATAAATCTCATATTGAGATAGAAAGGAGGCTTAAATTGCGAGTGTATCTAATTCAGGCGCGTACAAAAGCTGGTTTAACTCAAGCGCAAGCGGCAAAGAAGCTACTAATTTCTCAAAACTACTTGTCGGATATTGAGACAGGGAAGAGGCAAAAAGACCTGAAGCTTAACGTATTAAAAGGATGCGCTAAAACTTATGGAATCCCGCTGGATGCACTTATCCGGGGCGAGTCTGAGTACCAAGAAAGAAAAACGAGGTGAAGGGTGTAAGAAACTCACAGAAAAAGAGCTCCGCGGCAACGGAGAGAAGAACAGAAAAAAGTGAGGTGTAGAGAATGCGAAGAGAAAATCCGTTTGAAGAGTTAGGGCGGTTGCAGGCAGAGAATTTACAGTTTACGAAGTATATTTTTACTAATCAAGCAAAAATGGTTTCCCTGCAAGCTGTGTCGTTTTTACTACTTTTTCTTGTGTGGAGGCGGGTAAGGTGAAGAAGAAAATGACAGAAATAAAAATATGTCGAGATGCAAACAAAGCATTAAGACGGAATGTTGCCCTACAACGGATGAGCGCGTTCGTAGAAACCAAAAAAGAACTTAACGCGCGGCTCATGGGATTACCGTCCGGGGATTTAGAGAAGATCGCTAAGCTTAATAAGCTGTTTGATGAAATTATTGATGATGAACTCAAGAAGCTATAAATCGGCCGGCAACTTTGCCATATACAAAAAAAGAGGTGAGGGAAATGGAAACGTTCATTTATATAACGGCGGCTATGTTAATAACAACATTTATAAATATAACTGCCGCAGGGTATTTAACGGTGAAGATGGCCGAGTTTCTTTGGGAGAAAGTAAAGCGACTATAAACAAATTTGTCTAAATAGAGGATAACCAGCAGTTAAGCAAAAAAGCGAGGTGATCAAAATGGAAATTGCACTGTTATCAAAAGAAGAAGCACGCCGGCTGCTCAAAATTTCTCGTTCGACGTTCTGGCGGCTGGAAAAGAGAAACACTATCAGACCAGTGCAGTCGCTTCTGCCGACGAGGCGGTATAGACTCGCCGACATTGAAAAACTGGTAACGAGTTAAGGAGGACAAAACATGATTGACAGAATGATGAATTGGCTATGGTTATTCGTATTTATCTCTATGCTTATCGCAGTCGTGGAGAAGCTATCATGCTTAAATTTCTAACGGCTTTTACAGCAATTGTCCTTTTAGCAGGTTACGCAGTACAGCCGCTGGAAAAGACGGTGCCATACAAAGTCACGGTAGCGCGCGGTGAAAGTGTGTGGGACGCTTGCGCAAGGGTCGCTAGTGATAAGGACCACATGCAGGAGCTGGTCTACAACGCACTGAAAGAAAACCGCATCAACGATCCCGGCAATGTTCAGCCGGGGACAGAAATCGTTATCAGAGTAAAGGAGATGAAGTAAAAATGGCATGTAGAGGAGACGTCGATACTGAAGATGTAAATATGGTGGCACAAGTGGCCCGTAGCGGGGAGTTCATACTATGCGGATATCTTAAAAACTTCGAACACAGCATGTCTAGTGATCAGAAAGAAAAAGTGATTGCAGCTATGGATTTCTTTGAAACGTTAGCAAATCACTTAGAAACATTAACAGTCGCTGTTGAAGACATGAATCGCAGAGAGGAGGCATATGAATGAGGAGAAAACTATTAACTATTTTATTCACACTGATGACGCCTCTTGCAGCACAAGCAGAATGGCTTATTGCCGAGTGCAGCGCTTACACGCCATACGATTGCGGTACCATCACCGCGACGGGCGAAACAGTCCATGTCGGAGGGGTCGCCTGTAACTTCCTGCCGGTCGGTACAGTCGTCGTTATTGACGGCAGGGAGTATGTAGTCAATGACCGCTGCGGGATAGAGAACTGCATAGATATTTTCATGGAGTCTTACGAAGACGCCATTCAATTCGGAAGACAGTATAAGGAGGTTTATATCAAGAGATGAATTATAAAAAGTTTTATCAACAAGTGCTTAAAACGATTTTAAGCGGTAAAAGCGATCCGGTTCTTAGGCAATATCCGAACTACTACGCAAATAACAAAGATTTAATTTCTTTTAACAATCACAGTTTATTCTTAATTCCCAAAGACAAGAATATACTGGCACCCAATATCGGGGAGAGATTATCAGAAACTGCGGTAGAAACGCTCGTCCCTAAAGATGATACAGACCTGACAGAGTTACAACTGACAGACACCGTCATCGGCGTAAAACCGCAAGGGCGGATGCTGAAAAAACCTGACGGCACAGAATATCAATACCGTATGGATAATAGCTACTTCGGATATTTCGATGAAGATGTAAAAGTTATGGTGAATCTCGCTAAAGGAACATCTTTATTCTATTTATTTGAAGATGACGAATTGGTATGCATCCTCGCACCAATTCGTGCAAAAAATTGAAAGGAGGTGGTGTCAATTGATTGTGCAGACAAGTAAAAAGCCGTTCGCTGCGGGAACAGTCGAACGGCAAAAACAAACACTTACTAATTTATTATAGCACAAATGAAGGAGACAAAGAAATGATTAGAATCGAAATTGACGCAGAGA
>JABLTO010028094.1_pt1 | contig 10167 bp, 8 predicted proteins | sample 7160091 | NCBI WGS metagenome assembly JABLTO01 (sample SAMN14651225, study PRJNA627086) | human gut metagenome | isolation source: feces | host: Homo sapiens
CTCGCCCTCGTCGCCTGCGGCGATAAGAAGGACGATACCAACACCGACGATCAGGACAACAACGAAGTCACCGATTTCAAGGTCGGCTTCATCATGCTCCACGACGAAAACTCTACCTACGACCTCAACTTCATCAACGCTGCTAAGGCCGCCTGCGAGAAGCTCGGCGTCGAGTACACCATCGTGACCAACGTTCCCGAAGGTCAGGAGTGCTACGACAAGGCCGCTGAGCTTGCCGACGCCGGCTGCAACATCATCTTCGCCGACTCCTTCGGTCACGAGGACTACATGATCCAGGCCGCGAAGGACTTCCCCGACGTGCAGTTCTGCCACTCCACCGGCACTAAGGCGCACACCGAGGGTCTCTCCAACTACCACAACGCCTTCGCTTCCATCTATGAGGGCCGTTACCTCGCCGGTATCGCTGCCGGTATGAAGCTCAACGAGATGATCGCCAACGGTGAGTTCACCGCAGACGAGGCCAAGATCGGCTACGTCGGCGCCTTCACCTATGCCGAGGTTATCTCCGGCTACACCTCCTTCTTCCTGGGCGCTCGCTCCGTCTGCCCCACTGCCACGATGGAAGTCACCTTCACCGGCATCTGGTATGACGAGACCGCCGAGAAGGAAGGCGCGCAGAAGCTCATCAAGAACGGCTGCAAGCTCATCAGCCAGCACGCCGACTCCATGGGCGCTCCCACCGCTTGCGAGACCGCCGGTGTTCCCGACGTTTCCTACAACGGTTCCACCGAGGCCGCCTGCCCCAACACCTATCTGATCTCCTCCCGCATCGACTGGGCTCCCTACTATGAGTATGCCATCACCGCTGCCATGAACGGCGAGGCCATCGACGCCGACTGGACCGGCACTCTTGCGACCGGCTCCGTCGTGCTGACCGACCTGAACGAGAACGTTGCTGCCGAGGGCACTGCTGAGGCCATTGCCGATGCGACCGCCAAGCTCGAGAGCGGCGAGCTCCACGTCTTTGACTGCTCCACCTTCACCGTGGACGGCCAGCCTGTCACCTCTTACATGGCTGACGTCGACACCGATCCCGACTACACGCCCGACACCGAGGTTGTCCAGGACGGTTATCTGGCTGAGTCCACCGCCCGTTCCGCCCCGTACTTCCAGCTCATGATCGACGGCATTGATCTGCTGGATACTAATTTCGGCTAATTGTTTCTGCTACTACATATCGGGCTGCCTTCGGGCAGCCCGATATCTTTTTTCTTTTTATGGCACTTTTCGCTATTTTGCTAAAAATTTTTGTGCGCTTCTAATTTTTTTTGTGTTTTTTTCTGTTTTACATTTACAACGCCGTTCAATTATGCTAATATATGACTTGTACAAATACAATGCTGCGGGGCTTTCTTCCTGTGCCCTCCAGCGGAAAAAGGGGTGACCGCCTTGGGAACTGCATGCGCAGTTAAAATGGAGAATGTCACGAAGCGGTTCGGCAAAGTGGTGGCGAACAACGCCATCAACCTTGAGCTGCACGAGGGCGAGATCCTGTCGCTGCTCGGCGAAAACGGCAGCGGCAAGACGACGCTGATGAACATGCTCTCCGGCATCTATTTCCCCGACGAGGGGCAAATCTACATTCACGGCGAACCCGTCACGATCGCCTCCCCCAAGGATGCGTTCGAACACGGCATCGGTATGATCCACCAGCACTTCAAGCTCGTCGATCTTTTCACCGCAACGGAGAATATTATCCTCGGCCTTGAAGGCAAGCTCGACATTGCCGAAGCCAGCAAAAAGGTCAAAGAGATCTGCGACAAATACGGGTTCGACATCGACCCCAATCAGAAGATCTACGACATGTCCGTTTCGCAGAAGCAGACCGTCGAGATCGTCAAGGTGCTCTACCGCGGGGCGGACATCCTCATTCTGGACGAGCCGACCGCAGTGCTCACCCCGCAGGAGACGGACAAGCTCTTCGCCATCATGCGAAACATGAAGGCCGACGGCAAGTCCCTCATTATCATCACGCATAAGCTGCACGAGGTGCTCGACGTGTCCGACCGCGTGGCCGTGCTGCGCAAGGGCGAATACGTCGGTGACGACGCCACCAAGGACGCCGACCAGCAGTCGCTGACCGACATGATGGTCGGCCACACGGTGAGCCTGAACATCAGCCGCCCCGAGCCGAAGGACGTTGAAAAGCGCCTCGTCATCGAAGGCCTGACGGCTTACGACGAGCTTGGCGTCAAGCGTCTGGACGATGTCAGCTTCACCATCAACGCGGGCGAGGTGCTCGGCATCGCGGGCGTCGCAGGCAGCGGCCAGCGCGAGCTGCTCGAGTCCATTGCGGGCCTCTACCCCGTTGCCTCCGGCCATGTCACGTTCTATCCGCCCGACGGCGGCAAGGAAAAGGAACTCGTCGGTCTCGACCCGATGAAGATCCGCAAGAGCGGCATTTCGATGTCGTTCGTCCCCGAAGACCGACTCGGCATGGGCCTGGTCGGCTCGATGGGCATGACGGGCAACATGATGCTGCGCTCCTGGCGCAAGGGTAAGGGTCTGTTCCTTGACCGCAAGGATCCCGAAGCGCTCGCCAACCGCATCTGGGAAGAGCTCGGCGTCGTCACGCCCAGCACGTCCTTCCCCGTGCGCCGCATGTCCGGCGGCAACGTGCAGAAGGTGCTTGTCGGACGCGAGATCGCCCAGTCCCCCGCCGTGCTGATGACCGCTTACGCCGTGCGCGGCCTGGACATCAACACCTCCTATACCATTTACAACCTGCTGACAGAGCAGAAGATGCACGGCGTCGCCGTCGTTTATGTCGGCGAAGACCTCGACGTGCTGCTTGAGCTGTGCGACCGCATCGTCGTTCTCTGCGGCGGTCAGGTCTCCGGCGTGGTCGACGCCAGAAAGACCGACAAACGCGAGGTCGGCGCACTGATGACGCTCGTGAGGGGAGGCAACAAGGATGAATAAGAAACAGTCGCTCTTCCACATCGCCAAGCGCGATACGCTCCCCTGGTACAAGGCCGTTTTGATCCGCGGCGGCGCGATCGTGCTCGCTTTGATCGTCTGCGCGATCGTCACAACGCTGCTGACGGGCGAAAATCCCATCAAAGTCTACTCCACGATTCTCTACGGCGCGTTCGGTACGTCGCGCAAGAGCTGGGTCACGTTCCATAACCTCGCGATCCTGCTCGGCATCTCGCTCGCGGTCACGCCCGCGTTCAAGATGCGCTTCTGGAACATCGGTGCCGAGGGTCAGGTGCTCATCGGCTGCCTTGCCACCGCGGCCTGCATGATCTGCCTTGGCGGCAAGATCCCCAACGGTCTTCTCATCGTCATTATGATCGTCGCCTCCGTCGCGGCAGGCGCGCTGTGGGGCTTCCTCCCCGGTATCTTCAAGGCCAAGTGGAACACGAACGAAACGCTCTTCACGCTCATGATGAACTACATCGCGACACAGCTCGCCGCGTTCTTCATCATCGTGTGGGAAGTGCCCAAGGGCTCGGGCAAGATCGGTATCATCAACCAGAATACCGAGGCCGGCTGGCTCCCCGTTCTCGGCGGCCAGCGCTATCTCCTCCCGATCCTGCTTGTGGCGATCCTCACGGGCGTTATGTACATCTATCTCAATTACAGCAAGCACGGCTATGAGATCGCCGTTGTCGGTGAGAGCCAGCGCACCGCGAGCTATGCGGGCATCAAGGTCGAGCGCGTCATCGTGCGCACGATGATCCTCTCCGGCGCGATCTGCGGCCTCATCGGCCTGCTGCTCACCGCCGGTACGGACCACACGCTGACCACCACCATCGTCGGCGGACGCGGCTTCACAGCGGTCATGGTCTCCTGGATGGCCAAGTTCAACCCCATCATGATGATTTTCACGAGCCTTCTTATCGTGGTTCTGAGCCGTGGTGCGAGCGAGATCTCCAGCGTGTTCAGCCTGAACCACTCCTTCGCCGATATCCTGACGGGCATCATCCTCTTCTTCATCATCGGCAGCGAGTTTTTCATCAGCTACAAGGTCAGCCTGCGCAAGAGCAAGAAGGAGGCGTGAAGCAATGATATTTGATCTAACTGCTTTTCTTCCCCGTGCGGTCATGCAGGGCATTCCCCTGCTCTACGGCAGCACCGGTGAGATCCTGACGGAAAAGTCCGGCAACCTGAACCTCGGCATTCCGGGCGTGATGTACGTCGGCGGTATCTGCGGCGTCATCGGCGCGTTCTTCTACGAGCAGTCCACCCCGGCTGCCGACATGAACGCGTTCCTCGCCATCGGTATCCCGATGCTCTGCTCGCTTTTGGGCTCGCTTCTGATGGGCCTTCTCTACTGCCTGCTGACCGTTACGCTGCGCGCCAACCAGAACGTCACGGGTCTTGCACTCACGACGTTCGGCGTCGGCATCGGCAACTTCTTCGGCGGCTCGCTCATCAAGCTGACCGACAGTGAAGTCCCCTCCATCGCGCTGAGCGCGACGAGCGCCTATTTCAGCAAATCTCTGAATGTCGGCGGCTGGTTCGGTCAGGTTTTCCTGTCCTACGGCTTCCTTGCCTACCTCGCCATCGTCATCGCATTGTTCGCGTCGTACCTCCTCAAGCACACCCGCACGGGTCTTCACCTGCGCGCCGTGGGCGAGAGCGCGGCGACGGCGGACGCAGCCGGCATCAACGTGACGAAGTACAAATACCTCGCCACCTGCATCGGCAGCATGATCGCTGGTCTCGGCGGCCTGTATTACGTCATGGACTACGCCTGCGGCGTCTGGTCCAACAACGCCTTCGGCGACCGCGGCTGGCTCGCCATCGCGCTCGTCATCTTCACGATCTGGCGTCCGAACGTCAGCGTGCTGGCCTCCATCCTGTTCGGCGGGTTCTACATCCTCTATATCTTCATCCCCACCGGAACCAACCTTGCCATCAAGGAGCTCTACAAGATGCTCCCCTACGTCGTCACGCTGGTCGTTCTGATCATCGTGTCGCTGCGCAAGAAGCGCGAGGATCAGCCGCCCGCATCGCTGGGTCTGAGCTACTTCCGCGAAGAGAGATAAAAACACTTAAAATGAAAGCACCCGATGGGTGCTTTCATTTTAGATAGGCTTCAGTGTTTGTCGCTCACCGCTCCAAACACTGCAAAGTGTCGCTGCGGACGCACATGTCGTCCTCCGCGACGAATTCTATTTTTTGCCGCCGTGCGCGGCGGCAAGTCTGCGACGCTTTTTTCCACGCACGTGTCGCGGCAAAAAACGATCAAATTCATTTGCGCCGTGCGCGGCGTGAAACTCTGCGAGGCTTTTGAGCTGTTTTGCCGCTGGAGGCAGCAAAATGCGCTTCTTGCTATTTTTCACTAAATCTGCCTGCGTTTGGCGCGGGTCTATGAGGTATTGCTATGTCTACTCTGCTCATTCAAAACATTCGTTCGCTGGTGTCGTGTGATGACGCGGACACGGTTTATGAAAACGTCGATCTGTATGCTGAGGATGGATTCATCCGCGCGATCGGTAAAAATCTGCCGCAGGAGGCGGAAAAGGTGATTGACGCGAGCCACATGCTCTGCTACCCCGGCCTTGTCAACACGCACCATCATCTCTATCAGGTCTTTTCCCGCAACCTGCCGGAAGTACAGAACATGGAGCTCTTCGACTGGCTCAAAACGCTCTATGAGATCTGGAAAAACCTCGACGAGGACGTCATCCGCCTCTCGACGCTCACGGGCCTTGGCGAGCTGATGAAGAACGGCTGCACGACCTGCTTCGACCATCACTATGTCTTCCCTGCGGGCGCGGGCGACCTCATTGGCGCGCAGTTTGCCGCATCGGACGAGATCGGCGCGCGCATGTACGCCTCGCGCGGCAGTATGGACCTCTCTGTCAAGGACGGCGGCCTGCCGCCCGACAGCGTCGTGCAGACGGTCGACGAGATCATGGCCGATTCTGCCCGTGTCATCGAGAAATACCACGACAAGTCGTTCGGCGCGATGCACCGCGTTGCGCTCGCCCCGTGCTCGCCGTTCTCCGTGTCTGCCGACCTTCTGCGCGAGAGCGCCGTGCTCGCACGAGAGTACGGCGTGCGCCTGCACACCCACCTGTGCGAGACGAAGGACGAAGAACACTTCATGCTCGCGCGCGAGGGCGTCCGCCCGCTCGAGTACATGGAGCGCCTCGGCTGGACGGGCAGCGACGTCTGGTTCGCTCACGGCATCCACTTCAACGACGAGGAGCTGCGCGTGCTGGCAAAGACACACACCGGCGTGGCGCACTGCCCGATCTCGAACATGAAGCTCGCCTCCGGCGTCGCCCGCGTGCCCGAGATGCTGAAGCTCGGCGTGCCGGTCGGCCTCGCGGTTGACGGTTCAGCCTCGAACGACGGCTCATCGCTGATGGAGGAACTGCGCGTCGCGTTCCTGCTGCACCGTTTGAACAGCAGCAAAGCTGCCCCCAGCGGTTACGACGTGCTCAAGATGGCAACATGTGGCAGCGCGGCCATCCTTGGCCGCAGCGACGACATCGGCTCGCTCGAGGTCGGCAAGTGCTGCGACCTCTTCATGATAGACTCGCGCAGGCTCGAGCTCGTCGGCTCGTGCTTTGACCCCAAAAGCGTGCTCGGTACTGTCGGCGTGCGCGGACCCGTTGACTACACAGTCGTTCAGGGCCGCGTGACGGTCGACCACGGTCATCTTGTCACAGTCGACGAAGAACAGCTTGCACACGACGCGGAGGCGAAGTGCCGCGCGTATCTGAACCGCTGAGGAGGCTGCCATGACCGTTGAGATCATCTGCGGGGACATCTCCGCCCTCCCCTCTTCCGACCATGCGACCGAACTTCTGCCGCTCACGGACGGCGACACGCTGACCCTCTCCTGCACAGGCAGCGACCTGAAGGCCGCCTACCGCGTCCTGCGCGCCATCATGGACTACGGCTATGAGCACGCACAGCCGTCGCGCGTGCGTCTAATTTGCGCGGACGAGGCGTCGCGTAGGGCGTACTCCTTCCAGTGGAACATGTGGTTCGCCGCGGAAAAGCCAAAACACGAAGATTAAAAAGAAAAGACGAGCGAATTTTCGCTCGTCTTTTTCTCATAAATAGCGGTCCACTTTTTGCAAAATCGTCTCGTAGCGCTCGGCGAGCTCCTGCTTTGTCTCGCCGAACCGCCCGTGAAGCTCCTGCCGCGAACGGACAATGGTCTGCAACGCCTCGTCGCGCTCAATGCGCAGCCCCGCGGCGATCTCCTCGCTCAGCTCGCCCACGCTGGCAAAGGCCTTCATCAGCCCGCCCTGCGTTTTGAAAAACTCGTCGCCGAAGCGCTCGCGCTTCGGATATTTTCCGCTGCGGTAATTGTCGATGACGACCTCGTAGCGTGCCATGGCGCGCTGCACCGCCGTCTCCCATGAAACGTACAGCTCGCGCTGGGCGTTTTCGCCGACCACTTGCATCACCTCCGGCGCACGGCAGAGCTCTTCGAGCTTTGCCGCCATCGCCGCGGCGTTTTCCTCGATGCAAAAGCCGTTTCGCCCGTCGCCCACGCCCTCGGACGCGCAGGAATTTCGGATCATCACAGTCGCCGTACCGCTGGCTGCGGCCTCGCGCACGACAAGGCCGTTCGTGTCGAACGTCGACGGGAAGAGAAACAGGTCGGATCTGCCATACCACGCGCGGATGATCTCGCGGTCAGAGATCGCACCTGTGAAAAAGCAGCGGTCGGAGAGCTTCCGCTCTTCCGCATAGCTGCGGATCTCCGCGCCGTCTGCGCCCTCGCCGACAAACACCATGCGGAAGTCGACATTTTTCTCGCGCAGCGTTTTCAGCGCGTCTAAAATGATGCGGATACCCTTGTACCACATCAGCCGCCCGACGAAGAGAAAGACCGGCACGTTCTGCGGCAGGTCATATCTGCCCGTCGCCGCGGCGATGGCCTCGTCAGACACCCGCCCGCGCGGCACGTCCACGCCGTTTTCCATCACGATGTAGTCGCCCTCGTAGCCGAGCGAGCGCAGATTTTCCCCCGCCCCGCGGCTCACGACCCAGACCTCATCGCAGCTTGCGATGTTCTGTACCAGCGCGCGAATGGCGCTCTCCTGCAAGAGCTTGCCGCGCACAGCCTTGGCGATGTCGACATCGTACTTCGTGTGATACGTCAGCACGAGCGGCGCGTCGACCACGGCGCGCAGCGAGCGCGCCAGCAGGCACGACGTGATGGGACAATGCGTGTGCATCAGTTCGACCTTCTGCTCCGTCAGCACGCGCGCGGTCTCGGGTGAAAACGGATAGCCCGCCACGTAGCCGAGCTTCTTGCGCGTGTCGATGCTCGGGTAGCGCAGCACGGGGAATGGGAACGCGCTGTCGTCCGCGCCGGGCATTGTCGGCGTGACGACAATGGCGTTTTCGCCGCTTTTCGTGATGTTTTTCGCGTAGTTCACGACGGCGTTCGCCACGCCATCGATCTCGGGCGGAAAGGAATCGTTCAAAAGGCAGATGGTTCTCTTGTCCATGCCATTGCCCTCCTGTTGCTTGTTTTTCGGCAGCGCCGAAGTGTGATTCAGTATATCATTTTTCGCGCAAAGATGGTATACTATCTGTGAATTTTACGCGCTGTTTACTTCGGGAAAGGAGAATTTCCATGCGCATTCTCACATACACCGTGACGCCGGAGGAGGACGGCCGCATGGTCAAAGGCATCCTGCGCGGCAGTCTTCAGCTTTCCTACACGCTGCTCAAAAGCCTCAAATGGCGCGAAAACGCCATTTTATTGAACGGACAGAGCGTCCATGTCAACACGATCGTCCACGCGGGCGACACCGTCAGCGTCGTCCTCAGCGAGCGTACGCCGCGCGAGGACTTGTACTGCGCAAATGCGTCAAAGCCCGACATCGTCTACGAGGACGACGACCTGCTCGTGCTCAACAAGCCTGCGGGCGTCGCCATGCACCCGAAGTCGGGTGACGCCTCCGCGCCGAGCCTTGCAGCGATGCTGACGAGTTATCTCGGCGAGGGCAGCGTGCCGCATTTTGTGAGCAGGCTTGACAAAGGGACGTCTGGCCTCCTCATCGCCGCGAAAAATGGCTATGTGCACGACCGCCTGCGCCGCGCACTGCACTCAAGCGATCTGCGGCGCGAGTACCGCGCTGTTGCCGTCGGCAGAGTTGAACCGCCGTGCGGCGTCATCGACGCGCCGATCGGCCGCGCGGAGGGCTCCATCATCCGCCGCTGCGTGTGCGCGGACGGACTTCAGAGCCTCACGGAGTACGAAACTCTGCAAGTAAACGACCGCTTCACGCTCCTGCGCCTGCGCCCACAGACGGGTCGCACGCATCAGCTTCGCGTCCACATGGCATACCTCGGTCATCCCCTCGCGGGCGACTGGCTCTACGGCACGGAGGACAAAACCCTCATCGCCCGCCCCGCGCTGCACTCGTACGAGCTGTGGTTCACCCAGCCGGTCACCGGACAGGAATTACACTTTACAGCGCCTATCCCGCAGGATATGCAGCGCTTGATGGAATGAAAAAGCACCGTTTTGGGCGGTGCTTTTTTCAGACGTGTGGTAAAATACCATAGGTCTATAACCAATTTTTACTTTTCCTTGTAGTACAAACGGCAGTGGCAGTAGCCCTCGAATTCGGGGTCAGCGATCTGGTCGCGGAACTCCTTGCACATGCAGACGTTGTCCTCGATCTTCTGCAAGCGGCAGGGGCACTGTAAATCGCGCTTTAAGAGCGCGGCGCGCAGGCGGGCGACGACCTCCGCGTCTTCGTTGTATCGAATTCTCATGCCTTGCACTTCTCCAGCATCGCCTTGATGTCGGCCTTATCGTGCACACCGACCATGCCGGTCAGCGTGTGGCGGTCCTGCACGACGGCGAGCGTCGGGATGGAGTCGATACCGAACATCGAGGCAAGGTTCGGCTGCTCGTCGACGTTGACCTTGCAGAACTTGACCTTGTCCTCTTCCCCGTTGAGTTCGGCAAAGACAGGCGCCATCATCTTGCACGGCTGGCACCACTCGGCCCAGAAGTCGATGATGATGAGGCCCGGATCGTCGAGCACCTCAGTCTGGAAGTTTTCTTCCGTCAGCGTGACGATATCGGTGAACATGCGCGTCTCGACGTACGGCTCGTGGAAGCCGCCGCCACAACCGCCGCAGCCACCGCCGCATGCACTGCATCCGGAGGTGGCGGACGCCATCTTCCGAGGGCTCTCCAGC
>JABLTO010107535.1_pt1 | contig 10167 bp, 6 predicted proteins | sample 7160091 | NCBI WGS metagenome assembly JABLTO01 (sample SAMN14651225, study PRJNA627086) | human gut metagenome | isolation source: feces | host: Homo sapiens
ACAAGGTCGATGGGGCCGACCCGGCGGGGGCGGCCGGTCTTGGCGCCGTACTCAAAGCCTGCCTGCCGCAGAGCCTCGGCTTCCTCACCGAACATCTCGCAGGTGAAGGGGCCTTCGCCTACGCAGCTGGAATAGGCCTTCACAACGCCTACGATGTTTTCAATCTTCACATTGGGCGCGCCGGAGCCCACAGGGGCGTAGGCGGCGATGGGGTTAGAGGAGGTGGTGTAGGGGTAGATGCCGTAGTCCAGGTCCCGCAGGGAGCCCAGCTGGGCCTCAAACAGGATCTTCTTGCCTGCGGCCTGGGCGTCCCGGAGGTAGACCCCGGTGTCCTGGATGTAGGGCTTGATCTTCTCACAGTAGTCAGTGAGCCAGGCCTCCAGCTCCTCCATGGTCACGGGCTCGGCACCGTAGACACCGGTGAGGGTCAGGTTCTTCCATTCCAGCAGGTCCTTCAGACGCTCCTTCAGGTGCTTGGGATACAGCAGCTCTCCGGCCAGGACGGTCTTCTTGGCATATTTGTCGGCATAGAAGGGGGCAATGCCCTGCTTGGTGGAGCCGAACTTCTTGTCGGCCAGCCGGGCTTCCTCCAGGCCGTCCATCAGCCGATGCCAGGGCATCAGAAGGCTGGCGCGGTCAGAGATCTTCAGGTTTTCCGGAGTCAGGGAAACGCCCTTGGCGCGGATTTCTTCCATTTCCTTCCACAGGTTCTCCGGGTCCAGCGCAACGCCGTTGCCCAGAATGTTTACAACGCCCTTGCGGAAAATGCCGGAGGGCAGCAGATGCAGGGCAAATTTGCCGTATTCATTGATGACGGTGTGGCCCGCGTTGCCGCCGCCCTGGTAGCGGACTACGATGTCGTAGTCCTGGGTCAGCAGGTCAACCATGCGGCCCTTGCCTTCGTCGCCCCAGTTAATGCCAACGATTGCGCAGTTTCCCATATGATTATCCTCCGATTTATAGTTCTTATTCTTAGTTGAAAACACAGGAAAGCTCCGCGGGGGGAGACTACCCCCCTACGGAGTTTTTGCGTGTCTTATCTTACTTCAGGTGCTCTTCCAGACGGCGCATGATCTCGGCGTAGGCCTCCTCCACGCCGCCCAGGTCCCGGCGGAAGCGGTCCTTGTCCAGCTTCTCATGGGTCTTGGAGTCCCACAGCCGGGAGGTGTCGGGGCTGATCTCGTCAGCCAGGACGATGGTGCCGTCGCTCAGGCGGCCGAACTCCAGCTTGAAGTCCACCAGGGTCACGCCGCAGGTGGCCCAGAAGGCCTTCAGGGCATCGTTGATCCGGAAGGAATAGTCTTCGATGGTCTTGATCTCCTCAGGGGTAGCCAGCTTCAGAGCCAGGGCATGGTAGGTGTTCAGCAGGGGATCACCCAGAGCGTCATTCTTATAGGAGAACTCGATGGTGGGGTGCTCGAAGACGATGCCCTCTTCTACGCCGTAGTGCTTGGCAAAGGAGCCGGCGGAAATATTGCGGACGATGACTTCCAGAGGCACGATGGAAACCTTCTTCACCAGGGTCTGGCGGGAATCCAGCTCCTTGACGAAATGGGTGGGGATGCCCTGCTTTTCGAGCATGGCCATGAGCCGGTTGCTCATCTCATTGTTGATCACGCCCTTGCCGGCGATGGTGCCCTTCTTCAGGCCATTGAAGGCGGTGGCGTCGTCCTTGTACTCCACGATCAACAGTTCGGGATCGTCGGTCTTGAATACTTTCTTGGCTTTTCCTTCGTACAGCTGTTCCAGTTTCTCCATAGGTAGATATTCTCCTTTTCCGGTCAAAAAAATCAGATATTGACAAAAAGAAAAAGAGACAAAGCCGCCCGGGGCTCTCACCCGTAGACACCTCCGTCTCTACCTCCAAATTCTACAATAATCCGCATCTTTTGTCAACGGGCACAAGGACAAAAGTTTGCGGGAGAATGGTGGGATTCTTGCCGCACATTGCCTCAAAATGTAAACAATCTATGTTTCCCTTGCATTCCCGGCATAAACGTGGTAAACTGGGCAGGATTATGGACTCCCGGGGGAGATCTCCGGGAAGAAAGAGGAATTTGTTTATGAAAACTTGTAAGTATTGCGGCGGAGAAATGGAAGACGGGCAGACCGTCTGCCCCGCCTGCGGAAAAGAAGATACGCTCCAGCCCGCTGCCCTGGAACCCGACGCCCAGGAGGCTCCCGAAGCTGCCACGGAGCTTCCCCAGGAGGCTCCTGCCGCCGAGGAAGCCGCTCCTGCGGAGGAAGCTGCCCCTGCCGAGGAAGCCGCCCCTGAGGAGGCTGCCTCTGAGCAGCCCAGGGAGCCTGAGCGGAAGAAGGGCATGAGCGGCACCTCTGCCGTGGCCCTGGCTGCAGCGGCAGTGATCCTGGTGGCAGCCGTTGTGGCGGTGCTGGTGATGAACGGCAAGAAGAAGGACCAGGAGCTGAACCCCAGCGCCGAGGCCTCTGAAAGCACTGTGGAGACCACCGAGGCTACCATCCCCGCCGACGGCGATCCCAACGATGTGACCTGCAAGGGCAGCTATACCGGCACCGAGGAAGAGGTAAAGGCCGCTGCCGATACGGTGGTTGCCACCGCCGGAGACCGGGTGCTGACCAACGGACAGTTGCAGGTCCACTACTGGCTGGCGGCTCAGAATTTCTACAGCCAGTACGGCTCTTATGCCGCCTACTTCGGCCTGGACGCTTCCCAGCCCCTGGACACCCAGACCTGCGGCATGGTGGAGAACCGGACCTGGCAGCAGTATTTCCTGGAGCAGGCCCTGTCCTCCTGGAAGGTGTACGAGGCCATATACCGCTCCGCCCAGGAGAACGGCTTCCAGATTTCCGAGGAGCTTCAAAATGAGCTGGACACCATAGAGACCGGCCTGGAGGAGACCGCCCAGAAAAACGGCTACGGCACTGCGGAAGATATGATCCACAAAAACTTCGGCCCCGGAGCTTCCGTGGCGGACTATAAGGCCTTCTGGGACCTGTACTACCGCTCCAGCGGCTACTACACGGAGGTCAATGCCAGCTTTGCTCCCACGGAGCAGGAACTGGAGGAGTACTTCAATGCCCACGAGGCCGACTATGCCGAGAAGGGCCTGACCAAGGACACCCACACCGTGGATGTGCGCCATATCCTCATCACCCCTGAGAGTACCCCTGTAGACGGCTCCACCACCGGCGAGACCACCATCTCCGACGAGGCGTGGGCGGATGCCGAGGCCAAGGCCAAGGAAATCCTCAGCCAGTACCTGGCCGGGGATAAGACCGAGGACAGCTTCGCCACCCTGGCCAACGAAAACTCCCAGGACCCCGGCTCCAATACCAACGGCGGACTGTACACCGGCGTTTCCCAGGGCCAGATGGTGGAGGCCTTTGATGCGTGGTGCTTCGACGATGGCCGTCAGGTGGGGGATACCGACATTGTGGAGACCAGCTACGGCTATCATGTGATGCTCTACTGCGGCAGCGCTACCGTCTGGCAGGATCAGGTGAAGAACGACATCCTCACCGAGAAGACCAATAACTTTGTGGAAGAGGCTCTGGCGGCCAACCCCACCACCATTGACTACAGCGCCATCAAGCTGGGATCTACCCAGGCAGACTAAAAATATTCCGGCCTTCCCCACCGGGGAAGGCATCAGGGGGAAGCCCTGACGGAGGAAGGCCCGCTCCACAGGGAGCGGGTTTTTCTTATGGACTTTTTCTGCCCAATGTGCTAGAATCCGGTAAGATTCTAAAAAAACGAGGAGGTCCCGGCATGGGTAAGATCACGGCCTCCCGGCAGATCACAGAAGGGGTCATCTGGAAACAGATCCTGATTTTCTTCTTTCCGATCCTGCTGGGCACTTTTTTTCAGCAGATGTACAACACAGTGGACACCATCATTGTGGGCCGTTTTGTCAGCACCAGGGCCCTGGCGGCGGTAGGCACCACAGGACCTCTGGTCAATATGTTCAGCGGCTTCTTTACCGGCCTCAGCTCCGGTGCCACCGTGATCCTGGCCCAGTTCTATGGGGCCAATGACCCCAAGGGAGTGGACCGGACCCTTCACACGGGCTTCTCCCTGTCGCTGATCCTGGGCCTGTTGGTAACGGCAGTGGGCTGCGGCCTGGGCCCCACAATCCTGACCTGGATGCAGACACCGGAGGAATGCCTGGAGATGGCCGGGACCTACCTGCGGATCTACTTTGCCGGGTCCCTGGCCTCTATGGTCTACAATATGGAGGCGGGGATCCTGCGGGCCATGGGGGACTCCAGGACTCCGGTGTATTCCCTGGCGGCGGCCTGCATTGTGAATATCATTATGGACATTGTGCTGGTGGTCTATGGCCGCATGGGAGTGGCCGGGGCGGCCCTGGCTACCGTCCTCAGCCAGGTCATCAGCGCCGGGATGCTGCTTGTTGTGCTGCTGCGGCAGAGGGACTTCCCTCTGCGCTTCGGAGAGCTGTGTCTGGACGGGAAGCTCTTAAAGCGCATCCTGCTCATCGGCATCCCTGCCGGGCTTCAATTCGTCACCTTTGACCTGTCCAATACCCTCATTCAGTCCGGCATCAATTCCTTCGGCTCCGTGGTCATGGCGGCCTGGACGGCCTACGGCAAGACCGATGCCTTCGTGTGGATGATCTCCGGTGCCTTCGGCGTAGCCATTACCACCTTCGTGGGACAGAACTTTGGCGCCCAGCGCTACGACCGGGTCCGGCAGAGCGTCCGGGTGTGCCTGGTCATGAGCGTGGGCACCGTGGGAGCCATTACCCTTCTGATGCTGCTGTTCCGCCGGACCATTCTTGGCATCTACTCCGCAGACACCGGGGTCATTGAAAGCGGGGCCTATATCATGTCAGTCATTGTCCCCTTTGAGGCGGTATTCATGCCGGTGGAGATCTTTGCCGGAACCTTCCGGGGGGTGGGAGACTCCGTGAAGCCCACTGTCATCACCTGCCTGTGCGTCTGTGTGGTTCGGGTGGTCTGGCTCATGACGGCGGTGAAGCTGCACCACACCCTGTTTATGCTCTGCGTCTGCTATCCCATGACCTGGATCCTGGCGGCGACGGTGTTTGCCGCGGTGTACCTGAAAGGGGATTGGCTGCGCAAGCGGATCCCGGAGGAAGGGCTATGAGGCGGCTGATTATACTGTGCCTGGCCCTTCTTCTCGCGGGCTGCGCCGGGCCGAAGGAAGAACCGGCTGCCTCTGAGACGGCCCCGGAGACCGGGGTGGAGACCGTCCTGCCAGAGACCGTCTTGCCGGAGACGGAAGCCACCGAGCCGGCAGACCCGGTCCGGAAAGTGCTGGAAACTATGACCCTGGAGGAGAAGGTGGGCCAGCTCTTCCTGGCCCGGTGCCGGAAGGAAACGGCTTTGGACGATATCCGAAATTACCAGCTTGGGGGCCTGGTCCTCTTTGGCCGGGACTTTGATGACGAGACTCTGGACTCCATGCAGAAAAAGCTGAAAGCCTACCGGGCAGCCGGAAATATTCCCCTCCTGCTGGCAGTGGACGAGGAGGGGGGCACCGTGGTCCGGATCAGCAGCCACCCGGTCTTCCGGGGGGAGCCTTTCCCGTCCCCGCGGCAGGCCTTCCAATCCGGAGGCATGGAGCTGGCCCTGAGCCTGGAGTCGGAAAAGGCTTATCTTCTGCATGCCCTGGGCCTGAACGTCAATCTGGCTCCGGTGTGCGATATTGCCACGGACCCCGGGTCCTTCCTCTACAGCCGCTCCTTGGGGGCTGACCCCATTACCACCGGACAGTATGTGTCCGGCACCCTGGAGCGGATGGCGGAGTATGGAGTGGGCGGCGTTATGAAGCACTTCCCGGGCTACGGCGAGAACGGAGACACCCATGTGGCCAGCATCCTGGACAGCCGGAGCCTGGAGGAGCTGGAGGGGAAGGACCTGATCCCCTTCCGGGCGGGCATTCAGACCGGCCTTGGGGCCATCCTGGTCAGCCACAATCGGATAGCCGCCCTGGATGCCGATGCCCCGGCCTCCCTGTCTCCTGCCGTTATAGGCTACCTGCGAGACACCCTGGCCTATGACCGGGTGGTCATCACCGATGACCTGTCTATGGGCGCTCTGGAGGACTACACCCCGGAGGAGGCCGCTGTCCTGGCGGTGAAGGCCGGAGCGGATCTTCTGTGTAGCACAGACTTTGAAAGCCAGCTTTCCGCCGTCCTGGAGGCGGCCCGGAGTGGGGAAATCTCCCAGGACCGGGTGGATGAAGCGGTGTACCGGGTGCTGAGCTGGAAAGCCCAGCTGGGGCTGATCGGGTAAAAAAACCCTCTCCTTGGGAGAGGGTGGCAGGGCGAAGCCCTGACGGGTGTGGGGCGGTACCGGGTCGGACCTGGTGCCGCCCCTCTTCCGGCCCTGCGGGGCCACCTTCCCCCAGGGGAAGGTGCAGAAAATCCCTCCCGAGGAACGATCCTTCGGGAGGGATTTGTTTACCCTACAAACCTGTATTCAATTTCGTCCGCGTAGCGGTAGTAGCAGCTTGCGCCGCTGTCCAGGCCGGAGAGAATTTCCACGCTCTCTCCGTCGGACCGGCCCAGCTCTACCTGGGTCAGGCCGGAGAGGGTGTCGGTCTTTTCGTCGTAGGCGGTGTAGACCCAGCTTTTGCCATCCTGGGGCTGAATGGCCGCGGCGGGGAGGGTGGGAACGCTTTCCGAAGTGGCGGTGGTGATGCTTACCGAGGCGCTCATGCCGGTGAGCATTTTTTCCGCCCGGTCCAGGGTCACGGTGACGGTATACTTGGTGTTGCCGCCGGAGTTTACGCCGTAGGTGTTGATCTTTGTGATGATGCCCCGGAAGCTTTGGCCCGGCAGGGCGTCCAGGGTGACATCCGCTGCCATGCCGACCTCCAGGGACAGAATGTCCAGCTCGTCTACGGTGATGTCCACGGTCATCTCCTTGGTCTGCGTGACGGTGGCGGCCAGGGTGCAGCCGGTGTCGTAGGTCTCATAGGCGGGGGGGCTGGCAGGATAGCTGCCAGAGGAATAGCCGCCGGCCATGCCGCCAAGACCGGACAGGTCCAAACCGGACAGGTCGAAGTCGGGCATCATGCTGCTGATGTCCAGGGCCCGCTGGTGGACGATGAGTCCCGTGCCAATAAGGATGGCATCCCCCTTGGCCACGGCCCCGAAGCTGGAGGGGGACCAGGACATACCGTTGCTCATGAGCACCGTCTGGCCTCCGTCTGTCAGGGCGGTGGGGGTCTGGCTCACATCGGGGCCAACCATGGAGGAAAGGTCCATGGTCTGCGCCACATCCTGGCTGGCTTCAATGGTCTGCTGGGGGATGTAATAAATGGTGTCGCCGGAGTTTTCTACCACCAGGCCCAGAATGTAGGTAGCGGTCTGCTGATCGCCGCCCTCCGAAGGGCCGGTAGGGTCTGTGGGTTCGGAAGGGTCCGTGGGTTCAGAGGGGTCAGATGGATCGGAAGGATCGGAGGGATCAGAGCCGCCCGTATCGCCGCTGCCCGGCTTGTCCGGCGCTTCCACCACCTCATCCATCAGGATCTTGTTGAGGGAGATGTATCCCGGGCTGGCCTGGCTCCGGGGCCGGGTTTCCGGGGCGGCAGGGGAGACATAGTCCACTGTGGTATCCAGCCCGGAGACCACGCCGTCGGTGTCTGCCCGGAGAATGCCGTCCCTGGACAGGCGCTGGAGCTTGTCCATGTGCTCCTCCAGCTCCTGGCGGCGGTTCAGAAGCCTGTTGTATTCCACGGTATGGCCGGTGTCCTTCAGGGTCAGCAGGGTGGTGCCGTTGGTGACCTTCTGGTTTTCCCGGACGCTGATGTAGGAGACGGTGCCGTAGGCCCCGGTGACCCGGAGCATGCTGTGGATGTAGAGCTTTCCGGTGCCCAGGACCTTGCCCCCCTCCTCCACCACGGATACCCTATCCTCGTAGGGGGCTTTTTCGTCGGAGCAGGTGACGGCGGCCAGCCCATCGGAGACGGTTTCCACCCGGCCCTCCAGCTCCTGGCCGTCGGACAGGCGAAGGGTGACCTTCTGCCCCAGTGTCAGGCCCTGGGCGGGAATGTCCACCGCCATGGTGCCGTCCAGGGACAGGAGCACCAGAGCGCCGGAGTCATACACGGTGTCGGCTACGGCCCTGTCCTTCTGGGCGTAGATCTTCTTCACCCGGCCGGAGGCGGTGGCCTTCACGCTGGTGGAGGGGGAATCGTTGGTGACCTTGGCAATGGCGGTATCCAGGTCCTCCATCAGCTCCTGGAGTTCCGCAATGGCGGCGTTTACCGCTACCTTGTCCACCTTCACGATGGGGTCACCGGCGCGGACCATGTCCCCGTTTTCTGCGTACCGGGCTTCCAGCTCCAGGGCCTGGGGGATCTCCAGGTCCTCTCCCTCAGGGGGAGTCAGGGTCCCGGCTCCTAAGAGGGCGGTGGAGATGGCCTTGTTCTCCGGCTGTGCCGTCAGGACCCGGCTCTGTACGCTGGTGCCGGATACCACGCCGGAGGGCAGGCTGGAGATCAGCAGTGCTGCCGCTGCCACCAGGCACAGTGCCGTTACCCAGAGAGCACCGTGACCGCCCCGGTCCGGGATGCTGTCATCTGTGTCGAGAGGCGGCATAGAATTGTCCACCGGCTCCTGTTTGCGCCCGAAGAGGCGCTTTTTTTGTTTCTGGTCGTTCATATGGGTTCCCTCCTTAGCCGCCATAGTGCAGGGCCTCGATGGGAGGCAGCTTTGCGGCCTTGTTGGCGGGATACAGGCCGAAGATCACGCCGATGGCGAAGCAGAAGGCCACGGCAATGACCACCACGTTCCATTCCAGGCCGAAGGACAGGCCCATGCTGGCCACCATCACAGAGATGACCCGCAGCACCGCCCAGCTCAGAAATACGCCGATGGCGCAGCCGATCATGCACAGCACCACGCTTTCCAGGAGGAACTGCTGCAAAATGACCCCCCGCCCGGCGCCGATGGCCTTCCGAATGCCGATTTCCCTGGTCCGCTCGGTGACCGTCACCAGCATGATGTTCATAATGCCGATGCCGCCGACGATCAGGGAGATGGCGGCAATGCCTCCCAACAGCACCGTCAGGATGCCGGTGACATTGCTCATAGCGTCTTCCAGCATACTCTGGGAGAGGATGGAGAAGGCATCCTCGTCCTCGTTGAACCGCTTCATGAGGATGGTCTTCATGGCGCTTTCCGTCTCCGTCAGGTTGCCCCCCTCCGGGGCGCTGACGGTAAAGGTGGGGATGGCAGAGCCCACGGTGGTGCTCAGCCGCTGGAGGCTGGTAAAGGGCAGGTAGGCCATCATGGTGTTTTTGGTCAGAAGGCCCGTCAGGGATTCGTCATCGTTTTTGAGGATGCCCACAATGGTGTACTTCACGCCGTTCAGGGAGAGGGCCTGGCCCAGGCAGTCGGCGTAGCCCACCAGGTCCTCGGCGGTTTTCTCCGGGATGACGCAGACATTGGTGTGGTTCTCCACGTCCGCCTCGTTGAGGAACCGGCCCAGCAGCAGCTCCAGGCCGTTGATGGCGGCGTAGGAGGGGGTGGCCCCGTAGAGGGTCACGGTCTTGGTGGTGGACCCGTATTTGCCGGTGGCGGCAGCCGTCACGCTGGGGGCCGTCAGGCCAATGCCCGGCTCCTCCATCCACTGGTTCAGGGTGTCCAGCTTCACAGGGGCCCCCTTGTCATCGGAGACGGTGACGGTCAGCAGATTGTTTCCCAGGCTTGCGATGGTGTCGGTCACCGTGCCGGTGGCGCCGGAGACCAGGCTGACCAGAATCACCAGGGCCATAACGCCGATGATAATGCCCAGCATGGTGAGAAAGGCCCGGAACTTGTTTCCGGAAATGGACTTCATTGCCATTTTGAATGCCTGGATCATGGGTCCACCTCCGTTAATTGTCCGTCCTTGATCCGCACGATGCGGCTGGCCTGCTTGGCCACATCGTCGTCGTGGGTAATGAGGACGATGGTGTTGCCTCCCTCGTGGAGCTCGTGAAAGATGTCCATGATCTCCACCGTGGTTTTGGAGTCCAGGTTGCCTGTGGGCTCATCCGCCAGGATCAGGCTGGGGCGGGTGGCAATGGCCCGGGCAATGGCCACCCGCTGCTGCTGGCCGCCGGAGAGCTTCAGCACATTCCGCTTGGCTTCTTCTTTCGTCAGCCCCAGCCGCTCCAAAATGGGCAGCGGCGGCAGCTTGGAGGTTAGCGAC
>JABLTO010212330.1_pt1 | contig 10160 bp, 10 predicted proteins | sample 7160091 | NCBI WGS metagenome assembly JABLTO01 (sample SAMN14651225, study PRJNA627086) | human gut metagenome | isolation source: feces | host: Homo sapiens
ACCGCAAACTCGTTATTTTCGACCTTTTCAAAATCCACAAGACGGACAAGAGCCGAACGCGTCTCGCCGTCTACGGCATAGTTGACTTCCACTCCATGTTGCAGATATCCCGTAAAGGTGCGATTCTTTTCAATCAAACTGCCGCCGTCGAAATTCCGAATCTTCGCCATTGCTTCACCGATAGCCTCCGTCGGCAATCCGCGATTGATGCGAACCAATGCGTCACGCAGAACACTTTCCATGAGCGGGTCGGTAAAGTCCTCCCGTCCCATGTCCGGCGCGTAGATATGGGCATAGCCCATGCCTTCAAAAAGCTGTATAACAGCATTTTCATATGTAGATTCGGTGAACATACTATGCCTCCTGTTCAATATCGAATATCGACGATATTTTTTCAAATAGTCGTGGTGAATTTACAATAACTAATGCGATTTTTTCGCGGACACGTGTAATTCCTTGATAAAAAAGATTGGGGTATAAGTAATCAGGATTGGGATGTGGTATCCCTTGTAAAACTCCATTTTCATCATAATAAAATGAATCATCCATAAGCATTAATACATTATCAAACTCTTGCCCTATAACATGATGTGTATCAAAATCTTCTTCGTATTTTGCGTAGGGACTATAATTGTAATTTGACTTGGAATAATTGATAAAGACATATCCCTGCTTTTTAAAATATTCAATCATATTGCATGCCTCTTCGTAATTGTTTGCATATGATAATATTACATTTCCATAGTCCATAGGAATATGAGGTTTCTTCTTTAGATTTCGAACGGAAATAATAAACGACGCTAATTCTTTATTAGTGCGAATTTTTTCAGACAGTTCGTACTTGTCAATCAAAGGCAATGAATTGATTTTTTGAACAATTCCATTACGCTTTTCAGCACTCGATAAAACTTGTTCCGGGTCAGATGAAAAAATGCAAATTTTATTATCTCTCATAACCAAATCGCATATCTCATCGTAATGCTTTGGATATATACGATGGGTCTCATCCACAAGGATAAAGTTGTAACTACGAATAATCTCCGGGTGATATTTCAAGTATCCTGCGGCGATAACATGAAAGTTTTTAATACTTTCGTTAAGTCGTTCTTGCCCTTTGGACAGTTTTCCGCAATGTATCACTAAAGTTTTGTTGATTGCAGAAAGCTGCTTAGCAACATCATAAAGCAACAAAGTTTTACCGGTTCCTGGTTTTCCAGTTAAACTAAAAAAGCCGTAACCGGAATGACCAAGAGTATCTTTTATAATTTTTCTCTGTATTTGCTCTTGCGCAGGCGTTAAAAAGTATTCTCCATTTATAAATTTATCGGGTGTATTCAAAGGGGATACAAGGTAATCCGATGCTCTAAACATGTGATCAATTGCTGTTAGGTAATGATATCCAAAGTTTTTCACATCATTTGCGACAACAGAGAATTCAACAGATTGCAGAGTGTCACCCTGGTCGAGCATATAGCAAGTCATTGTATCGGTAATTACCGTATAAAGGTGTTCCTTTTTCCCTAAGTGTGCAAGGTAGTATTTGTTCTTTTTCAGTTGAGATAATACCTGTTCAAGGGGAACGGCTTGGCTTTTCAGTTCAATATTCAAGCATTCTGTTTCTGTGAATTTCAAAAGATCAAATTCCTTGCCGATCTGAGGAATTCGATATCCATAAAAAAATCCATCCAGCATTTCTAAGGAAAGGCCCATATTCATCAGTGCGTCGACAATATATTTAAGGGATTTGATCTCGTGCTCATGAATCCTGCAAAGCTCAATCTTCCCGGAAGAATGCTTTTCCACACGATTGAAAGGAAGTTCTTCATTTATTCGAGATTGCAAATATATATTTATTGGCTTTGCCACGATAAACCCTCCAAGATATAATTTGTCTTGCCAACAGAATAATCAAACAGGCTCTTCTTCCGATGATTTCTGCAGTTCTCCGATTTGTGTTACTATATCGGCTACGATTCGCTGTGCCGCATTTTTAGCCGAAATTCTATCGCCACCATAAGACGCTTTTTGAATAGCATCCGCAATGGCTAACCGCATCTTGCTTAAAACATTGTCTTTTCGATACCAATCAATCGACATATTATCTTGAATTGCGGTATAACATTCATCAAATAAAAGCGGATTTAATGATTTTTTGATTACATCTCGAATAACCTTGTCAACCTCATCGTCTGAGATTTCAAGAAGCGGCACTGTCCGATCGTCATCGTCGGTCAAATCAACCTTTGTAAAGTGTCCAACAGAAGCAGCAACCTTATTAGATTGCAATTTTTTGATATAAGTCATCTGATGCTCCAACTCGGGAAAGAGCGCTCCCTCGTTGATATTGTAAAAATCCAGCTCCTCCAAAATAGCTCCTTTTTGGTCTGCCGGAATTCGGAAAACGCCTTCTTCAAATTCGGAAACAACGCTACCGCTTGCTTTTTGTATCACGCTTTTTCCGGGGTCAGATTGATTCAAAGTGATATTGCATTGCCCGCACAGCAGGAAAGCACCGCTTTGACGAATCAAGCGTTCGTTATTCAGGTTTGAGATTACAAAGCAATTGCTTTGTATGATAGAAATTAAACTCTTGTAATTGCCTTTCCGACATTCGTCTGCCGTCTTTTGTGTATATATGTAGCGTTCCTGCAATTCGCTCAGTAACTGTTCCAGCGTAAAATCGCCGTATATCTCCCGGTTTGCCAAATAGGAAAGGGTTCTCACCTCAAGATCATCATATCCCTTACAATAATCGCGCTTGTATGATACGATTCCGTCTGTAGGTTGCGACAACTCCGGTCCATTTTCGGTTTCCTTCACTTCTTGATTTGACTGACAAGCAAAATATAATGCAACTAATGGGTTCTGCGTTACATCCAGCAGTCGCGTAGGAAGGCCATAATGCTGAAGTTTCGTTAAACGCTCAAAATCTGTGGTCAAAACACGAAAATCCGCAGGGTTACGCACAAAAGCAGATCGAATCAGTTCTGCCTCATGGGGAAGCATATTATTGCGAAAGATTCCCGGAGTTACATCCCATTCATTACTGGCTTGCCCGCGAAAGAAAAAGTGTTTATTATCCGAACCGTCACCTTCATCGCGCTTTATTGCTTGGCGCAAAACGGAAATGGCCAATAAGTAGTCGTTCAGTTCAGATACGACGGTTTCATTATCTTTATACATGGTATCTGTAACTTGATTTTCTGAAGTATTCATAACTTTTCCTTTCATTGTTATTGAGTAGAAATCCAAAAAACCACAGTGTGAGCAATACAATTTAACACATCATCCTATATACAATACACTCACAACTCTGCACTTATCATCTTTGACAGTTCATATTGCATAAACGGAGTTTCTATATTTCGGACATTGATAACCACTACTCTCGGAAGTTCAACTCGTCCATCAGCAGAAGAAAACAGATCACAATGTTTATACGGAGTAAGCCATACCAAATAATCGATATCAGAATTTTTAACCAAGGTCATAAAAGCACTGTCCCAAAACCACAAATGTGGTTTTCCATATTGAACATCCCCAATTTTTCTCGCCTTATGTGGTTCCAAACTTTCAAAATACAGTGAAGATTCATCAAAAACAAAGAAAACTGTTTTCAGCCCTGGATGATTCAATCTATAATTTGCTATTTTTTTAATATGAGATCCGATAGTTCTATTAAAATTGTCACGATAAAAAATATAATTGTGATCTTCGTCTGTAGGCAGTTTTGTATCAACAATAAGGTATGGCTGAGTATTGGGAAACATATCAAGAATGCCATTTTGTTTCAGCTCTCGCATAACCTCCGATTCTCTTTGCAAGGTAGGATTTACTATACTCTTTCCATTGCGCCCAACATGACCATGATCATCAACTCTCATGACATCCATCATAAGACCAAGTTCATCGCTAAAGAAATCTGGCGGAGGATCAGTTTTTCCGGAACTGTTTGTCCACTTTTCCCACTTTTGCACTATAGATAAATATACTTGTTCTGCGTTTTCATCGTTTTCGGGCAACAAAAGAGTTTCTCTCGTTTCAGTCTCTCTAAAAAATTCTATTATTTCAAGTTCGTTGTCAAAGATATCCATATAATACTCCTATGAAATGTAACAAAACATAAAATACTATTGTTCAATACAAAGCACATGAACATGGCACGATTGCATAAATTTCCTGTTATGTCTCTTTCTCATTTCTTTTTTCAAACTCAAATGTTTTTAGCCTCAATAAAGCAGCTCCCGTCTTTTTTTTTAACTTTAAACGAAGAAAAGCCTGCCCTTTTGCACAATTCAATTATATAATCCGCAGGAAGTTCCGCATAAAAAGCCACCTGATTGCGGGACTTCGTTTTTATTAGCCAGCCATCATTGTACTTGGAGACATCATTTCGATAATTATATCCTTTAAAATATGAATTACGATATTGAACTGAAATAAAAAGTACTCCCGTGTTATTCATTACTTTTTTGGCATTTTCCAAGAGCTTAATTCGCTCTTTTTCAAATGGAATCGCAGACAAAACATTTGTACAAAACACAACATCAAAACGTTTTTCACTCCAATCCATCTCATCAATGCTCATAACCATTAAATTATCTTTACTACAATCGCGTGGTCGACAATACCTATCTCCAATTTTCTTATAAGAATCCACTTGTTCTTTAGAGTCTATTGCGACGATTTCTTTCACCTTTTTGGAAATCGGTATGGAATATCTAAGTTTTCCACAACCATAATCTAACACTTCATATTCATTTGACAATAATGAAATGTATTGAAGAACATACTTATTAGTTTGGGAAAGGGGTTTGGCCGCAAGTTCAGATTTAACGATAATATCATTTATTTGATAATGCATTTTTTACGGCCTCTTCTATAAGTTCTTTAATATTTCGATTGCCTGCTTTTTCTTTGTCCGTAGCGGAAAATATGGCTGATATCTCTTTTTCTGTGTATTTTTTCATTTGAATGTAAACCAACTTCAAGAGTAAAAGAAGAAAAATAACTATAGCAACAACAACCAAAAAACATTCCCAACTCCACCAAGAAAGTGCTAACCAAATCACTCCTATAATAATGAACAATATTAGCGTATCAAGAATGGTCCAAAACCAGCACCATTCGGTGAGCGCCAAAGTAATATAATGAGAATCTATCACTGGATTGGTTGAACTTGCATATCGATAAAAGCAAGAGCTCATAATCTCACTAACCTGCTTATCTGATAACTTGTTTACATTCTCTATTTTACAATGAGCAATAATGTTTTTCACCACTACATTTTTATCGTACTTTTTTCTGATACCAAGTATTAAAGAAAATTTATCGTGTATTTTAAAAGCATGTTCAAAAAATCCCATCATAAACGGAATGTAAAATATCGCTAAATGAAGTTTTAAGTTGAATATTTCTACATAAGTCCCCAAGGACATTTTTTTAAGTAGAGAAAAAAAGCCTTCATTTACTTGCGACAGTAAGAATAACAAAATAGTTGATATGACAAAAACACTATTCGCTATTTTGTCGACCATTTCTTCGTAGTTTTTTATTGATTTAAAAACCCACATTTGTTTTCCTCCAATATATTTGAAATTGCTAAATGATAATTTAGAGCAGCAAGCAAAAGCACTCTACCAACAGATGTTTATTGATAATCCTGTGCCCGGAGGGTGTATAGGTACTCTCAGCGACATCGCAGACATTACAATGGGACAATCTCCAAATGGAAGTAGTTATAACGAAGATGGCAACGGTACAGTTTTCTTTCAGGGACGAGCTGAGTTTGGATTTCGTTTTCCGTCTGTCCGTTTGTATACAACCGAGCCAAAGCGAATGGCTTGCACAAATGACACTTTAATGAGTGTTCGAGCGCCTGTTGGTGATTTGAATGTTGCTTATACAGATTGTTGCATTGGTCGAGGGCTTGCTGCCATACATTCAAAAAGCAATCAGCAGTCATTTATACTTTATACTATGTTCTCCCTCCGCAAGCAGTTGGATGTGTTTAACGGAGAAGGAACTGTTTTTGGGTCGATCAACCGAACCTCATTAAACGAACTACCGATTTTTATCCCATCAGATAGAGAAATCGTAAAATTCGAGGCTATTGTTGCGCCTATAGACGCTGCCATCCGGAATAATTACGAGGAAATTTGCCGCTTAGAAAAAATCCGTGACACTCTTTTGCCGAAACTAATGTCCGGCGAGTTGGATGTATCCGCCGTCGAGCTTTAAGCCGCTAAATTATCATTTATTCGCTCATTTTCTTCGATTTTATCGTCAATCATTCCAAGCATGGCAGAAATGCGTTTTTGAACAGAAACATCCTTGGGGACTCTGACAGAAATACTTTTCATCGTATTTCCCGAAATCTCTTTGAATGTAGTACCGCTTCCCATACTTTCGATTTTATCTTTGTTGTATTTCAAGAGATAGTATAAAAACAAAGGGTCTGTATCGTCATTTGGAATAACACTCTTGAAGCCTTGATTTGTACAAACCTCATTAGCAGCGATAGCAATGTAACCAATCGGCGCTCTTGAAGAAAACAGCACGCTATTAGTAGGCAGAAGTTGCGTAGAACAACTTTTCAATCCGATTTCAGTAATATTTCTTTCGCCTCGCTGGATATAGCGTCCCGTAAAAGTTGATAAATCTTTTGGCGTTATCCACGCAATCGTTCCATTTTCATAGTTGGCGGCATTCTTTGTCGAAGGGGTCGCTCCACCAATAACAGTTCCTAAGTCGGCTATTTTGCACTCTTTCCATTCTGTCATAAGTCTATCCTCCTCACTTTACTAATGTAACGATCAGCGCAACAAGTGCTACTAATGCAGAGAACAGTGCAACAATATAATTTCGATCCTTTTCCTTGAGTATATCAATGCCCAGTAAAAAGCAATCACAATCGGCCATTACAACAATAAATAGAGCCATACGATGTCCCCAACTCATGCCCCAGTAATTACCCCAATTTCTATACAGCAAATAACCAATAACGAGAGTAACAATGAAAAAGAAACTTGCAATGCTCCATTTTATAATAAATGAAAAACCGTCTTGCGGAGTTTTTCCGTTTCTTTGCATTACTATCGTTTTTTGAGATTCATCTATAATTCTATTTGTTGACCATTCAATTCGCTGCGTCATACTGTCAAGAAACGACTCAACTTGCTCATCATCCAACCGAATTGTTTTCTGTTTCTGCAATTCAGCGTTTTTCTTCTTTTGCTCGGCAAGCTGTCTTTCCAATTGTTGGAGCCTATCCTCTTTGCGCTCTGCTTTTGAAGGCTTTGACATCATTTCACCATCCTATCCGATATATTTTCTATGCGCCAGTTTTACATTGCTCTGTTTGACCATTGCGTATTGCAATGTTGTGTCAATTCGCTTATGCCCGAGCAATTGCTGAAGCTGTTCTATGGGCATACCCTTGTCTATCGCCATTGTTGCCAGCGTTCGGCGGAACTTGTGCGGGTGTACTTTTGGAACGCCCAAATGTCTGCCTAATTCCCGTAATCGTGTTTCAACGCCGCCTATGGATAGGCGGGTAAATGGTGATTTCAAAGAAACGATCAGCGCTGGATTGTCATCGCTACGGCTTTCCAAATAGGCTTGCAGGTGCAGCTTGGTTCGGGCATCAAAGTAGACCATTCGCTCTTTGTCGCCTTTGCCGAGCACCACGCACTCTCGCTCCGTGAAATCCACATCGTCACGATTTAACAGCACCATTTCACCAACACGCATTCCCGTTGAAGCAAGCAGGTCGATCATCGCTAAATCACGTATTTCAGCGCAACTATCCCGCATCAGTTCAAGCGCTTCATCCGAGTAGGTTTCCTTGATATTTGATGCTGTTTTGACCTTATGTATCCGGCGAACAGGACTTTTGAGGATATAATCCTCATCTTCCAACCAAGAGAAGAATGACGAAAGAATGCGCCGAATGTTATCTATGGTCACTCGGCTGGAATGCCGTTCCTGCTGATATTTCGTCAGGTATTGGCGAATATCCTCCGTTACAATCTCTTTGATTGGCTTCCCAATATCATCAAGCATCGCCTGTATGGTAGCCTGATAATATTTCAGTGATTTTTCGGAACAACCCTCGATGCGCTTGGCGGCAAGGAAAAGTGCCAAAAGATCTTGCTCCTTTTCCTCGGTCTTGCCATCGGAAGGGCTTATATCATAGTCCCATAGGATGTGCAGCAAAACCTCTTGTAGCTTTTCGGTTTGTGCGTTGTTCAGGTATGGAAGCATATCCTGTACAACGGCAGTGATTAACTTTTGTTTCATAGTTGAACTCTCCTTTTTATTGAGAACAGCTATGGAGTGGTGTATCCTCGTTTTAACCCTCGCCACTCACAAGGGCTATTGATAAGTGGGTAAATGATAATTTAGCGGCTTAAAGCTCGATGGCGGATACATCCAACTCGCCGGACATTAGCTTAGGCAGCAGTGTATCTCTGAGTGCTGTTAGATTGTATATTTCATTTTGGTTAGCCTTAATCTGCGCAAACATTGGTGCAGCAATATCGTGAAACTCTTTTAGCTCATAATTAGTAGGCACAACAAATGGCATACCCTTAATAATTTTTGAGTTTACTGCTGTCGCAATAGAAGATGTACTACCCATGGTCTCAAAGTTAAAGCAGCGAAGAAAGCAATAAAGGTATTCGTTGATGCTTTTGCAATCTGTTTTGAAATGGGCAATAGCTTCATTGGTTGTCATCTCTCCGTTAGTAATCGCTATTCTTCCTACGGTGAGTTTGAAACTAAGCAAAACCGTGTTGTCGGGAACTACTTTGATGTTGAAACGCTTCACAGCTTCTTGCGTCAATCGCTCTGAACTTTTTCGGATATATAAGCCACAAGACCCCATATCAGAAATAGAAACCCAGGTGACATCTTCGGGGTTGTTGCTAAACCACTGTGACTCCTTTCGGGGAGGCGTTTTACCGATTGAAATATCAAAAAACTCATCAGCACGGCAGATAGTGCGTTCAGCGTTAGTGGTATCAATAAACTTATTGCGATACATAGCCAACACTTGCTGCTCTAAATTATCATTTATCGCCCGATTTATTGCGATTTTTTCGTCCAGTGCGGAAAGAATGGCGGCGATTCTGTCTTGTGTTTCTAAGTCGGGACATGGAACTTTAAGCCGAACCAAGTCGCTACCTCTTATACCCGCTGCGGCAACTTGTTCTACAATGGTTTTTATATGCTCTTTTCCAACGTAAGAATTAAAATAATAGTACACGAAATATGGATTTGCTTTGGAAGAATCAATTCGAGCGCGAATTAAATGCGATTCAAATACGGTTTCTTCTGTAACATCAATCACTATAGAGCATTTTCCCGCACCTTCAAGTGCCAAAGACTGCCTTGCAAACAAGATATCCCCATTTTTAATACAATTATTAGACAATTCTTTTTCGGTAACCGGAACACGGGACATGGAAATAGCGCCAATTCTGGAATTTGCGAATATTTCACCCATGCCAATCATTTTTACCCCATCACCACGAACAGCCTTTGGTTTTGTCAATCCGTTTCTCAGAGGCTCTAATAATAAATCGCCAAAAGGAACAAAACTCATATTGGATAGCAATTCCTGTTCATACCTCATACCCAATCGCCCCCAGTTTCTCGCGTATCTCCTTTTCCAACTCGTGCGACTTCTCAAACAGCCCGGCGAGTTCTCCGGTCAGGCGCTTCATTTTGTCATCGAACGGTTCGCCGTCGTCTGCCTGCTCCTCAATGCCGACATACCGCCCCGGGGTGAGAATGTAGTCCTGCTTCGCGATGTCCTCCGTGGTCGCAACGGCGCAAAAGCCCTTTTGGTCGGTCAGCGTACCGTCTGCGAAAGCGTTATAAGTGTCGGCAATCTTTTGAATATCGGTGTCGGTCAGTTCGCGATTCTTGCGTGTAACCATTGTTCCGAGCTTGCGTGCGTCAATAAACAGCGTTTTGCCTTTTTGTTTCTTATTCTTGGAGAGAAACCACAGCGAGACCGGAATCTGCGTGGTATAGAACAACTGCGTAGGCATGGCAACGATGCAATCCACTAAATCGGCGTTGATGATGTTTTTACGAATTTCACCTTCACCGCCAGATTGCGAGGACAGCGAGCCGTTCGCAAGCACCATACC
>JABLTO010095830.1_pt1 | contig 10152 bp, 9 predicted proteins | sample 7160091 | NCBI WGS metagenome assembly JABLTO01 (sample SAMN14651225, study PRJNA627086) | human gut metagenome | isolation source: feces | host: Homo sapiens
CGCTCCGCGAGGATGTGCAGTGATTCTGAGAAGAATATGTCAGCTTACGCTGACCAGAATCACGCACCAAGTCTCACGTGCGTTCGACTTGAAAGTAGAGAAATCCTGTTAAATCGGCCAGAATCCATCCGATCGGAATTGCCCACCAGATAGCAGTGACACCCAGCGGAGTCGTTGGTGCCAGAGCATAGGACAGGGCTACCCGGGTGCCCAGTGACACGATGGTGAGTACCAGTGACATGGCAGGGCGTTCAATGGCACGATAAAGACCATACAGCAGAAACAGACAGCCGATTCCCCAGTAAAAGGTGCCTTCAATGTGCAGATAACGGACCCCTTCTGCGATAATGGATGTTTCACCTGCATCCACAAAAATCTGCATCAGCGGGCGGGCAAAAATCCAGATGATGGCAGAAATGACAATGCAGAAAGTAATGGATACATGAACTGCAGTATGAATTCCTGTTCTTACTCGATCCTGGTGTTTTGCACCATGATTTTGTGAGATAAACAGCGAAAATGCATTGCCGAATTCCTGTACCGGCATATAAGCCAGTGTGTCGATTTTTACCGCAGCGGCAAAGGCAGCCATAATAGCAGTACCGAAACTGTTTACCAGCCCCTGGATCATTAAAATACCAAAGTTCATAACGGATTGCTGCAGGCAGGTGAAAAATGCATAACGGCCTACTTCAGAAAATGTATTTTTTTGAAAAATACGCTGTTCTTTTGACGGAAACAGCTGTGGATTTTTCCAAAGTACAGCAATTGTAATGCCGATGCCGGATACCGCCTGGGCAATTACCGTGGCACCTGCCGCGCCTCCTACCCCGAAATGCAGTCCGATGACAAACCAGAGATCCAGTGCAATGTTTAAAAGACTGGAGACTGCAAGAAAAATCAGTGGAAGGACGGAGTTTCCCACCGCCCGCAGGACAAAAGCAAAGTAATTGTACAAAAACGTAAAGCCAATGCCAAGGAATATAATGCGGGAATATGTCCGCATCAGACGGTAAATGTCTTCCGGAGTCTGGAGGAGATTCAGAATCCCGTCTGTACCAGTGAAGACGATGAGGTACATGACGAGGGTGACAGCGCAGATCAGCCAGAAGGAGACCCACATGCATTCTTTCATTTTGCCCTGATGACCAGCACCATAATGCATGGAAAACAATGTGCCACATCCCATGCAGAGTCCGATCATAACGGAAGTTAGAAAGGTCATCAGTGTATAAGTGCTGCCAACGGCAGCCAGGGCGCCGGAACCGAGCACACGACCGACGATAATTGTATCTGTAATATTATAAATCTGCTGCAGCAGATTCCCGAGCATCATCGGGAGTGCAAACAGCAGAAGTGTTTTTAGTATAGGTCCTTTTGTTAAATCTTTTTCCATATCTTAAATATTTCTGTCAGTGATCTTTTCCTGAATTATAAAAATTAGGATTGTTCAGAACCCGCGTCACCTGCACTCTGGAACATCCGATCAGTTCCGCCATCTGCTGGTGTGTGAGTTCACTGTTATAGTAAGTGCGGATGTCTCTGTTTATAAATATAGCACAACGCAAAATGAATGAAAACGAAAAAGTAGTGCTGATAATGTATAAAAAATGTATCAGGTGATACAGAAATTGGAACATGTAACCTGTGATACAGAAAAATAAATATACAGATGGTATCATCAAGTGAGTAACAGTAACCAATCGGAAACTTTTTTTCAACCATAGATTGACTTTTTATGAGCCATTCTGTATACTATAAGCATCTGAATAGAACATTTAAGTGTCATGTATTTTGTATTGGTACAGAACTGGGGGTATGAGTCAGTTCAAAGCAATGAAGCGGAAATACGTGAAGAATAGTGAATCCGGTCAGAATCCGGAACGGTACCGCCACTGTATGCATGGAGGCGCTGCATGAGACGAAAGTCAGTCATTGGGAACAATCCTGAGAAGGCAATGCAGAGACGCTGTTGATATGTAAGTCAGGAGACCTGCTTAAATGGAAATGCTTATTCATTTTCGGAATTGGAATGAATGGGTTTAGTATGTATGTTTTGCAGAAAATCGGCTGCGGCAGTCTGAAATGGCTTGCCGCAGTTTTTATTTGCAAAATTCAATTCCTGGAGAAGAATTTTTAGTCAGGAGGGCAAGTATGAAACGAAACGAAAAACCAATGAAAGAACGGATTCTGGAAGAAGCGTTACAGCTTTTTTCACAGAATGGGTACACCGGAACATCAATGAATGACATTGCAGCAAAATTAGGAGTGACAAAAGCTGCATTGTACAAACATTATAAGAGTAAACAGGAAATCCTGGACAGCATTGTCGAGAAAGCATCCGAGTATGGTCTGCCGGAGGAACAGCAGGGTGAGGATTTTCTAAGTGAAAGACAGGTATCTTATGATGATATCAAGACATATACGAAGGAACAATTTTCTTATTGGACCAGCGAAGAATTCCCAAGTTGTTTCCGGAGAGTGCTGACGCTGGAGCAGTACCGCGATCCGCGGATGGCAAATCTCTATCAGAGATATCTGGCAAAAGGGCCGGTGTCTTATATGGAGCCGATTTTTGAGCGGCTGACCAAAGACAGCCAGAAGGCGCGACAACTCGTACTGGACTTTTACGGACCGATTTTCCTGCTTTACAGTATTTATGACGGAGCAGAGGAGAAGGAGAGTGTGGTGGATATTCTGGATCGTCATGTGGACAGTTTTTCCCAGATATTTCAGCAGAAAGCAACCGCAGCAAAATAACGTGCGACGGATCTGGTTTGAATAAGCAGCAGATGCGTTTGACTTGAATTAAAATTGATAGAAAAAGAGTGGGAAAATAGATAAGTTTCATTATTGAGTATCATGTAGGAGGTTATTATGAAGAAAGAAGGATTTGATTTTTTTCAGAATCGTGCATGTGAGTATTTCCCATGTCACAAAGGGGTTGCAGATGAGGATTTTAACTGTCTGTTCTGTTATTGTCCGTTGTATCTGCTGGGCGATGAGTGCGGAGGCAATTTTGAGTATCTGCCAAATGGTATTAAAAATTGTTCCAACTGCACGCTTCCTCATTGCAGAGAAGGATATGCACATGTGATGAACAAATATCTGTTGATCGCAGAACGGATCCGCAAAAAGCCAAAATGTATGGAGGCCTGATTATCTCAGTCGAGAAGACTCCCACTTCAGCAAGTGGTGAGTAATAACAAGTCTTTCTCAGTGGGAGTACAATCTCCGACTGAGATAAACGCTCCGCGGGGATGTGCAGTGATTCTGAGAAGAATATGTCAGCTTTTGCTGACCAGAATCACGCACCAAGTCTCACGTGCGTTCGACTTGAATTTCAATTCTTTTGTGAAACAAACATGAAAAGTCTGTGTTTTTCGATGGAAGAACACAGATTTTTCTTTTTGTGCATATGTTGTGATAAGAAATAGATTTCTTTTGGAGTGTAATATGAATTTCGGACAGGAAAGATATTCATGGATGGAACAGGATCCGTACACTGGGGATAAAATGCCCTTTTATATGACATATCCCATGCAGAATACGTTATTTGAGGAGACGGAATATGAGAAGGACTGCAGACGGATGCAGGAACTGTATCCGAGGGACGCGCGGCAGATTCAGAGTCTGGTAGACCGGGAGTGTGACCGGATGGAATATGAAGGCAGCATGATGTATGATCGTTATCCGGACCGGCTGATGCTGGAAATGCTCTGCCGGAAAATATACCGGGAGCTGAATCCGGATCATATGGACGAGGAGGGACGGCTTCAGGTAGAGGAACGTTATTTTCATCTGATCCAGGTGATGCTGATGCAGGAAATGTATCGAAGAAGATGCAGGCATTATCGGTGTCGGAGATGGTATTAGGGCTTGTATGACGCAAAAAGATACCCTATAATTAGCACAGTAGAAACTCTTGTAGCGAATACCATGGATAATAACGATAGAAAAGAGATATATTATGATAAATGAATGGAAAGAGATACTGGCGGACTGTATGGATCAACATCTGGCAAAAATCATCATCAGTGGTCCGCGAAAAAAAGATAGTGTAAGAAAGATTGAAATCCGTCCGGTGCTGCTGAAGGAGCAGTTGGTGTTTCAGGCAAGTGCCTATACGGAAAAACAGGTGCAGCACTATAATCTGACAGAGGAAGAAGTGTATGAAAAGGTGGCGGGCTGGATGGAAGGATTTCGGCAATTGGAAGTCCTTCATCCGAAAAAACAGGTGCAGGTTCTGGTCAGTAAAAAAGGCAGACGGACGGTGCGCCAGCTTAAGAGCGGCTGCCCGGTGCCTGCTGCCCCACTGGAGCATAACCGCCGGAAAAAATATATTTTGGATCCGAATATTCCGGTACCGTTTCTGCATGACCTTGGGGTGCAGACAAAAGAAGGGAAAATTGTTCATTCCAGATACGATAAGTTTCGCCAGATGAACCGTTTCTTAGAATTTATTGAAGATATTGTTCCGGAGCTTCCAAAAGATAGGGAATCTGTTATTATAGATTTCGGATGTGGAAAATCCTATCTGACATTTGCCATGTATTATTATCTGCATGAGCTGAAACACTATGATGTAAGGATCATCGGGCTGGATCTCAAGGCAGATGTAATCGCACACTGCCAGCAGCTGGCAGAGGATTACGGCTATGAGAAACTGACATTTTTGACTGGTGATATCGCGGATTATGACGGCGTGGATCATGTGGACATGGTGGTGACGCTGCATGCCTGTGATACGGCGACCGATTATGCTCTGGATAAAGCAGTGCGCTGGGGAGCAAAGGTCATTTTGTCTGTACCATGTTGTCAGCATGAGGTAAATCGTCAGATTGAAAATGAGTTGCTGCAGCCAGTGTTGAAATACGGGCTGATCAAAGAGCGGATGTCTGCGCTGCTGACAGATGCCATCCGGGCAAATCTGTTGGAGGAGGCTGGATATCGGGTGCAGGTTCTGGAGTTTATTGATATGGAACATACACCGAAAAATATTCTGCTCCGTGCAGTGAAATCCGGCAGACAGAAACGGGCGGAGGAACTGACAAAGATGATGGAGGAACTGCATGTTTCCCCAACACTGGCGGCACTGATGAGAGAAGAAAGGGATGCAGCAGATGCGTAGAGGAATACAGAAAATTTTGATTTTGCTGGCAGTTTTTATTGTAGCATTGTTTACTTTTTCAAAGCTGACGAATCATGAGACAAAGGATCTGACCACAGATCTGGCGGCACCGACGCTGCCGGTGGTTTATTTTGAGGATAATGGGCATCCGCTGAATGAACTGCATGGTTATGTGGAGGAAATGTCAGTCATTTCCATGCGGGATACAATTACACCGTTGCCGGAGAACGGAAAACTGTCTCTGCGGATCGATCCTTATGATAATAAGATTAAAGAAGTATCATTCCAGATCCGGAGTCTGGACGGAGACCGGCTGGTACAGGACGGAAACGTCCAGGTGTCCGGAGACAAAACGGCGGTGACCGGAACCATCAGCGTAGAAAATCTGTTGGAAGAGCAGACGGAATATCAGCTGATCCTGCAGGTGACAGCCGGAGAGCAGACCAGCTATTACTATACGAGAATTATGGAAGCAGGAAAGAGTCAGATTGACGCATGCGTGGATTTTGTGGAGGAGTTTCATGCCATTACTATGAATAAGGAACGTCAGTCTGAACTGAGTTCCTATATGGAACCATCTTCCGCAGCAGATAATACGACACTTCAGAAAGTGACGATCAATAACAGTCTGTCTCAGGCATGCTGGGGAGATTTTGTGGGAACGGAAGTGACGACACCGGTGGTTTCCATCAAAGAAATGAATGATGATTATCAGGTGATCCTGCTGGAATACATTATGTCTTCCGTGGGTGAAAGTGGAAATTCTGAATATTATAATGTGGAAGAATATTACCGGGTACGTGTCGGCGCGGAAAAAATCTATCTGCTGAGTTTTGAGCGTACTATGGAAGAGATTTTCCGTGGCGAGGGGGATCAGATCAGCAAGGACATGATTGATCTGGGAATCCGATCTGAAAATGTGTCATATAAGACAAATGAGACAGGAAATGTTATCTGTTTTGTGCAGCAGGGAGAACTGTGGAGTTACAATCAGATTGAAAACAATTTGACGAGAGTTTTCAGTTTCCGGAGCCAGGAAGGTATGGATATCCGGGAAAATTATCAGGAACATGATATTCGTATCCTTCGGGTAGACGAGGGAGGAAGTCTGGATTTTGTCGTATATGGTTATATGAACTGCGGTGAGCATGAAGGACAGGTGGGAGTCAGTGTCTGCCACTATGACGGAGTAACTAACACGGTGGAAGAGATGCTGTTTGTACCGACGACACTGTCTTATGAGATTGTAAAAGAGCAGATTGGAAAGTTGATGTATGTGTCTGACAGCGGTGTGCTTTATCTGACAGTTTCCAATCAGGTATACAGGATCCAGATGGACAGCCGTAAGGCGGAAGTGTACATTGACGGTTTGAAATCCGATATGCTGGTAAATTCTGAAGATGGACGGTATATCGCCTGGTCTGAGGATGGTACAACGATGCATGTGACAGATCTTGAAAAAGGAGAGTCCTTTGATATTCATGCAAATGAGAACCAGTTGCTGAAACCGCTGGGATTTCTGGGCAGTGACTGCATCTATGGCTGGGGTTACCGTACGGATATTTTTAGTACTCAGACTCAGACTGATACACTGGCACTAAGCCAGGTGCTTATTGTGGATACATCGGACAGCGCACATTCTGTGCTGAAGACTTATGAGACACCAGGTATTTATGTGACCGGTATCCGGATTCAGGACGGAAGTATTTACCTGAGCCGTGTCATGAAAAATGGTGACATTTATGTGGATACTACCGAAGATACGATCATGAACCGGGATCTGCAGGAGAAGGATCAGGTGAACATTGATACTGTTGTATCGGATGTAAAACAGAAGGAAGTTGTTCTGAAGCTTCTGGAGGAGACTTCCGGCAGCACACCGAAAACGCTGATTCCAAAATTGATCGAAAACGAAGAGCCAAATACGCTGGAGATAAAAAATCTGAATGCTTCCAGTGCTTATTATGTATATGCAAAGGGAAAAGTGGTGCTGGCAACGGACGATATGGCAGCGGCTGTGCAGAGCGCAGATGCAAATAAAGGGGTTGTGATCGGAAATAATCTGTTGTATGTATGGCGGCTGGGGCAGAGTCAGACTCAGGAGCCTCTGACCATTGAATAACAGCAGAGGACAGTGTATAAGATATAAAGGTACCTGAAAGCGGAAGAGTGCCGCTGACGTGTGGAAAATCTCATACGTCAGCGGTATTTTTTTGTCAAATGAAAAAAGATTCTTATTTGTTAATAGTTCAGTATTCTTCAAATGTACATATCGTAAACATGGAATGTTTTACTTGTTACAGTGTAAGTGCGTGACAAGAAAACTGTATGAAAAATAGCATAAAATTCCACAAAAATAATATATTACAACAAGAGAAAACATGGATATGACAGTATGGAGCGAATGTATGGAATTGCAGCCATAACCGGTGTCTGTATTCTGGTGATCTTGATTGGTGTATTGAAGAAAAATGCCGAAGTTCTCTTGAATTTCGCGGCTCGGACGGTGGTGTGTTTTCTATGTTCCCACTTTCTGAACAGCTTCTTTCTGGCACGGGGGCTGGATGTGGCGGTAGGGATTAATCTTATCAGCTTTTTGACATATGGAACCCTTGGTATCAGTGGAATGGCAGCACTTTATGGCATTTTGTTTTTACAATTGTTGTGATATTGCACAAAGGGAAAAATGGCATAAAAAAGAGGGGTAGACAGTAGGGAAAAAACATCCTATAATCGGTCTCACAAAGGAGGCGGAACGTATGTGAGACTTATTCAGATTAGTGTGACATCGGTCTGGCTGCTTCGGGCAGTGGAAATGGATTTTGCCCGGGGAAAGATCAGAAATCGATGGTTGATGATGGGAATACTTCTGGGCGTGGTGCTTTGGATTCCCGGAATGAAAGAGGCAGGTTTTCCGGAATTACTGGGAGGACTGTTATTGCCGGTACTTATCTGTTGGATTCCGTTTCGAATGCGGGGCTTGGGAGCCGGTGATATTAAATTATTATGTGTAGTTGGCTGCTTAAATGGCAGTCGGGATATTATCTATTGTATCTGTATTTCTTTCCTGCTTGCAGCAGGATTCTCATTCGGCAGATTGCTGAATCGAAAGCAGTTTCGGACAAGTATGCGAAGCTGTATTCAATATTTTCAACGAATTGCAGCACTTGGAAAAATTGTTTCTTATGACGGAAGAAAAGTGCCCGGACATCAAATTCATTTTTCTGCATTTATCCTTTTGGGATATGCAGCAGTTCTGGGGGTGAATCTGTGCAAATTTATACCATTGTAATTGGTGGTCTGGAAAAATCTTATATGCAAAAGCTGGTGTTGTATCTCAATGAACGACTGGGGAAAAGTGCCCGGGTGGAACTGTTGGAACACTGGGAAATACCAGAGCAACCGGAAGTTTGGGAAATGAAAAAACAATCAGTGGGAGTGCCCATGGAGGGCAGTAAATGCTGGGATACGGGAATTGGTTCAGAGGCATTTATTACTTATCTGACAGAACAGCATCTGGTAAATCATACCTTGACGGTGACAGCACAGAAATGTACGGAGAAGGCTGTTGTGTATCAATATCAGCCCAGGGACTGTCTGTATCGTGAGATTGTTTCAAAATGTCCGATGAATGTCGGAGGAAGACAAAAAGTGGAGCAGGAAGGCGGCAGACAGCGGTGGATGGTATTTACCGGAGAGGGTCAGAGTGGAGTACTTATGGCATTTTCGTTGTTTTACGCCTGGATGCTGTCAGAGACAAAGAAAGTGTTGTATGTCAATTTTACAGAATGCAGTGGAATGACGGAATTGTTTGAACTGGTGGAACAACCGGAAGATTTCAGTGACTTTCTGCTTGCTCTGCGCAGGCAGTCTGCAGCTTCCCTGGCATGCTATACCGGGCGGATCGATGAACTGGAATATCTGATTCCGGCAGATAATCCGCAGATTTTGAGAGAACTGACAGAAGCGGATATGAACCGCTTACTTGTAAGCATTGCACAGGCAGATCAGTATGAGTTGGTTGTGTTTACTCTGGGAACGCTGGTGTGTGGTTGTGAACAGATCTTTTTACAGGCAGAATCGAGGATTCATTTGTGCGGGATGCATCTGATGGAGCAGTGTGCAGGCCGGGAAAAGAAGCGGTTTGTCAGCAGATGCGCACCAGGCAGAGAAGATGTTATGAAGCGGATTGTTCTTCCGGAGATGAAGTGTGAACATACTGGGGCCACGTTGTTATATGAATGGCGTGAGACGGAACCTGGGCGGCTGGCAGCAGAACTTATTTCAGCCGGGGATTGAAGTAAAGGGGACATAAACATTCCTCTTACTCATCGCTTAGTGCTCTATACACTTGAAGCGAGGGCGTACATTGTCTGGGAGTGCATATTACAGAAGAAAGGGGGAAATTATGCAGGAAAAGGAAGCAGTCTGGCAGGAGATTCGCAATCGGGTTTTTCAAAATATGGATCTGTCCGGAGAAATATCGGACAAAGAGCTGAAACGGATGATCGCGGAGGAAGTGCGGCAGTTTGGCAAAGTGCACTTACTGTCCTTGCATGCGCGCGAAATTTGTGAAGAACAGATTTTCAATTCTTTTCGGAAGCTGGATATCTTACAGGAACTGCTGGATGATCCGGAGGTTACTGAGATTATGGTTAATGGTGCAGCACATATTTTTTATGAAAAACATGGTGTGCTTTACCCATGGGAAAAAGGGCAGCTTTCGGAAGAACGGCTGCGGGATATGATACAGCAGATGGTGGGCGCGGCAGACCGCATTGTCAATGAGGCACAGCCAATTGTGGATACGAGACTTCCGGATGGCTCCCGTGTCAATATTGTTTTGCAACCGGTATCGTTGGATGGTTCCTGTATTTCAATCCGAAAATTTTGTGGAATACCAATGAATCTTGCGTATCTGGTGCAGTCAGAAGCTATATCAGAGGAAGCGGCGGAGCTGCTGAAACTGCTGGTAAAGGCGGGATACAATATTTTTATTTCAGGAGGGACAGGTTCCGGAA
>JABLTO010108026.1_pt1 | contig 10150 bp, 10 predicted proteins | sample 7160091 | NCBI WGS metagenome assembly JABLTO01 (sample SAMN14651225, study PRJNA627086) | human gut metagenome | isolation source: feces | host: Homo sapiens
CCAGAACTACAAAAAGCCGGAGCAAATATACCCCGCCGATGCTCACCCCGTACAGGCTTTCCAGCAGTTTACTGCCGCTGGTCAAGGTGAATGGGCTGATGCAGGAGAGGCACTGTTTCCACCATACAAGAGAGAGCGCCCAGCCGGCGCAGTAGTTCAATGCCACGCCAAGCCCCAATCCAATCAGGCAGGGATAGAGTGATTTCTGGAAACAGGCAGACAGGAGAATCAGCAAGAGTGCTATCACACTGAAACCGATGGCTTTCAGCCCGCAAATAACTCCATAGAACAGCAAAATCGAGCCGGAGAATGGCGTATATTGATAGCTCCCGATGGCATAGAGCGGGCTGGACCAGCCCTCAAAGCCGCACAAAAGCCCAAATACCAGCAGGTTTAACAGGGCGAATAGGGCTGTCAGTATCCATGCAAATATCACTCCAGCGCCGCATTTGGAAAAGAGCAGGGGCCATTCACCTCTTTTACAGGAGGATAGAATCAGGGTCATCCCGTTTTCTTTCTCCCGTGTGAGTGTGGGTGCTACCGCTAAAATGAGTAAAAGCAGGATCAACAGATCGGAAAAATCATAGGATAGTAGGGCCTCCCAGCCGTCATACAGATAAAACTCAGGGATAGCTCGGCCTGTATAGTGATGGAGAATGTAGGCATTTTCCACCACTCCCGCTGTGTTTCCGCTCTCCTGGTAGAAGGTCACGTTTTCTTTCGCCTGGGCCAGAACTTCCTCCATGTCAGCGGAATATTTGACACTGTACTCCATGTGGGGATAGAAATAACTGTGGAGCAGATAATAGTCGCCGAAGATATAGCCGCTGTAAGTCCCCTCCTGCGACTCCCGGCTGTATGTTCCATCCGCCGTCAACCCGTCCAGTCTCTGATACTCCGAAGTGATGAAGCTTACCGTTTCCTCTGTGATGGGGCCTTTGATCTGCTCATATATTTTGTCGTATCCTGTTTTCATTCCGCTCGTATTGGCCGCAACGGGCCGTATCTCGCCGGCGTGATAGTCTGCAATAATTTTGACCGTATTCAGGCACAGGAACAGCGCCAGTGCAATCAGTGTATAGCGCCGCAGGATGCCTTTTCTGGCCTCCAAATAGAGAAAGTTCATGTTTGTCCCTCGCTTGGCTGGAAAAAGGTGTGCAGAAACAGGTCGTCCAGATTTGGGGATACCGGCTTTGCGCCTCGGAGCGGTTTCCCGTCATCCACGACGCGCAGCAGATAGGAGCCGTCCTGCTGCTTGATATTGCTCACACAGTAGGTATCCACCATCAGAGCCATATCCGCCTCGTTGACCGACACCTCCCACACCTTCCCCTGGATACTCTGCTCCAGTTCCTTGGGCGTTCCCTGCATGACCAATGTTCCCCTCCGCAACAGGAGGATTTCTTTGGCGATATATTCCACATCGGAGACAATGTGCGTTGCAAGGAGAATAATACGGCCCTTGGCTAAACGGGAAATAAGATTGCGAAAACGGATTCGCTCGCCTGGGTCAAGGCCTGCCGTCGGCTCGTCCAACACCAACAGTTTAGGATCATTCAAAATAGCCTGGGCAATTCCCAACCGTTGCCGCATTCCACCGGACAGCGCTCCGATCCGCTTGCTGCGGTTTTCTTCCAGATTGACGAAAACCAGAGCCGCGTCGATGCTCTCTTTTGCGTTCGCTACCCTTTTTACTTGACACATATAGTCCAAAAATTCCTGTACGGTAAAATTTGCATAGAATTGAGGGTACTGGGGCATATACCCAATCTGGTCAAAGTAGCGCCCTCCCATCTGGACGGTGTTTTCACCATCCAGATAGATCACGCCACCACTGGCAGGCAGTATCCCAATTAAAATGTTAATTAGCGTTGTTTTACCGGCTCCGTTTGGCCCCAGCAGGCCGTAGACACCTTCTGTCAGAGTAGCGGAAACATTTTGAAGGGCGGGATATTTTCCATAAAATTTTGTGATGCTTTCAAGTTCCAGTTTCATCTTGTATTCCTCACGGTAGGTCAACCTCTTGTGAGAGGGTATATCCATCGTCCGTGCCCAAGGCCGCATAGGCGGAATGGCCGATGACCCAAATCTCATAGGGTTTACAATTTGTATCCATCGTATAGGTTTCATCCGCAACTTTCGTGCCATCGCTGACCTGATAGGCCCGCAGAGTGCCGCTTGGACTGTCTCCACCCGCACAGGTCACAATGTACTGGCCGTCTGCGGATACTGTAGCAATCCCGCTTTCATCGCCGCTCTCCACACTGATTGCTTTTCCCTGCTGCTGGGCCAAATCCAAAAAGAGGACAGAACCGGTCTGCTTTGCGCCTCCCATGCTGGCGGGCAGGATTGTATCGGAAATAGCGGCGTACTCTCCATTTACAGAGAGCATGGAACCAGAAAAGCCTTTGGCAGTAAAAACAGCGGCGGTGCTACTGCTCAGATCAATCGAGCCATAGGCCGTGGTATTTTCCTGCCCATCCAGACTTCCGAAAAAGGCCAGATAATTTCCGCTGTCGCTGTATCCGACTGCTTCAAAATAGACGGTTTCACTCATTGCCGGAGTAATTTCCGCCAGTTCCTGCGTGTCAAAGGTATATTGATAGAGGCTGGAACCTTCCGCATATACAAGAGATTTCCCATCTGGCGCAGCGGCAAAGACAGAGCCCCAAAGCCCGTTTACCAACGTTTCATTCGTTAATTCATATTCATTCACTAAATTAAGGTGCTGATCGAACAGCCAGTAATACAGTGTCTCCGCAGAACTATCGCCGGAGATCACCGTGACCCCGCCGGTGTCCTGCACATCCGCCGCTGTCTGGCTGGACAGCATGACGACGGCTCCCCCGCCGGTCTTGTCTGTCAACAGAGGTGTTTGGGCGGCGTCAAAAGCGTAGGCAGCCGTCACTTCGCCAGTAGATAAATCGGTCAGTTTCAACTCATTGACGGCATAATCGTATTCTGGTGAGAGAAAATTGGCCCCGCTGTTGGTATCCTGTTCCGCTGATTCGTCAGGAGCCTGCTGGGAGTCCGCTGAAGGATTGCTGGACGGATCTCCGGCATTTGCTGCCGGTTCGTTGCCTCCGCAGGCGGAAAGCAGAGAAAGACTGAGCACAAGCGCAAGTAAAATGCTGATTTTTTTCATATTTATCAAGCCTCCTCATTGACCAAAAGTACAGATGCTGTCTTAACTGGATTGTTGATCTCAAGCTCCCCATCTTCCGGGGTAACGGCAATGGCATAGACTGTGTTCAGCGTACCAAGCTCTGAGGTATCGATCTGGAATGCAGCTTCCACCATCTGGTTTTTTACCGTCCGAACAGAGAGATAGTCTGCTCCATTGAGTTGAATAGGCTGATGGTTGATGAACAGCGTGATATTGAAATCCGCCTCTGGCCCGCCGTAGAGCTGAATAGTGATCGTCGCTGTTTTCCCATCTGCTTGAATGTAATTTCCATCTTCAACGCCCAGAGACAGTGTGGCTGTCGTATCCAGACTATCGGTTGCACCCCACGCGGTCAGGGTATCTAATATGTCCTGCGACAGATCCAGCACTTTGTAGTCTATATCGGGAACTGCCAATGTCTGCTCTGGGGCATCTGCTGCAAAAGAAATCTGGCGTGATGTGGTTGCAGACTCCTGATGGTGAAATCCGTAACGAGGATTGTCTGGCCCTTCCGCTACAAAACTTGGCTCCAAAATAGTGACGGCCATAACAGGAACCGTTTCCCCAGATGTACCCGTCACAGGCTGGAATACCATGTTAAAGTTTTCCTTCTGTTCATAGTCTAAGTTGAAAACCTGCATATAATTTTCTTCCAGTACCGTGCCATCCTCGTAAACTGCGGAGTAGGGCTGGGCCACTCCATCCACAAACAAGAGGACGCCGATCTCCGTGGTTATTCCAGAGGACGCACCTGTAATTGAGAACGGAATTTCCAAGGGCTCTCCCTGATAGGTGTAAACCGTGTCCATTGGGTCTTGTAGACCAAATTCGGCAGCTCCCATTTCGTTGTCCGACGGATTATCCTCAAAATAGGCGTCTAAATTTTCTGATTTATCCGGGAACTGATCGCTGTCTTGTGGTGCGCTGCATCCAGTCAGTAAGCATGCAAGCATAAAAAGTAATAGAAAAAATCTGTGCATAAAAACACTCTCCTTATCTGTAGTATAAGGAGAGTATAAAGGGAAAAGGTCTATAATCAGTCAATTGACATCAATTTTTTCTGTGAGTACCTGCATTTCCACGCAGGCCCCTTTGCGATTATACAGGGATAACTTTCCCCCTTGTTTTTGGCAGAGGGTGTTACAGATGGAGAGGCCCAGCCCAAAGTGGTCATTTTCTGTATTCTCTTTGTAAAACGGCCTTGTGGCGGATCGGAGGGATTCTTCCGAAAAGCCTGCCCCATCATCACATACTTGGATAGTAAGCAGACCTTCTTGCCAATCAGCCTTCAAAACAATCTCATGGTGGGCGAAACGCAGGGCATTAGAGATCGCGTTGTCGATTATGCGATGTACAAGGGTCCCATCCAGCATAACCTGAATATCTGGAACCCCGCCAATATCCATAGAGAATTGAAGCTGGTGCTGTTGCGCCAAAACGGTGTACTCGTCCTCCTGCTCCACAAAAAATTCCCGCAGAGGGCAGGCTGTTGGTTTCACGGGTATGGCATCTATCGCTTGTACCTCGCGCACCTGGTCTGCATACTGCTCCAGCCGATCCGTTGCCAAAGAAAGATTATGGATTGTGTCCAGCAACTTGCCCTCACTGATGCGTCCAAGCGGGACATTATACGAGAGATATTCTGTGTAGCCCTTCATCACGGTGATAGGGGTACGGAGGTCATGGGCGATGGAGGCGCTGAGTTTGCGCCGCTCCTCCATCATAGCCCAAGTCTCTTGATTATTTTTTAGGAGGGCGGCTCGCATGGTGTCCATCGCCCGACAGAGCTCACCCATTTCGTCCGAAGCCGGATAGTCCAAATAAAAATCCAGGTCGCTTTGCGATATGCGGTCGGCGCTCTGTAAGAGTAAAGACAGCGGCTGTTTCAGTTTGATGGAATAAAACATCCAGGCGCAGAAGATCGTACCAAGCACGAAAAGCAAGGTTGGAACCAGGATCACGGCCGCTTTTGCCGCATAGTAGGCGACTCGCTGTGAGTCGCTCAGGTTGGCGATTTGGTACTCAGTAGATAAAACCACAAGCTGTCCATTTTCCCCTGGAACGATCTGTTCATCATCCGCAATCACCAGGTTATATTCGTCCTCAGTCTCTTGCGGCGGGATCACCTGATAATCTGTTACACTTTCCAAAATTTGATTTTGCACGTTGACACAGGTAAAAATGGTCACTGCTGAAATACCAGCTACAAGTATAGCCATGACAAGGACAAGTGATACGAAGGCTCGTCGGAGAGGCATGGAGCGAAGCCAATGTTTTATTTTACCCATTTATAGCCACACCCCCAGACTGTTTCAATATGCTGAGACCCTATCTTGTTTCGGATGCGACGTATATGCTCTTTTACTACGGTATTGTCAGCGGTGCCGTCAAAACCACGCACACGCTCATAAATTGTCTCACGGTTGAATACTTGACCGGGATGAAGCGACAGCAATTCCACAATATCAAACTCCACTTTGGAAAGTTCAATGGCTTGCCCATTTCGGGAAACAGTTCTTGCGGCATAGTCCACAACAATATCTCCAAAACCACGCATACTAATTTTCTGTTGGATACGATTTTCACGACGTAGATGAGCCTCCACACGCGCCATCAATTCTGCCAAACTGAACGGTTTCATAATGTAATCATCTCCGCCGGCCCGCAGACCGGCCACGCAATCTGCCTCCTCGATCCGGGCAGTCAAAAATAAAATAGGGCATGTCACGTGATCCCGAATTATCCGACACAACTCAAGCCCATCCATGCCCGGCATATTGATGTCCAGTAGAATGATATCTGGTTGTCCATTTAATTTACGCAAAGCTTCTTCACTGCTTTTTGCGGTGATTACCCGATATTGTTCCGTTTCAAATTGATCTCGCAACATATCTAAAATCATCTGTTCATCATCTATAATCATGATTGTATTGTTCATGTTCTCACCTCATCAACTATTAGAACAGGAAATAGTCTATATTCTGTCAAATTCCTTTCTAACTCAGTAAATTTTATTAACATAATCATCGAGAACAATGTTAGAAAGTAAGTTTTTAGAGCAATAACTTCCAATAATATATATTTTATTCCTGCTCCGAATCTGACGGAAAGGCCAGCCATTTACTTGCATATGTATCCAAGTAGAATCTGTTCCCAAACTCATTTTCAACCCATCTATTTTTTACATGATACCACCCGCGGAGCTCGTTTCGCAGAATATTGTCCGTTGAAATAGGTTCTAACCAAATTTCATCATAAGACCGGATTTCGGATTTTGGGATCGGGGTTTCCTGTGGCAGGATGGGTTCGGCAAATGCGGGAACCATTCTAAAGAGTTCACCGGCATCGCAGAATGCAACTGAAAAGTTGTTTGTCGTGACAAGCTTTTTTTCCACTGCGTCAACGAGCATCCAACCGAACTTAGAAGACCACACAGGGTATCCATGCATAACGGGAAGTGCTTCAATTGAAAGGGGTTCTTTCATATGATTGGTTAATTGCTTTGTCCTTCCAAGTAGGAAATCGGTTGTTACACCATATAGATCCGCCATTTTTTCTAAACTGTCAACAGAAGGAGATTTACGCCCGGTTTCCCATGCGCTCAAAGTAGGCTGCGAAACGCCAAGCAATTCCGCGGCTTCTACTGCCTTTAAATTTTTGAATTGCCGTGCGAGTTTAAATTGTCTCGCCATTTTTCTCACCTTCTGACATTTCATTTTCTATGTTTCTTTTTAAATATTTTCCGCTTTTTATACGGGCATCGGATGGTTTCCCTGCATCTTCAGGCAGCATCCAAGTGTTTCCTACTTTTTGTGCATCAGGGATTCTGCCTTCTGTACATAAAACAGCAACCCTGCGGCTTGACAAACCCCATTTTCTCCCTGCTTCAGTTGTTGAAATAAACTTCACGATTTTCACTCCATCTTTGTTGGTATACTTATATTATATTCAGTTCGCGGAATAATATCAAGTCATTTGTAGAAATTTGTAGTTGCAAATCAAATGGTTTTTCAGTGTAATTAATATAGAAAAAACAAAAGGAGGTTTTCGGTATGAAGAAAACATGGAAAATCGCAGTATTTACATTATTGATGGCTCTGTTAATTTCTTCTGTCATACCGGCTTACGCAGAAGAAATTCCACGGGAATCCCTTCCGCGCAACACACCACCCGGGAGCATCCCGGTTGCAGAACGTCTGATCAGCGGGATACTGGATGAAGTGGTGGCAGGTATGGGATACAGCGACGCAAAGATAAAAGCGCATAACACGATCCTGAATGCTGTACTCGCAAATGAAACAGACGGTTATGGATTTGCTATTCTGAAAGCCATTGCAAATAATGCCATTTTTGAGTATCGTGATATGTATCTACGTCCCGAATATTATAAGCAGGCAGAAGAGCAGGTGCGTGTGTTGATCTCTGATCTGATCGAGCAGGTAAAAAACGGCGGAAACTATGAAGAGGCACGAAAGGCTGCTTATACCCGTATCTATCAGACAGCAGACCCTTCCTATAACCCAGACGAGTATTACTTAATGGATTTTTGTTATTGGGATGTTCCTGCGGTTGATTCCGCCCTGTTTAATCGTGCGCGTAAATTGCTTTTGGATGCACAGGAATATTATGTAGTGAATCATTAGCAGATTTTGTATAAATATAGGCAGCTCGTTTCGATAGAGCTGCCTTTTATTATTGAAAGATAATCACAGAAATATTGACACCCTCTCAGGTGATATAAAGGAAAGGCGGCCTTGATTATTCAAAGCCGCCGCAAAATTAGAATAGCACACAAAATGGCATCTACTGTACAACGGCTTTTTTCTTTTGCCGTTGTACGGCAGATATTTGATAATTATGAATTTGCAAATTATTGGATATATTTGGATATTATTTTATCTATCTTAGGTAGTCAGATTCATCGATGGTATGTAGAATATAAGTAACATCATCATATCTCGATGAGTCTGATTGAGAACCTAAACTACATATCAAAAACTCCTTATCATACTTTTTATAAAGTACAACTAAATTATAATCATCAGATAGAGAACCTGTTTTAACCCCAATTACATTTTCGTTATAATATTCTGAATTGGGATCAAGAAAGGTATTCGTGTTTTTCCATGTTTGCGTACTGCCGTCAGGCAAGGTAGCCATATAAGAACTTTGAGATACAATATCCCGAAACCATTGATATTTCAAAAGCTGATTGACAACAGCATTAAGGTCTAAAACATTAGTAATGGCATCCATATCATATCCGCTGGGGTCGTACAAAATAGTGTTACTATATCCTTTCTCTTGTAAGTGGATGTTTAAATTGTCCATAAATACATTGACACGTTCTTGTCCTCTTGCGGCTTGTGGAGAAAGAATACCTCCGCAATAATCAGCAACCACATAGGCAGCGTCATTTCCTGAAGGAACTAACATTGCAGCAAATAAGTTATGTAGAAAATAATCTTTTACCTCTATGTCTGCAACAGATGAACCGGGTTTCGTCATTGAAATTGCTTCATAGCTGGCCGGCACAATACTGTCCAAATCCGCAATTGTTGCAGCATATTCAATAACAAATAGCTTTGCTAAACTGGCGGGAAGTTGTTGCTCATTTTCCTTTTTAGAAATGAAAATTTCATTATTTGAACGGTCTACCAATATTAACGATTTTGCATTGTATGAATCCTGCTGAAACTCGTCATATAAAAATGAATAGATCGCATTTTTCTCGTTTCTAAAATTTTCAGGCTTCATCACCCACGGTATGAAAAATACACCTGCTATCATTACAGCAGTAAGGAAAACAAAAAATATTCCGAAATGAGGCCTCCTTCTCTTGTATTTTCTTTTCATAAATTGCACCTCCGAAAGTAACCAATCAGATTTAATAGGTAAATCTAATTGGCATAATTTGCTCCTATACTCTCTGTAAAACCAGAGGGGTCACCTAATTTTGCTTTATCTATATTTTCGCGCAAATAATTACGAGTTGCGTCATCACACCTGTCTATTCCCATATATGGCATGTCAAAGGCTTTTTCCAATTCTTCTAATGCGTTTTCGGCTCGCTCTGGATCTGTATTATAAGTATCAAGCCATTCTTTCATCCATGAATATTCCCATAAATAAGAAGCTCTCGTTTCTCCGTAACCAACCTGAAAGGATGCTCCTGTATCTTCACCTTCCAGTTTGTCAGGAAGTGTAACACCATCAGGCCAATTCAGACTGTCAATGGTTGCAAGAAATTCTTCTTCAATGTGTTCAAAATCTGTGAATCCTCTTGAAGCAGAATTTGTTTCAGAATTTGTTTCAGGATTTGAACAACCTGCAAACATCAGACATACCAGTAAAGAAAGCATTACTCCTAAAAAAATCGTTGTTTTCATAGATAATATTTTCATATTTTCCTCCAATTTTATAAAATTTATTTTATCTAAGTGCCAATGCAGGTTCAAGCTTTGCAGCTTTTAATGCTGGCAATAGTCCTCCAAGCAGCGCTACAACAACGGAAGTTATAACAGCTACCACTGCCGAAAGAATAGGATATTCCAGCGCTGCTACGGGAGAATCCACTGGCAGAAATAACCCTATGCCTCGAACCAAGAAAAAGGATATCAGTATTGAAACAATACAAACAAACACCGATATAGTTAATTGTGTACCTAACACTAAAGTAACAATATTCGCACGAGAAGCGCCAATCGCCCGTCTAATTAGTAATTCGTGAGTACGTTGTTCCAAGGATGATAACCCTATGTTAATTTGTCCTAATATAGAAACAAATAACAATAAAAATGATGTTATCAAAAGTCCTAATTGAAGTACAGAAAGTACGGAATTATATGTATCTCCAATATCACTTTTTCCTATGATGTCTAAATTTCCGCCTATTGTATCTTCTAAAATGTCATGTAATGACGAATACATCTGTCTCATGGTAATTCCCGCTTCTGAATGCCAATGAACAGTTGCATTTTTTAC
>JABLTO010043493.1_pt1 | contig 10146 bp, 8 predicted proteins | sample 7160091 | NCBI WGS metagenome assembly JABLTO01 (sample SAMN14651225, study PRJNA627086) | human gut metagenome | isolation source: feces | host: Homo sapiens
AGGGCGCGCGGGTGCTGGCGGACAGCGCCACGGCCAACAGCCGCATCGCGGAATGTCTGGCCCACACGGCGTGGACAGACACACCCAGCCCCGCTGCCCGCCGCAAGGCGGTGAAGGCCGGGAGCGAACAGACGGGCTTCCGGCAGGCGCATTTGCAGGACGGCGCGGCGCTGTGCCGCTTCCTGTATGAGATGAAATCACGGCCGGAGGCATACACCGAGCTGTCCGCCGCAGCGCTGCTGCGCCGGTATCGGACGGAACAGGCGGATTTTCTGGAGGACAGCTTCGAGACCATCGCCGCCTATGGCCCCCACGCTGCCGTGGTCCACTACGCCCCCACACCGGAGACGGACGTGCCGCTGAAGGCGCAGGGACTGCTGCTGGTGGACAGCGGCGGACACTACGCCCGGGGCACGACGGACGTGACCCGCACCATAGCGCTGGGCCCCATCACGGACGAGGAACGCCGGAGGTCCACACAGGTGCTGCAGGGCCACATACAGCTGGCCATGGCACAATTCCCCCAGGGGGTCATGGGGGAAAATCTGGACGCACTGGCCCGGGGCCCGCTGTGGCGGGAGGGCCTGGACTATGACCACGGCACCGGGCACGGCGTGGGGTGCGTGCTCAGCGTACACGAGGCGCCGCCCTCCTTCCGCTGGCGCATTGCGGAGGGGCTGGCACACCCGGCACTGGAGACGGGCATGGTCATCTCCGATGAGCCGGGATACTACGCCGCCGGACGCTTCGGCATACGGCACGAGAACCTGCTGCTGGTGCAGCCGGCGGAGGCGGCGGGCTTTCTGCGCTTTGAGACGCTGACGCTGGCGCCCTTCGACCGGGACGCCCTGGACCCGGCGCTGCTGACGGCATCGGAACGGGACTGGCTGAACGGCTATCACAGGCGGGTGTATGCACAGATCGCCCCGCTGGTGCCGACGGAGGTCCGGCAATGGCTGCGGGAGGTCACCGCGGCGCTGTGACAATGGCAAAAAGGAAGCACCCTGACGGGTGCTTCCTTTTTTTCAGTTTTCGTCGGTCTTTTCTTTTTTCAGCTGCTCCAGCTCGGCACGGAGCATACGGTTCTCCGCCTGGAGCTGGTCCAGCTTGCGGTGCAGCGGCGCCAGCTGGCGCTTCAGCTCCGCCGCCACCGCGCCGCGGTAGATACCGTAGCGGCCGGCCACGGAAACCACGGTCAGCACCGCCGCCGTACCGCCGGCGATGAGGCCCACCTTTTTTACATCCAGCTTACGCAGGGTATTTACCGCCGCCGGCAGCTTTTTGCCCGGCAGGGGCGCCACCTCGATCTCGATATGGGGCAATTTTTTCAGTTCCATGCTTCTATCACACCCTCCTGTATCCGGGCGGTCCGGGCCGCCGCGTATTTCTGCTTCTATTATACCCGACGGGCCGCCGCTTGGCAAGTACGGACCGTCGGGGACCGCGGCGCATACACTGGACTGCGGGCACGACCCGCGAAATTAAACACAGGAGGTCCTATCATGGCAACTTTCACCAACCAGGCAACGCTGACCTACAACGGCCAGACCACCACCTCCAACGTGACGGTGGGTGAGCTGACGGAGACGCTGACCGCCGCCAAGACCGCCGTGGTGCCCACCTACGGCACCGACGGCCGCGTGACGTATATCCTCTCTCTGGTCAACAGCGGCACCGCACCGCTGACGGGGCTGACCATTACCGACGATCTGGGCGGCTACGCCTTCAACGCCGGGACGGTGTATCCCCTGTCCTACACCGCCGGGTCTGTGCGGTACTACCAGAACGGCGTTCTGCAGGCGGCCCCCGCCGTCACCGCCGGGCCGCCGCTGACGTTCACCGGCATCACCGTGCCGGCGGGCGGCAATGCCGTTATCGCCTATGAGGCCGTGCCCACGGCCTTCGCGCCGCCGACGGCGGAGGGCACCGTCACCAACAGCGCGTCCATTACCGGCGCGGGGCTGGCAAACCCCGTTACCGCCACGGAGACGGTGGCACCGGAGGCGGCGCCGGCACTGACCATCAACAAGTCCCTCTCCCCCACCACGGTGACGGAGAACAGCCGCCTGACGTACACCTTCACCATCCAGAACACCGGCAACACGGCGGCGGACGCCGCGGCGGCCATCGTTATCACCGACACCTTCGACCCGCGGCTGACGGACCTGACGGTGACGCTGAACGGCACGGCGCTGACCGCCCCCACCCAGTACACCTATGACGCGGCTACCGGCGTATTCGCCACGGCGGCCGGCGTGGTCACGGTGCCCGCGGCCACCTTCACTCAGGACGCCGCCACCGGCGCGTACAGCACCACCCCCGGCACGGCGGTGCTGACCGTCACCGGCACGGTGTAAGCAAGAAAATATCCCCCGGCCCTCGGCCGGGGGATATGTATTATTCAAGTGCGTCGTGGCTCTCGAACACGTCGTGGATGCTGCCGTAACGGTCGGCGGGCTTGTCCGCCTCCGCCGGAGCCGCGCCCTTGGCCATTTGCAGCTCCTGCCACTTCTCGCGGGTGATGAGCAGCTGGCGGGGCTTACTTCCCTCGAAGGGGCCCACATAGCCGCGCTCCTCCATCTGGTCCACCAGGCGGGCGGCGCGGGAGTAGCCCAGCTTCAGACGGCGCTGGAGCATGGACACGGAGGCCTGACCCGTCTCCAGCACCACCTCTACGGCGGCGGAGAGCAGCTCGTCGGCATCGTCGCCGTCGTCGGACACATCGCCGGAGGGGGCCTTGCCGCCCTTGTCGGCCTTGGCGTCCACCGCCTGCTGGATCTTCTCGATCACGTCCTGGTCGTAATGGGCCTCGCCGGCCTCGTCCTTGACGAACTTCACCACACGGTCGATCTCCTCCGGGGTGATGAAGCAGCCCTGAACACGGGTGGGCTTGGCGTCGCCCAGAGGGAAGTAGAGCATATCGCCCTTGCCCACCAGCTTCTCCGCGCCGGTGGTGTCCAGAATGATGCGGGACTCCATGGAGCTGGCCACGGCGAAGGCGATGCGGCTGGGGATATTGGCCTTCATCAGACCGGTGATCACGTCCGCCGAGGGACGCTGGGTGGCGATGACCAGGTGCATACCGGCGGCACGGCCCATCTGGGCCACACGGCAGATGGACTCCTCCACCTCCTTGGCCGCCACCAGCATCAGGTCGGCCAGCTCGTCGATGACCACCACCACGGTGGGCAGCTTTTTCACGTCCTCGTCCGTCTCGGACAGGGCGTTATAGCCCGCCAGGTCCTTGACGCCCTTTTCAGAGAACATCTTGTAGCGCTTCATCATCTCGAACACCGCCCATTGCAGGGCGCCGGCGGCCTTTTTGGGGTCGGTGACCACGGGGATGAGCAGGTGCGGGATACCGTTGTAGGGCGCCAGCTCCACCATCTTGGGGTCCACCATGATAAAACGGACCTCGTCCGGCGTGGACTTGTAGAGCAGGCTGACGATGAGGGAGTTGGTGCAGACGGATTTACCGGAGCCGGTGGTGCCGGCGATGAGTACATGGGGCAGACGGGCGATGTTGCCCACGATGTTGCTGCCGCCGATATCCCTGCCCACGGCAAAGGCCACCGGGGAGGGATGGTCGATGAACTCGCGGGATTCAATGACGTCGCGGATCCGCACGGCGGTGACGGTGCGGTTGGGGACCTCGATGCCCACGGCGGATATCTTGTTGGGCACCGGGGCGATGCGGACGCCGCTGGCACCCAGCGCCAGGGCGATATCGTCCTGGAGGTTCGTGATCTTACTAAGCTTGACGCCCTGGTCCAGGGTGAACTCGTAGCGGGTGACGGAGGGGCCATGGATGACCTCGCCGGCGCGGGCGTCCACGCCGAAGGAGCGCAGGGTGTCCGCCAGGCGCTTGGAGTTGTTCCGCAGCTCGGCGCCCACCTCGGTGTAGTTGCCGCCGCGGTTCTGCTCCAGCAGGGTGATGGGCGGGTAGCGGTAGGTCTCCTCCCCCTGGGCCAGCTCCTGCTCGATGGCATCGCTGACCTCCTGGGCGGCGCTCTCCACCTCCTGCTGCAGCTGGGCTTTTTTCTGCTTGTCGCTGAGGGGCTTTTTCGGGACGGGGGCCTCCGCCGGGGTGGCGGGCGGTGCGGGTTCGTCGCTGAGGGGCTGGGGCGCAGGGGCGGGACCGCCACGCAGCACCTGATCCGGCGTGCGGATATCGTCGCTGCGGCGGGGGAAGAAGGAGCTGGCGGGCGGGAGGACCGTGTCGTCGCGCTCGCCGTCCAGCGGGATGTCGATATTGGGGCGCCTGCGGCCCTTGGCAGGCTTTTTTGCCGGGGCGGGAGCAGCGGCGGGGGTGAAACCCTCCGGGAGGGCTTCGTCATCCGCGTCCTCGTCGTCACGGCGCAGGCTCTCGCCATAGCTGCGGACGCGCTGTGCGGCCTCCTGGGGCGTCAGGTGCAGGGCGCCAAGCAGGGCGGCCAGCAGCAGCACCACGAACACGATGATGGACACCACCTTGCTGACCAGGGCTTCGCAGCCCACGGCCAGACCGCCGGAGAGCACACCGCCGCACTTGAGGGCCTGTCCGTCGGCCCAGAGGGTCTTGACGCTGTCCAGGCCGAGGGTGTAGGCTGTGCGGCACAGGGTCAGGTGGCACAGCACGCCCACCAGCAGGGGCAGCAGCGCCACGCAGGTGGTACGCAGGACGACGGGCCGGCCCCGATGACCCAGCTGGATGACGGCAATAGCCGCCAGCGCCGGGGCCGTCAGGTAATAGCCGTAGCCCAGCGTACCCTTGAGCACCCTGGCGATCCACACCAGGAGGAGGGCGTCCACGTTGAAATAGCTCACCAGCACGCACAGCGCCAGCAGGGCGCAGACGATGCCGCCGGCCATACGCGCCGCGGCGTTATACGCCGGCGGGGGCGGCGGGGCGGGCGTTTTTTTGCGGCTGTTTCCTTTCTTTTGTGTCGATGCCATAGTCTATCTACCTCACTTGATGCCCTGCAGAACAAGGGTCAGCACGCCCGCCGCCCAGCAGTAGTAGGCGAAGGCACCGAAACGGCCCTTGTCCGCGATATACTTCAGAAGCCGGATGCACAGATAGCCCGTCACGGCGGCCACGGCCACGCCTACCAGGTACATGGGCACCTCCGCGCCGACGATGCCGGCCTGCACCGCGTCCTTGATGGAGAGGATGTTGGCGCCCAGCACAGCGGGGATGCTCAGCAGGAAGGAAAAGCGCACGGCGAAGCGACGCTCATAGCCCACGAAGCACCCGGCGGTGATGGTCATGCCGGAGCGGGAGACGCCGGGCAGCGTGGCCACCGCCTGCCCCACGCCCACCAGCAGGGCGTCCAGCCAGGTAGCGCTGCGCTCGGTCTTGCGGCCCCGGCGCACCCGGTCGCACAGGAACAGCAGGAAGCCGGTGAAGATCAGCGCCGCGCCCACGAAATACATATTGTCGCCCAGGCCCTGCACTGTCTTGCGGATGGGCAGCACCGCAAACAGCGGCAGCGTACCGACGACGATCAACAGGATGAGCCGGCGGGCGGGCGGCACCGGCGTGGGGGTGCTGCGGTGCGCCAGGTCGCCGATGCCCCGGAAGAACTCCACCACCATGTCACGGATGTCACCCCAATAGGCGGCGAACACCGCAATGAGCGTGCCCAGGTGGAGCAGCACGTCGAAGAACTCCGGAATGTTCCCCGCGCCCTCCATATTCAGCAGATTGCGGGCAATGGCCAGATGGCCGGAGCTGGAGATGGGCAGGAATTCCGCTATGCCCTGCACCAGTCCCAACAGGATCGCTTTCAGATAGGTCATGACACACCTCACGTCATTATACACTCCCGCAAAACGGGAATACTGTTCCAATATAGGAAGAGTATACCACATGGGGCAAAAAAATGCCACCACTTATTTCTTACCTGTCTGTCACCCGGCTGTCATTTTACCGTCACCCTGCACAAAGGATGCCGGTTATTTTTGCCATTCTGCCTGTTGTTGTTCCCCGTGCTTTTGTGGTATGATAAACTATGTATAATCAGAGGCAGGCGAAGGGAGTTTCCTCCGCGGAATATATACTTCAAAGGGGGACGGCTTCCGAAAACGGGGTCTTCCCCTGTCTGTTTCCCAGATCAGGAAAGGCGGTGAGTAAACTGTACCGTGAAAAAATAGACCAGCTGCAGGCGGCGGAGCAGCGGCTTCTGGAGCAGAAGGCCGAGGCCCAGCGCGCTGCCCGGGCACTGACCGAGCAGGCCCGCCGGGACGGCGACGGTTTGGTGCGTGAGGCACAGAACGCCGTGAAGGTGCTGGAGAACGAAGCCATGCAGCGGGCCGGTGAAGCCGGACAGGCGGCGGACGCCGCCCTGCGAAGCGACGCCGAGCGCACCTGCACAGCCATACGACAGCAGGCGGAGCAGCGCATGGACACGGCTGTCCGCGCCATCGTGGAAAAGGTGGTGAAGCGGTAAATGCCCATTGCAAAAATGAAGCGCCTGCAGGTGCTGGCGCTGGAGCGGGACCACGACGCGCTGCTGCGGCAGCTGGAGCGTATGGGCTGCGTGGAGATCAGTGAGCCGGACGCACCGGATGCGCCGGAGAGCCTGCGGCGCTGCGACAGCGAGACGGCGGACTGCCTGGCCCGCCAGCGGCAGGTACAGACGGCGATCGATGCCCTGCGGCGGGCTGCGCCGCCCAAGAAAGCGCCGCTGCTGGCGCCCCGCCCCGCCATCGGCGAGACGGAATACCTGAGCGAGACGGGGCTGGCCGACGGGCTGGCGCTGGCCCGCCATGTCAACGAGGCGACGGGACGATTACAGCAGCTGACGGCGCTGGCCGCCCAGCTGGAGACCGACCGGATCACCCTGGGGCCCTGGCTGAGTCTGGACCTGCCCCTGGAGCTGACGGAGACACGCTGCTGCGACGTGACCCTGGGCGTACTGCCGCCCTTCGTCCCCTGGGACGAACTGTGCGGGCAGGTACAAAACGAATATCCGGAGAGCGAGCTGCATCTGCTCTCCACCGACCGGCAGCAGCAGTGCGTGCTGCTCATCACCCACAAGGCAGCGACGGCACCGGTGCTGGAGCTGCTGCGGGGCCGGGGCTTCGCAGCCTCACCCCTGAAGGGCCGCACCGGCACGCCGGAGGAAAACCGGCGGCGGGACACAGACCGGCTGGCAGAGGTCAAGAGGCAGCAGGAGGCCCTGCGAAAGCAGCTGGATGAGCTGGCGGAACGGCTGCCGGAGTTGTATCTGTGCGCCGACCGGCTGGCCTCCCGCCTGCAGCGGGAGGAAAACCGCCGCAGGCTGCTGACCGACGGGTGCATCGTGGCATTCGACGGCTGGGTGCCGGAGAAAAAGACGGCAAGGCTGACGGCGTATCTGGACACGGCGGACTGCGACTACACCCTGTCCGACCCCACGACGGAGCAGATACCGGAGGTGCCGGTGCTGCTGGAGGACAACGCGGTGGCGCGGTCCATGAACTGCATCACCGAGCAGTACTCCCTGCCGGCCTACGACGGCGTGGACCCCAACCCGGTGATGGCACCGTTCTTCATCCTGTTTTTCGGCATGATGATGGCGGACATCGGCTACGGGCTGCTGATGCTCCTCGGCTCATGGCTGTTCCTGAAGAAAAAACGGCCGGACGACCGCAGCTTTATGGAGATGATCTTCTGGTGCGGCGTGACCACCGTGGTCTTCGGCGCCATGACCGGCAGCTTCTTCGGCGACTTCCTGCCGCAGCTCTTCAAGTTCTTTGACCCGGAGAGCACCTTTGCCCTGCCGGCGCTGTTTTCACCCCTGGACGACACCATGGCCATCATGGTGGGCTCGCTGATCCTGGGCGCCTTGCAGGTGTTCACCGGCATGACCGTCAGCGTGGTGGAAAAATGCAAAAAGGGCTGCTTTATGGATGCCCTGTTTGACGAGATCACCTGGTGGATCATTCTGGCGGGCACGGGTCTTGCGGTGCTTGGCATCGGCAGTGTATCCGGCGTGCCGGTGGTGCTGATCGCGGGCGTTCTTATGCTGGTATACGGCGCGGGCCGGGGCAAAAAGGGCTTCGGCAAGGTGACGGGCTTCGTGGCGGCGGTGTACAACGGCGTGACGGGTTTCTTCAGCGATATCCTGTCCTACGTCCGGCTGATGGCGCTGATGCTGTCCGGCGCAGTGCTGGCCCAGGTGTTCAATATGCTGGGCGCCACCACCGGCAACGTGGTCACCTTCATCATCATCGCATTCGTCGGCAATATGCTGAACCTGGCGCTGAACCTGCTGGGCTGCTACGTCCACGATATGCGCCTGCAATTTCTGGAATTTTTCGGACGCTTCTACAAGGACGGCGGCAAGGCCTACCGTCCCCTGCGCGTCCGGGCCAAACACGTAGAGATCATTAAGGAGGATACTAAATCATGTTAGCTTTTCTTGAATCTGTGGGCGGACTGGGTTTCGCCATCCTGGGCGCGGCGCTGACCGCCGGCCTGTGCTGCATCGGCTCCGCCAAGGGCACCGGTATGGTGGGTGAGGCCGCCGCCGGATTGACCAGCGAAGATCCCGATAAGTCCACCAAGTGCCTGATCCTGCAGGTACTGCCCGGCACCCAGGGCCTGTACGGCTTTGTGGCGCTGTTCCTGGTGCTGGGCCAGACCGGCCTGCTCAGCGGCAGCGTGCTGGATCTCTCCCTGACCCAGGGGCTGTCCTTCTTCGCCGCCTGCCTGCCCATCATGCTGGGCGGCTGGCTGAGCGCCATCTTCCAGGGCCGCGTGGCCGCCGCGTCCATCAACATCGTGGCCAAGCACCCGGAGGCCGCTACCAAGGGCATCATCTACTGCGGCATCGTGGAGTTCTACGCCATCCTGTCTCTGGTGGCGACCATTATGATCTCCCTGAACATCATGAAGTAAGGCGGGTGCGCCTATGAACGGTATCGACAAGATCATCGCACGCATGGAGGCCGACACACAGGCCGAGTGCGCCGACATCGCCGCCCAGGCGGCGGCGGAGGCCGAGGCCATTCTGGCCCGGTACCGCGCCGAGGCGGACAAGCTGCTCCGCGAGGGCGAGGCCCGCTGCAAGGTGCTGGAGCACGAGCAGGTGGAGCGCCTGGAGGGCGGCAGCCGTCTGGCCTGCCGCCAGCGGATACTGGCGGAGAAGCAGCGGATGCTGGACGAGGCCTTTGCCCGCGCCGCCGACGCGCTGCTGAAGCTGCCGCGCCCGGAGTATATCGACCTGCTGGCATCGCTGGCCGCGGAAAACGGGCAGGGCGGCGAAGCGCTGGTGTTCTCCGCCGCCGACCGGGACACGGTGGGTCAGGCGGTGGTGGACGCCGCCAACGGCAAAAAGCCCGGCGCGGGCTTCACCCTGGCTGCCGACACCCGGGAGACGGGCGGCGGCGTGGTACTGCAGCGGGGCCGCATGGAGATCAACTGCGGCTTTGCCGAGCTGCTGCGCCGGGCACGGCAGGAGGACTCCTCCGCCGTGGCCGCCGTGCTGTTTGACTGAAAGGGGGCGTCCCTTTGACAAAACGGAGAAAGGACACGGACTATCTGTTCCTGTCCGCCCGCATACGCGCCATGGAGCGCCGGCTGCTGACGGCACAGCGGCTGGAGCAGCTGCTGACGGCACCCTCCGTCGAGGCGTGCGCCCAGCTGCTGAGCGAGTGGGGCTACGCGCCCGTACACGATGAGCCGTCCCTGCAGGCGGCGCTGAGCGCGCAGCGCGAGGCGGTGTTCGCCGACGTTTCCCGCTTTATGCCGGAGGCGGAGGTGCTGGACGTGTTCCGGCTGAAATACGACTACCACAACATCAAAACGCTGCTGAAAGCGCCGCAGGATGCGGAGCGTCTGCTGATCGACGCCGGGACCGTACCGGCAGAGACGATGCAGAAAAAGCACGCTGAAAACGGCGGCTGGGACTTTCTGCCCGCCGACATGGCTGCCGCGGCCGATGAGGCCCAGCGGGTGCTGGCCGAGACGGGCAGCGCCCGCAGCAGCGACTGCATCCTGGATCGGGCCTACTTCGCGCGGCTGGAAAAGCTGGCGGCGGACAGCCACATACCCTATTTGCAGGACTATGTCCGCGCCATGATCGACGCGGCGAACCTGCGCTCACTCATCCGCACCCAGCGGCTGGGGCTGGACGCCGGCTTCCTGCGGGAGGTGCTGTTCCCCGGCGGCAGCGTGAC
>JABLTO010114483.1_pt1 | contig 10136 bp, 1 predicted proteins | sample 7160091 | NCBI WGS metagenome assembly JABLTO01 (sample SAMN14651225, study PRJNA627086) | human gut metagenome | isolation source: feces | host: Homo sapiens
ACAAGCTCATGTTTTATAATTGCGCCCTCGATTTCACCAAGCTCAATACGATATCCTCTTATTTTTACCTGGGAATCAATTCTGCCAATATATTCTATATTTCCGTCACCTTTCATACGAACCATATCACCTGTTCTGTAAAGGCGTTTATCCTCTTCACATATTGAAAACGGATTTTCTACAAATACAGAAGCAGTCTTTTCCGGAAGATTATGATAGCCTCTTGCTATCTGTCTGCCGGCATTACACAATTCACCTGACGCTCCAACAGGAAGTCTGTTTAAATCATTGTCGACAATATAGCTTCTTACATTTCTCTGAGATTTTCCAATCGGTATGTTATCATACTGTCTGTCAACCCAGAATTCTGTTGAAGATACTGTATTTTCTGTCGGACCGTAACCATTAATCATCTGATATGTACGGTTTCTGTAATGTTTAAATTTCTCACCGCCAAGTGTGACAAATTTAAGGCATGGTGCATCATCAAGTAATTCTGTAACATGCTCACCCATCTGTGTAGGGAATGTCGCAGTAGTAATTTTTTCATCTTTTATAAATTTGCCAACAGCAACTGCATCTTTTCGTATGCTCTCCGGCAAAATACACAATACAGCCCCTGCTGTAAGTGGTGCAAACAAATCTATTACAGATGCATCAAAACAGAAGCTTGCAAATTCTGCAACAACATCATCTGGTGAGGTATTTCTTGATAATCTGATATATTCAATCAGGTTCATCAGATTTCTGTGCTCAATCATAACCCCCTTTGGTTTTCCGGTTGAACCAGATGTATAAATCATATATGCAAGATTTTCCGGTTTCGGAGATGTAAGTTCTACAGAAAGTTCAAAATCTTTTGCTTCTATAGCGACATCATCAAGACTGATAATGTTTTTGTCATAGAAATCAACCAGACTGCGGTACTGATTTATTACAATCAGGTTATCAGCTTCTGAATCTTTAAGCATATACTCAATTCTGCTCTGCGGATATTCAGGGTCGAGAGGAACATATGCTCCGCCGGCTTTCATAACACCGACATATGCTACAGCAAATTCCTTTGTTCTACCGCATAAAATACCTGCAGCTTTTTCCCTGCCAAAACCATTTTCGGTAAGCTTCTGTGCAATGTAATCAGACATTCGGTCAAGCTCTTTGTATGTAATCTCACCAATTCCATCTCTTACAGCCGGTCTGTCCGGATATTTTGAAACTGCTTCCCTGAACAAATCTACAAATGTTTTTCCTGAATGTTCAGGTATATCATGCATCTTTGTCTTTTCTTCAAACATAAGTCTTATGTCTGACGGGTCATATTCTCTTAATATTCCATCGACAGCAATTTCAAGATTGTCTGCAAGGTACTTTATGGTATCCTCATAGTACATATCACCTCTGTACTCAATATCAAAGACAAATTTATTTCTCTCAATTGAAATACTGATTGAAACAGGTGCCTTTGCCATATTAAGCTGAACCGGTTCTTCCTGTGCATATTCGCCGCCGATTGTATCAAATTCAAAATTGTCTCCCTGATAAATAACCATTGCATCTGCTTTTATGTTAAATTCATGGCTTATCTGTGAAAACGGATAAATATCGTTGTTCATTGAATTTATAAGCTGCTGCTGAACATCACCAAGACAGTCTTTTGTGCTGCCCGAAAAATCACAGTAAACAGGAAGTGTCTTTACAAGCATACCTACTGTATTTTCAAGTCTTGAATCATTTCTTCCATGATAAATTGTAGTAAAGACTGCATCATTTTTGAAATTATATTTTCCAAGTGTAATACCAAAAGCAGAAATGAAAAATACATTTTCTGTAATTCCGTACTTCTTACAGAAATCTTTTACCTGCTGTACGGAAATCTCAGGAATCTCTCTGCGGTAATTTTCTGCTGATGGAACAGCTCCATTTTTATCAGGATAAAAGCTTATACTGCCACCTTTATTTTCAAATACTGATTTATAGTAATTCTCTGCATTTTTATAAACATCACTCTTAAGAGCATCTGCATTGTCAAGTGCAAGGTCATATGATGTATACTGCTCTGTCTCAGGCACCTGTCCGCTGTAAGCTTTATTAATATCATTTATTATAATTGCAAGAGATGTACCGTCAGCAATTATATGATGAATGTCAAGGAAGAGATAATTTCCATCACATGTTCTGTAAATTTCAAATCTGAAAAGCTGTTCATTAAACAGCATGTATGGTCGAACAAGTGTTTCTCTGTTTATTCCATTTATAATCTGTGTTTTGTATGTTAACTTGTCATCTCGTTTCTGAAGAACATCTCCGTCTTCATTCATAAACAGACGGGTCTTAAGATATGCATGTGCATCAACTGTACTGTCAATTGCTGCTGCAAGTTTATCTAAATCAACTTTTTTGTCAAGCTTCAAAAGATATGGAATGTTGTAAATAGTCGAACCCATATTTGCAGTACATTCAATAAAGATTCCCTCCTGCGTATTTGTAAGAGGATAATTTTCCTGTACTTCTCTCTTTGTTCCTTTTCCGGCAGTCTTAACAAAACCTTCAAGCATCTGGATTGTAGGATTATTCTTGATATCAGATGTCTTCATTACAATGTCAAATGCTTTTGAAATAAGAATGTTGAGCTTGATTGCACTGATTGATGTCAGTCCAGCATCATAAATATCTGTCGTAATTCCAAATTCTGTATAGCCGAGCACTTCTGCAATACAGTCAAATAATTTCTGCTGAATATCATTCTCAGGTTTAATGATTTCTGCTGCTTTTCTCTCCGGCATTGGAAGTGCTTTTTTATTAACCTTCTGATTCTGGTTGAGTGGAATTTTATCAATCTGCATCGTAACTGCAGGCACCATATAAGCAGGCTTTGTTTCTTTAATGAAATCATTTAACTGATTTATATCAATTTCACTGTCAGATACAACATATGCCGCAATGTATTTTCCACCATTTGTTTCATCAAAAGCAACTACTGTTGCATCTTTTATGCCTTTATATCTTCTTATAACTTCTTCAACTTCTGAAAGCTCAATTCTAAAGCCTCTTATTTTTACCTGAGAGTCTTTTCTTCCGATAATCTGAATATTTCCGTCAGGAAGATATCTTGCAACATCACCTGAATGATATAACACTTCATATCCTTCTGTGTCATCATAAATATTCTTTGTATAAACCTCAGCAGTTTTCTCTGGTTTATTGAGATATCCCCTTGAAACCTGCCAGCCTGCTATCATAAGTTCACCACAGGCACCATATGGAAGCATATGTCCAAATTTATCTGTTACATATAACTTAACATTATCGAGTGCCTTTCCGATTGGAACATTTGGATAATACTTATCAACCTCAAATACTGTTGTAAAAATTGTAGCTTCTGTAGGTCCATATGCATTAAAAAATTTATAATTTTTCGGCGGTTCACAAGGAACTAACTTCTCTCCTCCTACTGAAAGATATTTAAGACTCTTGCAATCCATTTCAAGTGCAAACTGTCTTCCTACCTGAGTTGTCATAAATGAATGAGTGATGCCATTTTCTTCAAAATAACGCTCAAGTCCGATAAAATCAAGCCTGATTTCTTCCGGAATAATATGAAGCTGTGCACCGTTTGTAATTGCACCGTAAATATCCATCATAGATGCATCAAAACCAAATGACGCATATGCTGCTGTTTTAGAATTAAAATCTATACTGTAATATTTTCTGTACCAATGGCAGAATGCGGTAATATTTCCATATTCAAGCATACAGCCCTTTGGAACACCTGTTGAACCTGATGTATATAATAAGATAAATAAATCATGTAAATCTGGTTTTTTAAGCTCTGCATCTGTATTTTCAAGCTGCATAATTTCATCTGTATATAAAACAGCTCCTTTATATCCGTCTACGAGCGGCAGAAGTTCTCTGTCTGCAATCAGAAGTTTTGCAGATGAATCCTCAAGCATATACATAAGTCTGTCTTTCGGATAAGTAGGGTCAAGTGGCTGATATGCCGCACCTGCTTTAATTACACCCATTGGTGCTATTGCCATATATTCACATCTAGGAATGAGAATTGACACAACATCTTCTTTTCCAATTCCCGCAGATGCAATGTATTTTCCAAGTCTGTCACTTATTTCATCTAATTGTCTGTATGTATATTTTTTGTCTTTATATACGACAGCAGTATTATCAGGTATTGCCTGTACAATCTCATCAAACATATCTGAAATTGTTTTACTTCTGTCATATTCACAGGCAGTGTTGTTAAACTCTGCAATTTTATTTACCCCATTCTGCGAAATAACAGAAATTTCTGAAATATATTTTGACTTCAGCATGGATTGCATTGCCGCTTCGTACGATTCAAGTATTCCATCAACAAATGCTTCGCTGTACATGTCGCTGCGGTATTCAGCAGTAAGCACATATTCATTATTGTACTCTCTTACCTGTATAAGCACAGGCATTTTTGCCATATCGAGTGAAAGGTCACTGCCCTTTGCAATCGTATCTCCAATCGGATAATCGTCACTTAGTTCTGCCTGATATGCAAAAACAATATCCGAATTGAAGCCATATTTTGCACAAATATCAGAAAATGGGAAAATATCATTTGCCATTGATGACAGAACCTGTTCTGAAAGTGCTGCCATATATGCCTGAATTGTAGTTTTTGTATCAAAACTGCAATAAACAGGAAGTGTTTTTACAAGCATACAAACAGTATTTTCAAGCCTGGAATCGTTTCTACCATTGTAGATAGTCGCAAAAAGGCTGTCTGATGAGTTTGAATATTTTGTCAGAAGAATACCAAACAGACCTGTAAATAAAATGTTTGGTGTAACTCCTGTTTTTTCACAGCAGGCAAGAATTGCTTTTTCTGCAATGTTTAACTTTCTCTCAAGGTATCCTTTCTTAGGAGTTTTTCCTGTCAAATCAGGAAGCGGAAGAGATTCTGTCTCAATTCCTTCAAAAATACTGTCATAGTATTTTTCAGCTTTTTTATATTTTCCTTCTTTCATCTGCTGCTCTTCATCAAGTGCGGCATCAAATCCTGTATAAGTCTCTTTTTCAAGCTTTTCACCCTTATATGCCCTGTTGATATCTTCAAAAATAATATCATAGGAATTTCCGTCTGCAATAATATGATGGAAATCTGTAAAGAGATATTTTTTATCCTCTGTGGTGTAAATTTTGGCACAAAACAGGCGTCCCTTTTCTAATTTAAACGGATGCACAAGGTCATTTTTAATACTTTCAAACTGAGCATTTGTAGTCTCGATAACTTCCGGTACAAATGTCTCATCGCAAGGACGCTGTACCATTTCTCCCTTATCACTCAAGAATACTTCTGTGAGCAGATATGAATGTGCATTTACCATAGCTGTAACTGCTTCTGATAACTTGTCTGTATCAACCGAATTATCAAGTTCAAATAAAAACGGTATATTATATACGGTGCTCTCAGGGTTTTTACTGCATTCTGCAAAAATACCCTTCTGGGAACCTGTAAGCGGATAAATCTCCCTTTTTTCATAAGTTCTGATTTTGGGTGCAAGCATTACATATTTTTCAAGTTTTTCAACTGTGTTATTTTCATGAATATCACTTGTTTTTACTGTTACACCAAATTCATCTGAAATCAAAATGCAAAGTTTCATTGCACTTATTGAAGAAAGACCTGCTTTGTAAAAGCTTGTATCAATTCCAAAAAAGTCATTTTCTACAACCGCAGCAACTATTTCAAATATCTTTTTCTGCATCAAAGTCTGTGGCTCTTTGAGATTTTCAGGCTGTGAAACAGGCTTTGGCAATGCTTTTTTATCAATTTTACCATTTTGTGTTACCGGCATTTTCTCCAACTGGATAAATACATCAGGAACCATGTAATGTACAAGTGATTCTGACGCATAGTCACTAAGTTCTGCTGAGTCAATCTTGCGGTCTGCCATAAAATAACAGCAGAGATATTTATTATCAACAGGTACGGTAATACTTGTGACAATTCCCTCATAGCTGTTTATTACTTCTTCAATCTCTCCAAGTTCAATTCTTAATCCACGAAGCTTAATCTGATTATCTATTCTTCCGAAAAATTCAATTTCACCGTCTGTGTTAATTTTTGCAAGGTCGCCGGTTTTATATGCTCTCTCACCATTAAGTTCAATAAAAACTGCTGCAGTTTTCTCAGGCAGATTGATATAACCCCTGCCAACGCCGAGACCGGCAACTACAAGCTCTCCTGTTTCCCCATCAGGAAGAACCTTATTGTCCTTATCGACAATGTATACCTTAACATTACCATTCGGAGCACCGATTGTAATATTTTTGCTGTCAGTTATCACTTTCATAGTACAGCTTATCGTTGTTTCTGTAGGTCCATATCCATTCATAATGTAAGCGTCAGGATTTACGGAACGAATTTTATCATAAAGTGCCGGTGGAAATGCCTCCGCGCCAACATCAAAAACCTTAATCTGTGAAACTGCCTTGCGAAGCTGTGGCAAATCAATCATATTTGACAGATATGTAGGTGTTGTTGTCATGATATCGACTTTATGTTCTATAATAAGATTGCCAAGCATGATTGGATTCTCAATTTCATCATCACTTGCAATTACCGCAGTAAGCCCGTTTGTAAGCGGAAGAAATTCTTCAAGCACTGACACATCAAATGTCATGGCAGCCATTGAAAGTGATACAGTTCCCCTGCTTACATATCCAAAAGTCTCCGCATTTTTCTCATTTGGATTGACAAAGTTTGCAAGATTGATGTGCTCTATCATAACACCTTTTGGTTTTCCTGTTGAACCAGATGTATAGATACAATAGCAAAGGTCATGTTCTTTTATTTCAACATTCGGATTTTCTGTATTTTTGTGTTCAAACAGCTCCTCAAGAAGCAGTATTGTACAGGAAAGCTTCGAAAACAGCTCCTTTCTCTCATCTGCAATTTTCTTTGTTGTTATAATGAAAGGTGCTCCTGAATCTTCAAAAATAAACTGTACTCTGTCATCAGGATAATCCGGTGCCGCTACAGCAAATGCACCGCCGGACTTTAAAATACCCTGCCGCACCGCATAAAAATCACAGCAGCGTTCAAGTACAACCCCAACAATAGTTTCACGCTCAACACCTTTTTCAATGAGAGCATTTGCAACTTTATTTGCTTTTTCATTCAACTGTGCATATGTGAAACTTTCTTTTCCCGAAATGACAGCACATTTGTCAGGGTGAAGCTTCACCTGTTCTTCAAACAGTTTTGTTACCGGCTGAAACTCAAAAGCAAAATTGTTTTTGTCGTTAATATCAGACATTTTCATCTACCTCCTAAAAAGATATTATTGTATTATTCATATCGATTGCACGAATATAATCCATTGATTTTGAAATTTTCTTTACAAGCTCTATTCCATGGATATCAAAATCTTCATTATCCACACTGTATTCAAGCGGATTAAAGTTTATTCCGTTGTCTCTTATTCTTAACCTGCATATGTCATCTTCCAGACAAATGTTTATATCTATCCAATTGGATGTTTTTCCACCGAATTTGATAATGTTTACCGTCATTTCTTCTGCACATACGGCGGCAAGATTTGCTTTACTTTCGGGTACACCTTTTTCCCTGCAGAATGCCATGATTTCTTTTGGAACATTCTGGGTTTCACTCATGGTGCTTTTAATTGAAAAATCAAAATTTATTCCTGGGTTTTTGTCAGGAACTATATAAAAAGTTGAATTTTTATGTTTGATTTTTCTGAATATCCAGGCTGCAATTACCGTTATAATCTCAGTTGCAACAAACCCTGCCGCAATTCCGTCTATACCGATTCCATCAATCTGTTTCCATATGTAAATTCCTGCAAATGTTGCAGGCAGAACTGCCACTGCATTTTCAAGGAATGTAACAAAGCTTGCAATAGCTGTTTCTTCAATCGATTCATAATAACTTATTATAAATTTGTTCCACAGATACGGTGCCACGCACAAAGCAAAAATACGCAGTGCATTAACCATCTGTACGCCAAGCTCCCCGCCGCCGCTTCCAAACAGAATTGTAATCTGCTCAGTAAACAACATTATAAAGACGAATATAACAGCCAGCACTATGTAACTGTATTTGAGCATTTTTTTGCAGAGGACACGGATTCCCACATAATCTTTTTCACCAAAAAGAATTCCTGCAACATTTGGAATAACACCGATGATTCCGCCTGTAAGCATTTCAACTATAAGCAGAACATTATCGCAGACAGTAAATACTGCCATACCTTCTTCACCAATCTGATTCATAATAATTGTATTGAGTCCAAGTGCTTTTATAAAACTTGTTGCCATGAAAACAAACATAGGCACACCTGTAACGACGGCTTCTTTAATTATGGCAAAATCTTTTGCACCAAGCCGGACAAAACGGAGATTTCTTTTATCAGAACGAATATAAACAACGAAAACTACCATCGCAAACAGAAAACCAAGTACGGTTGATAAAGACGCACCTGTAATTCCGAGCGGTGTAAATCTTAAGAATATGTAATCAAGCACAAGATTTATTACATTTGCAAGAATAAGATATATAGACGCAAGTTCCGGGTGATTTTCCACCCCAAGATAATTTACCATCATAAGACCAATCCCGATTACCGGTGCACCAAACATACTGATACGGATATAGTCTCTTGTATAATCAGTCAAAGCACCGCCACCATGTACAAGAAGCCCTGCAATCGGAGCCGCAGCAAAGAACGCACATATTGAAAAAATAATACCGACGAGAAATGTCACCATGAAAGTAGCTGTGAATAATTTTGAAGCACTTTCTTTATCACGCCTGCCAAGCATATTTCCAACTGCTATAGAACCGCCTATTCCAAGACAGTACCCGGTAAGCTGGACAATTGTCTCAACAGGAAGGCTCATTGTAACCGCAGACATTGCTTCTACACCGATAAAATTACTTACAAAAATCGTATCAACAATGTTTCCCAGTTGAAGTGCCAGCGACATCATAATTCCTGGAATAATATACTTATTTAACTTTGCATTCAACAACCTGTTATTTCTCATATCTGCCATTTCATCTCCTTTGATTTTTCATATTAATTTAAAGTTTAGCATAAAAAAAAGCCTACTTCAAGCAAAGGGAGTGAAATGCAGATATATGGAGTGAAATGCAGATATACGTAGTGAAATGCAAATAGTGCTTTTGTATTGGTAACCGCATTTTTGACACTGCACCATTTCATTTTTTACATCTTCCTTCCAGAAAACAGCTGACCACCTACATATGCTCTGCAAGTAAGATATTAGCAAATTTATAAGCAGCTATTAAATTTCATAGCATTAAGCTAACTCTTCCACTTTGTTCTTTCTGATTCTCTTCAACAATACATATCCCACCAGACACGCTATAAACTCTGTTATCGGAAATGCCCACCAAATCAATGAAACTCCTGCCTGTCCATTTCTGACGAAAATCGAAAATATTCCTGCCAGCGGCAATATAATCACAAGCTGTCTGAGCAGTGAAATCACAAGTGATTCGATACCACCTTCCAAAGCCTGATAAATTATTTTTTTCAAAAAGATTAAAGGCTAAGATGGAGCATATAAGAACTGCCGGGCTTACTTTGGCTGAAGCTCCGGCAGGGTATGGTAAAACCACATTTATAAGTGAGGCATTGAAGGGAATGCCGGATGTATATTGGTATATTGCTGTTCAAAAGGTAAGAAGCGGCAGCTGGCAATGGTTTTTAAGCCGGCTTGAGATGCTTGAATCGGAATATGCCGACAGACTGCGCTGTCTTGGGGCAATAAATGATGAAAATGTGCACGAGGCTGTAGATATTTTAATGCAGATAGAAATTGATAAGCCGATTTATATTGTGTTTGACAATTTTCAATATATATCACATGAATGGCTGCCACAACTTCTTGCAGTTTTTGCGAGAAGAAAGCCTGACGGACTTCATATAATCTGCGCAGCACAATATATTGAGCAGTTTCACCGTATTACTCAGGGCATGAACAGAAGTTTGTGTACTGTAAATAAAGAAGATTTGCTTCTCAGAAGAGATGAAATTCATGGACTTGCCAGAAAGAAAGGTTTTGAGATGACACCTTCTGATATATCAGCAGCT
>JABLTO010000992.1_pt1 | contig 10135 bp, 8 predicted proteins | sample 7160091 | NCBI WGS metagenome assembly JABLTO01 (sample SAMN14651225, study PRJNA627086) | human gut metagenome | isolation source: feces | host: Homo sapiens
CAGTCAGTTCAGAAAGTTCCATAATAAACCTCCTTGATACGTTTTATTTTGTAGGCGGAAACGAGAACACGAAAACACTTCCACCGTTTTGCTAAAATTATTTGCGGGCTGTGCAGGTCAAATCCCGGATGGTCAGCCCGCGGCAGAATTGCAGCGGCAGGGTCAGGGTGCCGGTCTCGTTTTCCACGGTCACGGCATCCAGCGTCACGTCGCGCAGTTCGTGGCCCGGGGCGTCAAAACCGGCCAGTTCAATGGGCTCGACGTTTTCAAAGCCGCCGTCGCGCAGGCCGCGGCCCGTCAGGGTCAGCCGTTCAAAGCTCATGTGGCTGAACATCGGCTGGCTGGGGGCAGGCTCACCGTCGTTGTTGTAGGGCACGGCGTGTACCATCAGGCGCGGGGCGGTGCAATCCCGCACGGTCACACCGCGCACATAGCCGCCGCGCTTGGGCGTGCCCTTGATCTCAATGCCCGACCAGCTGTTGGTCAGATCGCAGTCCCAGATCTGCACGTCCTCAATGCCGCCGCTCATCTCGCTGCCCAGGCAGATGCCATGCCCGGCGGTGCTGCGGCAGTCAAAAATATAAATATGTGCGCTGGGGCGATCGATTTGATTGCCCTCGGGGTTCTTGCCGGACTTGATGGCCACGGCGTCGTCCCCGGTGGAAAACTCGCAGCCGAACAGCGTGCAGTTGGTGCTGGAATCCGGGTCCCAGCCGTCGCCGTTCCATACGCCCTCCGAGATAAAGCGGCAGTGGTCGGTGATGATGTTGTCGCTGTAGATCATGTGCTGGTTCCAGCTTGCGCCGTTTTTCAGCGTCAGGCCGTGTACCCAGACGTTGCGGCAATTGCTCATGTTGATGAGCCGGGGCCGCACACGGCCGGGGATCGTCCGCTCGTTCTCGCACTCGGCCACCAGGGCGGCGTGCTCGGCCAGGTAGTCCTTCAAATGCTCGCGCTCGTCGGCAATGATCTTGTCGGCCAGCTCGCGCCCGCCGCTGGCGATGACGCCCTTGCCGCGGATGACGACGTTTTCGCAGTTCGGCCCGGCGGTGTGGTCGAGCGTGCCCAGGTTCAAAAGGCTGGAATAGCAGCGCATCTCCACACCCTCAAACCGGCTGGGGATGCGGGGCTGGTAGTCCACGATCTCGGCCGTACCCTGCAGCACTGCGCCTTCGTCAAGGTAGAGCTCCATGTTGCTGTGCAGCCGCAGTGCGCCGGTCAGGTAGGTGCCGGCGGGCAGGTAGACGGCGTCCCCCGCGCCGCAGGCGTCAATGGCACGCTGCAGGGCAGCGGTGTTTTTGGTTTTGCCGTCGCCCTTGGCCCAGAACGGGGCCTCGGTCACATCAATGCGGTGCTTGACCGGCGTGGTGCGAAATTCGCAGCTGCCCACGCACCGCCCGGCAAAAAATACGTCAGCGCGGTAGTCTGCCTGGCTGCGCAGGTCAGTCAGGGTAAAGTGGGTACGGTCACAGGTGGCGGCGGGCTGGCCGTCCAGATAAACGGTATATTGCGCCCCGGCCTTGGCGGCTGCGGGCTTATCCCAGTACAACACGGCAGAATGTGCGGTACTGCGTGCAAAAACGTGCGATTCAAACATGCGGGGTCCCTTTCCATGATGCAAAATTCGGTGCATACGCCTCTATCTTTTCTCTTATTGTAGCACAGAAGATCTATGGGGGAAAGGTGCAAAACTTGCCAACATTTAGGGGCCACTAGGGGCATTTTTTCTCCAAAAAGCAGCCGGGCTCGTGGGCGTACAGCACGCCGACGGCCTGCAAATAGGCATAAATAATCGTGGAGCCGACGAACTTCATGCCGCGCTTTTTCAGGTCTTTCGAGATCGCGTCGGACAGGGGAGAGGTCGTCGGGCCGGATTCCACCAGCGTTTTGCCGCCGGTCCACTGCCAGAGATAAGCATCAAAGCTGCCGAACTCCTGCCGGATGGCGGCAAACGCGGCAGCGTTGCCCACGGCCGCCGCGATTTTGCGCCGGTTGCGGATGATGCCGGGGTCGGCGTAGAGCGCGGCCAGCCTAGCGTCGTCGTAGGCGGCGACCTTGTCCCAGTCGAAATCATCGAACGCCCGGCGGAACGCGGGCTGCTTATTCAGCACGCACTCCCACGAAAGCCCGGCCTGAAAGCCCTCTAAAATCAGCATTTCAAACAGCTTGCGGTCATCGTGTACGGGCACGCCCCATTCTTCGTCGTGGTAGCGGATATAGCGCGGGTTGGCCGGGTTCGCCCACCGGCACCGGCATTTTCCATCGGACCAGGTCATAAAGTTGGCTCCTTTTTGTGGGGTGGTGAGATTTTGTACGTTATGAGGATGTGGGGGCGAACAGTGTTCGCCCGTGCAATCTTGTGTAGGCGTATAACGCGGCGGGCAGATATAGAATCCGCCCCTACGGTAACGGGATGGAGGATGCCTTACGGAATCCGTAGGGGAGCATTCTATATGCTCCCGCGGGCGCGCACTGTGCGCCCCTACTTATAATTATAGTATATCACACCCATCAAGGCTTGCGTAATACCCCCAAATTGTGTATAATAAGATGTTACTATGACTAATCTGGGGAGGTGTGCCGTATGAGCCTGCAAAGCTTTGGCTTTTTCGGCTTTTTGCTGATTGTGGCTGCGGTGTACCTGCACCTGCCGCAGCGCTGGCAAAACCCGTTTTTGCTGGCGGCCAGCTGGTATTTTTACGCTAAGGCCATGCCCGCCATGCTGCCCGTTACCATCGCCATCGCGGTGTTTGCCTATGCCTGCGGCCGCGCGATGCAGCGGCACAAAACGGCGGCGCTGCGCGTGGGCGTTGTGGGGCTGCTGGTGATCTTGGCTTTCTTTAAATATAACGGTGCGTTCGCCACGGACGGCGGCTGGCAGGCCGTGGCCATGCCGCTGGGCATCAGCTTTTACAGCTTTGCGGCCATCAGCTATCTGATCGACGCCGCGCGCGGCGACTGCGACGTCGAGACAAATTTTATCGACTGCGTGCTGTATCTCAACTTTTTTGCCACCATCACGCAGGGGCCTATCTGCCGTGCCGGGGACCTGCTGCCCCAGTTTAAACAAGAGCACCGCTTTGATGCCGCCCGCACCGTGCGCGCCTTGCGCCTGCTGGCACTGGGCCTGTTTAAAATGGTAGCCATCAGTGATGTGCTGGGCCTGTTGGTGGACGAGGTGTTCCCCAACTACCGCAGCTACGGCGGGCCAATGCTGATCTTGGCGGCAGTGTTTTACACGTTCCAGCTGTATTTCAACTTCTCCGGCTATTCCGAGACCGCGCGCGCCGTGGGTCTGCTGCTGGGGCTGGACCTGCCCGAAAACTTCAAGACCCCGTTTTTTGCCACCAACTTTTCCGGGTTCTGGAGCCGTTGGCACATCAGCTTTTCTTCCTGGCTGCAAGACTATTTGTTTATGCCGCTGGCCTGGGCCGATGTCTCGGGCCTGACGGGTGGTAAAATGCAGCGCCTGCCTGTTGAAATTTGCGTGTTCACGGTGTTTTTTGTCTCGGGCTTCTGGCATGGCAACACACTGCCGTTTGTTATCTGGGGGCTGCTGCAAGCCTGCTACCGTGTGGGGGAAGAGCTTATGCACCGCCGCTTCGGCAAGCCCAAAAAGAAAGCCCCGGCCAAAACGCTGTGGGCCAAGCGCGCAGGCGTGTTTGTGCTGTGGACCGTCAGCATGGTATTTTTCTGCGTGGGCATGTCCGGCGCCGGGCTGACGGCGGGGGACGCATTCGCCTATTTGGGCGGCTGGTTCACCGGCTGGTCCCCGGCCCGCTTCGCCGCCGAGCTGTACGGCGCGGCCTACAACGGATTTTACGCAAACACCATTATGGTGGCGGCCTACTACGCTTTTGCGGTGGCTGTGCTGGTGATCGGCCTTGCGCTGGATGCCCGCCGCGCGTTTGCCTATAAAAACAAACCGGCTGAAATTTGCCTTGCTAATGAAAAACACCGTTGGGTGGTGTATTATTTGCTGGTGATTTGCCTGCTGGTGGGGTACATCATGCAAAGCGGCGGCTTTGGCGGTGCATCCGGGTTTGGCATGTATGCTAACTTTTAAAATGCCGCAGCCTTGCGGGCGCATATGGAATGCGCCCCTACATATCCCATGAATTTGTGCTCCGTAGGGGTGGATTCTATATCCGCCCGTGCAATAAAACGATAACGATGAGAAAGGGGGCTTCCACCAATGAAAAACATCCTGAAAAAACTCGCGCTGCTCTGCATTCCGGTGGTGGTGTGGTTCGCGCTTTTTGCGGCGTTTGAGCCGAATAACTATTTTGGACTGAAAGCCTCCGCTACGTCCAGTCAGCCGGTGGCCCGCGTGCGCGCCTACCAGCAGGAGCCCGGCACCAACCTGATTCTGGGCGACAGCCGCCTGGCCCATTTTGACATGGCGCAGGTCGAACAGATCAGCGGCAGGCCGTGGCAAAACCTTGCGTTCGGCGGTGCATCGCTGAAAGAAACGCTCGATCTGGCAGATTACGTGCTGGATTCCGGCAATAAGGTCGATAGTCTGCTGGTGGAGGTTTCGTTCTACACCCTCAACGCCGGGTACAATACCGACCGTTTCCAGGCGCTGGAAGAAACGCTGCAAAACCCGTTGGCCTACTGCCTGAACCTGGAGTACAACGTCAACGCCTTGACCGTGGCAATGGACACCATAAAAGGCACGCCGGATACGATCGAATCCGGTGACTGGACCGCCGCTGACTACCTGGCCGACGACGGCACCACCCTGCCGCTGCACCGCAAGCTGTACGACTACCCGGCCACCATCACCCCCAAATGCCGCAATTGGGCGCTGAACGAAGCCCAGCTGACCCGCCTGGGCGAACTGGCCGCCCGCTGCCAGGCCAGGGGAATCGCCCTGGCCATTGTGCTGCCGCCGATGGCTGAAAACGTGCGCACCGAGGTATGCGATAAATTCGGCATCACCGAGGCAATGCAGGGGGAGGTATTGCCCGCACTGCACGCCATCGCCGCCGAGACCGGCTGCGCCCTGCTGGATTACGAGTGGGGCGGCAGCTGCATTACCAACGATGATACGCAGTTCTTCGACGGCTTCCACCTCGACGAAAAATACGGCCTGCCGGATTGGACCAAGGAATTGTTTGCGGATATTGGGTGAGCAAAACGGGCGGATATGGAATCCGCCCCTACAGAAACAAGCGATAAAATTTAGAGGCACAACATGGCATTAGACTTCCTGATTTTATACGAGCACACCGTGCGCGAATACGATAGCGACCTGCTGCTCAAGCTGGAATTGGAGCGCCGCGGCTATACCGCCGAGATCCGCCAGCTGCTGGACCCCAAGCACCTGCGGCTCTTCGGCAAAGATAAGCCCGAGGTGCTTGTCGCCAGCTGCATGTATGATAACGAGGCCATCAACAGCCACGTCTACAACAACATTGGCAAATGCAACAAGATCGTCAACCTGCATTGGGAGCAGATGCTTTCTGACACGCAGGAAGAGGGCGACTGGTTCAACATGAACGGCAACGCCAAGCGCTGTGTGCAGACCTGCTGGGGCAAGCGTACGGCCCAGCGCTTGCAGACCCACGGCATGGCCGCCAAAAACACCCCCGTGACCGGTGCGGTCATGATGGATTTTCTGCGTCCTGAGTTTCAAGGCTATTTTAAAGAGAAAGAAACCCTCTGCAAAGAGTTCGGCCTTGACCCCGACAAAAAGCTGCACCTGTATATTTCCAGCTTCGGCTATGCGAGCATGAACGATGACGAGGTGGCCGAGCTTTCCAAAATGGCGGGCACCGATTTTACCGGCTTTGCCAAAACCAACCGCGTCTCGATGAAAGAAACGCTGCGTTGGTTTGAGCAGTACCTGACCGCCCACCCCGAGGTGGAGCTGGTCTACCGCCGTCATCCCAGCGAGTGGAACAGCCCTGCACTGGAAGCACTGGCGAAAAAATGCCCCAACTTCCATGTCATTTTTGCCGATTCGGTCAAGCAGTGGATCGTCGCGGCGGATTCGATCTCTATCTGGATGAGCACCGCCATCGCTGAGGTGTACATGGCAGGCAAAAGCTGCCGCATCCTGCGCCCCGTGCCCATCGAGCATGAGTACGACCCCGTCATTTATAAGGATGCCGCCTACATCACCACCTACGCGGACTTTGCCGCCGCCATGCAGCAGGACGACCCGCCGTTCCCCATTGCCAAAGAGGTCATCGAGGGCTACTTTGACCCCAGTGCGACCCCGGCGTATATCCGCATGGCTGATCTGCTAGAGGATGTGTACAAAAATCCTCCGCGCGATGAGCCGATGGGGGAGGGCTTTACCCCGCACTTCAACCTGCTCAAGTTCTGCGCGCTGGCCGGGGTGCATTTCCTGTACCGTCGCGGATGGGAGCCGAAAAAGGTGTTTGCGTTCTGCCCGCCGCTGGCCAACTTTGCCCAGCGCATCTACGGCTACGTGGACAAAGCCCATGTCACGCCCGAACAGGTCGAAGCTATGACGGCCCGCATCCGGCCCTACGTGAAATAAGTATAAAAGTTTCTTCGCTTCCTTCTTTTCAAAGGAGGAGGGAAAGGACCCTGCCATATGCCAGAAAAAAAATCCGCCGGGGAATCGTTCGCCGGTAACGTTATGAAATACTCGGTGGCGACCTACCTGGGATTTGCCATCACGGGGCTGGCGCTCATCGTCAAGGGGCTGCTGCCGGCCGAGGTGCTCGGCGCGCCTGTCACCTTTATGACCTACACCGCCACCGTGATGAACCTTGGCATTTTGGGCTTGGACCAGACGCTGCTGCGCTTTTACCATGAGCCGCCCGCCGAGGCCGAGCCCCGCCAGCTGTTTGCCGCCTGCACGCGGATGTCGGTCGTGTTCATGCTGATGCTGGGGGCCGTGTGCAGCCTGTTTGCTGCGCGCCCCATGGCGGCGGCGTTCGGCTTTGGCACCGACGGCACGGGCCTGGTTCCGCTGCTGTTTGTAAACGCCGCGCTGTATATGCTGGTGCGCTATTTAAACGTGCTGCTGCGCCTGGAAAACGACTTAAAGGCCTACACTGCCGAGACCCTGTGGATGCAGGGCTGCTACAACCTTATTTATCTGCTGCCCGGCTTTTTTACGTCCAATGTCTATCTGCTGGCAATGGCGGCGATCATCAGCTTCGGTGTCGTGGTCATCGCGTTCGGGTACAAGTACCGCAGCGCGTTTTTCTGCCCGCTGCCCGGCAATAAGCTCGGCGGCATCGCCAAGGTGGCCGTGCCCTACGGCATCGCACTGGCCCCGGCGCAGATCTTGTTCAGCCTGTCCAGCGGCATCTGTCTTTCGTTCGTCGGCAATGTGTGCGGCGAAAGCGCCCAGGGCCTGTTTGCGTTCGGCTACAGCCTGGCGCAGCTCGTTACGGCTATCCAGGCGGGCTTTTCCACCTACTGGGGGCCCTACGTCTACGCCCACTACCGCGAGGAACAGGAACGCATCGGCCGCGTGCACGATGTGCTGAACCTGCTGATCTTCGGCTTTTTCTGCGTGCTGGTGATGTTTGAGGATATTGTGTTCCTCATCTTCCCCAACAAAAAAGACTGCCTGACCATCTTCCCGCTGCTGATGCTGGCGGTCGTGTTCAATATTCTGTGCGAGGGCACAGTCTACGGCAACTCGATCGCCCGCAAGCCCTGGCACGATACCATCGGCATCGGCATCGGTGCGGTGTCCAACTTTGCGCTCTGCGCGGCCTTTGTGCCAAGCCTTGGCATGACGGGCGCGGCTCTGGCGCTGGCCGCCAGCAACGGCCTGGCGTTTTTGTACCGCAGTGTCACCGGGCAGATGTACTACCGCACGATCCCCAGCTTTGCCAAAACGATCTCGGGCTTTTTGCTGGCGTTTGCGGTCACGGCCATCGGCACGCTGCTGTGGCAGCATTTCTTTATTAAATTTGTGCTTACCGGCGCGGTGCTGTTCATCTACTGCACCCTCTACCGCACACAACTGCTGAAACTGTGGAATATGGGGCTGGGCATCCTGCGCAGCCTGCTGAAAAAGTGAGGACGACCATGAAACATTGCGGCACACAGGAACTGGAGACCGGGCGGCTGCTGCTGCGGCGGCTGTCCATCGACGACAGTGAAATGATGTTCAACAACTGGGCCAACGACCCCGAAGTGACCAAGTACCTGCGCTGGAACGCACACCGCAGCTGGGCCGAAACCGCCGAAACGCTGAACGAATGGGAAAAACATTACGGTGAGCCGACCTTTTACCAGTGGGGCGTCGAAAATAAGCGCAGCGGCGTGCTGATGGGCTCCATCAGCCTGATGCCCGCCAATGAGCTGCGCACCGGCTGGCACCTAAACACTGAACTGCTTGGCCCCGCGTGGGAAGTTGGCTATGCACTGGGCCGCAAATGGTGGGACAACGGCTATATGACCGAGGCCCTCTGTGCCGTGCGGGACTACTGGTTCAACACCGTGGACGCGGCCTGGCTGGCGGGCGTTCACGCCAACGAGAACGTAGCCAGCGGCGCGGTGCTGCAAAAGGCCGGTTTTGTTTACGACCATGACGTGGTCGACCACAAATTTGACGGCACGGCGGTGCCCTGCCGCGCCTACCACCTTGTAAAAGAGGAACTATGAGCGATAATACGATTGATTTAGACTTTGGCACCACAGCCCAGAAACAGCAGGACGGCGAAAAACTGCCCGTTGTGCTGCTGGCATTGGACCAGGGCAAATACGATATGGCGCGCAGCCTGGACGAACTGCGCGCGCTGGCCGACGCCAACGGCATGGAGGCCGTGGCCGAGGTTACGCAGAAGCGCGCCACCCCCGAAGCCGCTACCCTGCTGGGTGAGGGCAAAGTGGCCGAAGCGCGGCTGGTATGCCAGAATCTGAACGCCGCAGCGGCCATTTTTGATGGCGAACTGACCGGCAGCCAGATCCGCAACCTGTCGGCTGCGCTGCAAGTGGAAGTGCTGGACCGCACGATGCTGATCTTGGAGATCTTCCGCGCGCGTGCCACCACCAACGAGGGCAAGCTGCAAACCGAGCTGGCGACGCTGCGCTACCAGCTGCCCCGCTTGCAGGGCCTGGGCGAATCCCTCAGCCGCCAGGGCGGCGGCGGTGCCCGCCGTGGCGCCGGTGAGACGAAGCTCGCGCTTGACCGCCGCCACCTGCACCACCGCATTGAGCACCTTGAGGGCCGCTTAAAAGAAATGGAAAAGCGCCGGGGTGAGACCCGCCGCGCCCGCCAGAAAAACAATGTACCCGTCGTCGCGCTCGTGGGCTACACCAACGTGGGCAAGTCCAGCTTGCTGAACGCGCTGTGCGGCGAGCAGATCTTTGAAGCCGACATGCTGTTTGCCACGCTGGACCCCACAGCCCGCAAGCTGACGCTGCCCAGCGGACTGCAAATCATTCTGGTCGATACGGTCGGCTTTGTCAGCCGCCTGCCGCATCACCTGGTCGAAGCGTTTAAAAGCACGCTGGAAGAAGCAGCCTTTGCGGATATCATCGTCAAGGTGGCCGACGCCGGGGATGCGCAGGCCGCCGAGCAGCTTGCCGTCACCGACGAAGTGCTCGGCAGTCTGGATTGCGAGGGCATCCCGCAGCTGGTCGTCTACAATAAGTGCGATACGGCAAACCTTTTGCCGTTTGACCCGGATGTGCTGCTGACCAGCGCCAAGACCGGTGTCGGCCTGCCCGCGCTGCTGGCAAAACTCGACGACGTGCTGGCCCACCGCGTGCGCGGCATCGAAGTGCTGCTGCCTTACGATAAGCTCGCGCTGGCCGATATCCTGCGCAGCCGCGGCAGCGTGGCCGAGGAAGAGTACCGCGAGAATGGCGTCTACTACCGCGCCACCGTCAAGGTCGACGACCTGCACCGGTTTGAGCCGTATCTTTTGTGAGGTTGACACCTGCTACCCGGCGCTTTATAATGAAAACGCCAAAGCCGCGAAAACCGCGCTCGTAGGGGCGGATTCTATATCCGCCCGCAAAGGCGTGCGGCATTTTACGGGCGTATATGTAATCCGCCCCTACGCAGTAACGATAAATAACATTTCAAAATAAAAGGGGTTTTCACCATGTCTAACGTTCGTACCCGGTTTGCGCCGTCGCCCACGGGCTATATGCACGTCGGCAACCTGCGCACCGCACTGTACAC
>JABLTO010185229.1_pt1 | contig 10127 bp, 10 predicted proteins | sample 7160091 | NCBI WGS metagenome assembly JABLTO01 (sample SAMN14651225, study PRJNA627086) | human gut metagenome | isolation source: feces | host: Homo sapiens
AAAGCGCAACGGAGATTATCGTTTGGTAATACGACAAAAACAATTACGTTTAGCCTGGAGAAGTACTCAAGAGGCTGAAGAGGACGGTTTGCTAAATCGTTAGGGTTCGCAAGGGCCGCATGGGTTCGAATCCCATCTTCTCCGCCATATCGTGTGAATCGGTTAGTAAACCTTTCGCCAGTCGTGTAGGGGTATAGCTCAGTTGGTAGAGCAGTGGTCTCCAAAACCACGTGCCGTGGGTTCGAATCCTACTGCCCCTGCCAAATATGGACTAAACAATATCGGGGTGTAGCGCAGTTTGGTAGCGCAACTGGTTTGGGACCAGTGGGCCGCGGGTTCAAATCCTGCCACCCCGACCATTTCAGGGATCGGAAACGTTTCGATTATTGGGCCATTAGCTCAGTTGGTCAGAGCATCCGGCTCATAACCGGCAGGTCCGGGGTTCAAGTCCCTGATGGCCCACCACAATTGTATATAAGTAGTTTGCCCAGATAGCTCAGTTGGTAGAGCAGGGGACTGAAAATCCCCGTGTCCTTGGTTCGATTCCGAGTCTGGGCACCACTTATCATAAAGGTAACCTCTTGCTGACATTGTTCTGAGGGGTTACTTTTTTTTATGAGCCGCCTGTATCTTCGATACAGCGCGCGGCTCAAACGCCAGAATTGCGCGGCTTAGCAGTCAGGCACCACAAGGAGAGAAAACATATGGCACAGTTATATTACAGATACAGTACAATGAATGCGGGTAAATCCATTGAAGTAATAAAGGTTGCCCACAATTACGAGGAACGGGGCAAACGTGTTCTGGCGCTGGTACCCGGTGTGGATGATCGCTATGGCAAGGGCAAGATCACTTCGCGGATCGGACTGAGCAGAGATGCTACCATCGTCAATGAAGACACGAATATTCTTGAAATCTTTATGCGTGAAAACAGTATCCAGCCGATCGACTGCGTTGTTCTGGACGAATGTCAGTTTTTAAAGAAACATCATGTGGAAGAACTGATCGAGATCGTTGACAGCTTCGATATTCCGGTGCTGGCGTACGGACTGAAAAACGACTTTAAAAACGAACTGTTTGAAGGATCTTATTATATGCTGATCTACGCGGATAAGATCGAAGAAATCAAGACCATCTGCTGGTGCGGCCGCAAGGCCACCATGGTAGCTCGTGTAGTGGACGGGAAATTCGTCAAGAGCGGCGAGCAGATCCTGGTGGGAGGCGATGACATGTATGTGTCTCTCTGCAGAAGACACTATAACGAAGGATCTCTAGGTCCTAACGGCGGCAGACTGACGCCGGTCAACACGAAATTTCTGGAAACACCGCATATGGACAGTGAAAAAGAATAGAACGCAAAGTATATGATACTATCAGAGTTATTCATTTTACGGGGAGAGAAGAAGAAATGAATCCAGTGATTGCAACAGGCGGGGGAGTGCATAAACTCTCTGGACTCTTGAAAAATGACTTGTACAAATGCGCCCTTTTGGGCAGCTTTGTGCTGAGCTTGATAAGCTTTCTGGGGCTTCCTGCTGTGCTTCATTATGGCGAGCTGCACCGGGATATCTGGCGCGCTCTTTTAGCGACTGGGTTCATTTTAACTGCGTTGGTTGCCGTCCTGTTTCTCACAGCTCTTGGGTACTTTACGGAGCGGCAGGTGCGGGCAGATAAGAGCCGGCGTTCCTTTTTCCCTACACTTAAAGCGGGCAGGTGTGTACGGATGCGTTTTCGCAGCGGCAGCGCTCGCATATTTTCTTCTTTGCGGCATGATTTCTTCCGCCCTGTATTTCTTCTTACAGAATTTCCTTTTTTACAGTACCATCAAACTGATCATAGATATTATCACGACAGTGCTCAGCATAGCGGCTCTGCCGGTATTTGTGCTGCAGCTTCTGGCTTTTTCCCTTTCAGGTCTGCCCTTTGCACGGACGATCCGGGCAGGACTGGCAGCCGTTAAGACCGGCTATTGGAAAGTCCTGCTCATCATTTTGGCATCAGCTGCAGTGGGAACATATGATGAGAATTTGAATAGGATTGGTGACTAATATGAAGGCATATGGAATTACAAAATATAGGAATTTAAAAGGGGAAATTGCAGAACAGGAATGGATTTCAATTTCTGATATAGGCAGATCATTTGGTGGAGTTACTTTGACTGCAGAAAGCTATATGGATACAGAAGATGCATTTGTCAGAATTATTCTAAGAATATTAGATTATATGGGAGTGAAGAAATGTAAAATAAAGAATATTGATAAAATGGATATTATTAAAAGCAGACCAGAAATTCCAGTATCAGACGATCTAAAAGCTTTGTATACTCAAAAATTATGGGATTTTTATGATTCTTTACATGAAAATCAAGAAATTGATTTAATGGAAATGGGAGATGTTATTAGGCTTCAATTGAGAGAAGATATTTGGGCGAGAGTTTATGTTCCCTATAGATTTAAGCTTTTCATTGGATATGATTATATGGTTGATGTAGAAACTTCAGTTTCATTAGATCCTATTTTGGAAGAACTTAATAATATGGGATTATATGTTTTTTCGTATGTGTAAGGTATTGAATGGTAGTTGGAGTGAAAAGTAAACAAGAAATATAAGATTGGTTTGTAATGAAATTTTAAAATTGAGGGATTATAAAATGCTCTCGTTGTTGAGATATGTTGTTTTATGCGTCTCACCAAACTAAACCAAAATTAAAATCACTCGCAGGGCAGAAAAGACCGCCTTGATCGGAGCAGAGCAAATTCCGGCGAAGTCAATGACTACAAAGGAGGCCACTGCAGCTGCAAATAAGCTAGGATATAAGAAAATTGCAGAAAAATCACATGGTCAACCTATATTTAAAAAGGGAAATAAATACATTACACCGGATGTAGATAGGCATAATGGAGGTGTATGGAAAATGGCTAATTCGGTTAAAAATCTTGGCTCTAAAAATACTAGAATGGGCACATATGATGAAAATTTAAATAGAATAGGGGACTAATTATGGAACAATATCGAATATCAAAATATAATCCAATATATCGGGATTGTACAGGGGCATACAAAAAAAATGAATGGACTGCATATAGCGATATTGGTAACATATATGATGGGGAAAGATTTACTACGGAACAGTATCTTGAAATAGAATCAAAATATTGTAATGCAATTATTACAATTTTGAAACAACAAAAGATTAAATATTTTCAAATTCAAGATTTGGAAATGCCATTTACATTAAAAGAGATAGAAAAAGCGTTTTGTGAGAAAGGATTAGAAATCACAGAGAGCCAGAAGAGAATAGTTAAAACAATTCAAGAGAATCAAATTATTTCAATTAAACAAATTAAGACATATCTAACGATGTTATTACGGGAATGTTTCTGGTGTGTTTTAGCAGACATAGAAGGTAAGAGTTATATAGATGTTGGATATGATTATTATATACATTTAACCTGCAAGGGTATTGATTCTCAGATGATTTCAAATTTGCAAGAGCAAGGTATTTATGTAGAACAAATATTGTAGTTCTAATGAAGTGTGATCCATCTGCATCTCCCCCAACTAAACCCAAATAAGAATCACTCGCAGGGCAGAAAAGACCGCCTTGATCGGAGCAGAGCAGATTCCGGCGAAGCGAGCCGCGAAATCAGAAGGTGTTCTATGATGTTTGAGCGCCGGAGGCGTGAGTTTCATAGAACACCCTGATTTTTGCGAGCAAGCCGACAAAGCTGCCTGCGACGATCACCAGCGGTCTGACCCGACCTGCGAGTGATTTCATATTGATTTAGACTGTGAGATACATAGTAAGCAGCAGATCAGCCGTCCCCCGTCAGGAGGTCTCGGCGGGGTCGATCAAAGCCGACATTCCGATAGGGACAATCCCATCACCGTAACCCTATAAAGCTTTTCCCTGCCATGTGTTTTTTTCTGCCAGTTTCTTATGGATCCCGTTTAAAATGGTTCGCTTTTTATAGCTCCATTCCGGTGCGATCAGTGTGGAGCGTACCGCATCGCCGGAGATGCGGTGTAGAACGATTTCCGGCGGGATCTGCTCGATCATCCGGACGACCAGGTCGATATAATCGTCGATGGATTCAAACGACACGTAATTCGGATGGGTCTTTTCCATCTGGGAACCCCTGACCAGGTTGAACATGTGGAGTTTCAGTCCGAAGGGCTTTGTCTGACAGACGTGCTCCAGCGACTGGAACATCATATCTTCTGTCTCGCCGGGAAGCCCCAGGATCAGGTGAGAAACGACACGGATGCCTCGCGCCTGCAGGCGGCAGACCGCATCGTCGTAATCCGATACACAATAGCAGAGATTCATGGCTGCGGAAGTCTCAGGATGGATCGTTTGAACACCCAGTTCCACCCATAAAAACGTCTGCTGATTCAGTTCATCCAGAAGATCGATCACATCAGGCGGCAGACAGTCAGGCCTTGTGGCAATGGCGATCCCGATGACATCCGGATGCTGCAGGGCAGCAGTGAATTTTGCACGAAGCTCCTCTGCGGGAGCATAGGTGTTGGTGTGACTCTGGAAATAAGCGATGTAGCCGGCATCCGGCCATTTGCCGGACAATAGCCGGATCTGTCTGTCCAGGTCTGCACGGATGTCGCCGGAACCGCTGGCCATGTCGCCGGAACCGCTGGCGGAACAGAATGCGCAGCCGCCAAAGGCTTTTGTTCCATCGCGGTTAGGACAGGTGAAGCCCCCGTCCAGAGACAGTTTGACGATTTTTCTTCCGAAAGTCTGCTTCAGACAGGTGCTGATGGTATGGATGCGGAGTTTCTGTCCGTCGGATTCGTCGAAAAAATGAGGAGCCGGTTCTGGATTCATATTTTCCCTCCTGTTATGAATACATGAATGTATAAATGTATGAAAGTCTTGTGTTTTCAGCGTTGTAAATATATGATATAATAAGCTGTTAATAGTACACTTGTCAATGAGGGATCGTATAACAATGACAAATAAAGAGAAAAAAATCTGCACTACGGCACAGACCGCATGCGGAAGCAGCGATTGCAGGACTTTTTTTCCGGATGGAAAATTCCAGGAACCTGTGGAAAAACGGAGCCTTTTGCTTCACAGCTGCTGCGGCCCATGCAGTACCGCGGTGGTAGAGCGTCTGGCAGAAGAATTCAATGTAACGGTATTTTTTTATAATCCTTGCATTACAGATCAGGAAGAATATCTAAGGCGGCGCAGTGCGCAGATTCAGTTTTTAGAGAAATTCAATGAAGAAAATATCGGGAAAACTAGAGTCCTGTACAAGGAAGGTGATTACAGACCGGGTAGTTTCTATGAACGGACGAAGGGACATGAGTCGGATCCGGAAGGCGGAGCCCGGTGTTTGCTGTGCTTTCGGCAGCGTCTGGAAAAGACGGCTGAGACAGCCAGTCTTTCCGGCTATGAGATTTTCGGTACGACTCTCAGCGTCAGCCCTCATAAGAATTACAAAGCCATCTCGGAAATCGGATGCCAGCTGGCACTTCAGTATGGACTCTCGTTTTTAGATCGGGATTTTAAAAAGAAGAACGGATTTGGCAGATCGGTGGAGCTTTCAAAAAAATATGATTTATACAGGCAGGATTACTGTGGCTGTGAATATTCGAAAAGGTAGGAGGAGACAAAAAAATGGGTAAATTACAGATTCCGGAGAACTACACGCCCGTGATCGATTATATGGAAAGTCAGCGGGCAATCAAAAAAATAAAAGATTTTTTTCAGCAGGAACTGGCATATGGGCTGCAGCTGCGACGCGTTTCCGCGCCGCTGTTCGTGGCTCCGGAGACAGGACTGAACGATAACCTCAACGGTGTAGAACGTACAGTAAGTTTTACAGTCAAGGATATGGGTGAAAAGAAAGTTGAGATCGTGCAGTCTCTTGCCAAGTGGAAGCGGATGGCTCTCGGCAAGTACAACTTCAAGCCGGGTACCGGACTTTACACGGATATGAACGCGATCCGGCGCGATGAAGAACTGGACAATCTCCATTCCATCTATGTGGATCAGTGGGACTGGGAAAAAGTCATCACGAAGGAAGACAGAACAGAAGAATATCTGGAGGAAACTGTTACGACACTGTACAACGCGCTGAAAAATCTCAACGACTACGTTAACAGACTGTACCGTAATCTGAGGACAGACCTTCCCAATGAGATCTTCTTCATCACATCTCAGGAGCTGGAGGATCTGTACCCGGACAAGACGCCAAAGGAACGGGAAGACGCCATCACGAAAGAGAAAAAAGCTGTCTTCATCAAAAAGATCGGCGGCGTGCTTAAATCCGGTGAAAAACACGACGGCAGAGCGCCTGACTATGATGACTGGGAGCTCAATGGTGACATCCTTCTGTGGAACGATATCCTGGGTCATGCTTTCGAAATCTCATCCATGGGGATCCGTGTCGATGAAACGGCAATGGATCGTCAGCTGACCATCGCAGGTGCGGACGACAGACGTAACATGGAATTCCATAAGATGATATTAAATAAAGAGCTGCCGTACACCATCGGCGGCGGGATCGGCCAGAGCAGACTGTGCATGTATTTTCTGCGCAAGGCACATATCGGCGAAGTGCAGGCGTCCATCTGGTCGGATGATATGATAAAGGAGTGCAGGGAAAACAACATTTTCCTGCTGTAATACATGAAATATGCCAATCTGGTAATAGACAACAAAAGCGATCAGACTGATCAGCTCTACACATACGGAGTGAAGGATGATGCAAAGATCGGGAGCAAGGTATATGTCCCCTTTGCCAGGAGCCGTAACCTCAGAGAGGCTTACGTCGTTGAAACCGATGGACACTCGGGCGACGAGCTGGGGAAACGGCTGCGCTATATCGAAAAGGTGGACGATGATGTTTCCCTCAGCGAGGAGATGATCCGGACTGCTCTCTGGATGAAAAAACGCTACATATGCAGACTGATCGATGCGGTCAACTGCTTTACCCCTGTGGGCGAAAAAGCACGGCGCGGACAGAGAAAAAATCCTTTTGCAGAAGAAAAGGGAGAGCCATCGTCGGTAAAAGAGCTTACTTTGCAGCAGGCGCAGATCCTGCAAAGGATCGGAGAGGCGGCAAAAGCGAAGAAGCACATGCGCTTCTTACTGCACGGCGTTACGGGAAGCGGAAAGACAGAAATCTATATCCGGGCGGCGCAGCAAGTTCTGGAGCAAGGAAGAAATGTGATCGTTCTGGTTCCGGAAATCGCCTTGACCGGTCAGATCATCGATCGGTTCATCGGGCGTTTTGGAAGCGGGAAAGTGGCGGTGCTCCACAGCAGGCTCAGCCTTGGAGAACGTTATGATCAGTGGAAGAAAGTGCGCGACGGGTGCGACGGAGACGGACAGATCGTCATCGGAGCACGTTCGGCAGTATTTGCGCCCCTGGAAAACATCGGGCTGATCGTGATCGATGAAGAACATGAGACTACGTACAAATCAGATCATACCCCGAAATACGATACTATCGAGGTGGCACTGAAGCGGGTGCAGGATAAGGACAATAACGGGATCCTGCTTCTGGGAAGCGCGACGCCGTCAGTTGTATCGTATCAGCGGGCACAAGAAGGGATCTATGAGCTCCTGGAATTGACAGAGCGCTATAATAAAGTGGTGCTGCCGGAAGTCAGCATCGTCGATATGCGTGAGGAACTGAAACGAGGAAATCGTTCTATCATAAGCAGCGAGCTTTGCAGTAAAATGAAGGATACGCTGGAAGCGGGCAGACAGGTGATCCTGTTTCTCAACAGGCGGGGATATTCTACATTCGTATCCTGCCGGGAGTGCGGCTATGTAGCCAGATGCCCCGGCTGCGGCCTTTCTCTGACTTATCATAAAGCAGGCGGCCAGGCGGTGTGTCACTACTGTGGCTATCATGAACCGGCACCGAACAAGTGCCCGGAATGCGGCAGTAAATATATCAGGTATTTTGGCAGCGGGACAGAAAAACTGGAAGAAGCCGTATCGGATCTGTTCCCGGAGTATGCGGCGGAACGCCTTGATCTGGATACGGTGAAGCGAAAGGGAGAACTGACGCGGAAGCTGAAGGCTTTTCGCAGTGGAAAGACACAGATCCTCATCGGAACGCAGATCATCGCCAAGGGGCTGGACTTCCGCAATGTAGGTCTTTCCGGGATCGTTTCGGCTGATGTGTCGCTCAATATTCCTGATTTCCGCTCGCCGGAGCGTACATTCCAGCTGATCACGCAGGCTGCGGGACGGGCGGGGCGCGGCGACAGTCAGGGCCACGTGGTCATCCAGACCTACAGCCCGGAGCATTACGCTGTAGCCTTCGCATCACAGCATGATTATAAAGGGTTTTTTGAAACAGAAAAACAGCTGCGTGCCTACATGGGGTATCCACCATACAGCGATCTGTTCCAGATCGTGTTTACGGCAAAGAGGGAGGATGCTGCAAAGGATGGAGCGGAAAGCTGGTATGAGCGGATCCGCGGCAGGATGGCGCGTGAAGATCAGGAAATGGTATTTCCGCCTCAGCAGGCGTATCTGGGAAAGATCAAGGATATCTACAGGTATTCCATGCTGATCAAGTGTCCGCAGGGCCGAAGAGCAGAATATTCGCGCATAGTAGCGGCGATCCGTGAAGAAGATATTGAAAAGAAGAAAAAAGATTATACGGCGATCGTAGATATCAATCCATACAGTTTTATTTAGCAGAAGGCGGCCGGAGGCTGCTTTGCAGACAGGAGGAAAAGATGGCACTTAGAAATATTTTGGAGGATGGTGATCCGATCCTGCGCAAGACGTGCAGGGAAGTGGATCAGGTGACGGAACGGACGCAGATGATCCTGGATGATATGGTAGAGACCATGCGTCAGGCACAGGGCGTGGGACTGGCAGCACCTCAGGTCGGCATTGTGAGGAGGATGTTCGTGGCAGAGCCGCAGCCCGGGGAGCTTTACTATTTTGTCAATCCGCAGATCGTCTCTAAGGAAGGACAGCAGGAAAGCGAAGAAGGATGCCTGTCGGTTCCGGGATACGTGGGACTGGTAGATCGTCCGGAAAAGATCGTCATAAAGGGCCTGGACCGGGAGGGAAATCCGCAGGAGTTTGCCCTGGAAGGATTTCCGGCTATCGTGATGTGTCATGAATACGATCATCTGGATGGTATTTTATATAAGGACAAAGCGAAGGAAATGTATGAACTGACCGACGCTGCAGATACTACAGAGGAGTGATGCCGATGAAAATCGTATATATGGGGACGCCGGATTTTGCTGTGCCGTCCCTGGAAGCGCTGGTCCGCGCCGGTCATGAAGTGGCATGCGTGGTAACGCAGCCGGATGCTGTGCGGGATCGCGGGAAAAAAATAAAATATTCACCTGTGAAGGAAAAAGCTCTGGAACTTGGAATACCGGTCCTGCAGCCCGTAAAAGTTCGGAAAGACGCGGAATTTTTGCAGCAGATGCAGCAGATCGCTCCAGATCTGATCGCGGTAGCAGCATACGGTCAGATCCTGCCAAAAGAGATCCTGGAGCTACCGGAGTATGGCTGCCTGAATGTGCATGGTTCGCTTTTACCTCGGTTTCGCGGTGCTGCTCCGATTCAGCGGGCTATCATTGAGGGCGATGAAGAGACAGGTATCACGATCATGTATATGGAAGAAGGTCTGGATACCGGGGATATGCTGGCAAAGGCGGCGACCCCTGTTGGACGGAAGACCGGACAGGAACTTCACGATGAGCTGGCACAGATGGGCGCGGAGCTTTTAGTGGATACGCTGGATCACTTAGGGGAGCTTCCAAGGGTGAAGCAGGACGATGCATTGTCCACTTATGCACCGATGATCTCAAAAAAAGAAGGACATCTGGACTTTTCGCAAACGCCTGTACGTCTGGAACGAACGATACGGGCTTTTGATCCGTGGCCGGGATCCTTTGGATATCTGGGAGACAAGATGATGAAATTCTGGAGAGCAGAAGTGCCGGGAATACAGACGGATGCAGCAGATGGAACTGTGGTGGCTGCCGGAGAGGCAGGGATCGATATTGCCGCCTGCGGGGGGATACTTCGGGTGACAGAAATCCAGATGCCCGGGAAAAAAAGAGTAGAGGTAAAAGAATATTTAAAAGGTAATTCCATTGAAATTGGAACA
>JABLTO010167853.1_pt1 | contig 10126 bp, 7 predicted proteins | sample 7160091 | NCBI WGS metagenome assembly JABLTO01 (sample SAMN14651225, study PRJNA627086) | human gut metagenome | isolation source: feces | host: Homo sapiens
ATTAGGAGTTTATTATGTTTATAAGATATCATCTTGTTTTTTATGGAATCAGCTGTTTATTATTGATTGTATGTTTATTAGTGCATCCAATATTTTGGGTGTTGATGATAGGGTATGGGATTTTTGTTATATATCGTTTGAAAATGATTAATTTTATTAGTATTTTTATTTTTACGATTATTTTTTCTTTCTTTATTAATTGGCCTAAGCCAATTAATGATACAGTTATAAAAGGTAAAATAGTTGATCTTGATGAAAAAAGTGTCGTTGTTAAGACTGATGAAACAAAAGTAAAAGTATATGGGAATTTTATTGGTTATCATCTTGATGATGAATTAGAGATGGAGGTTGAGTATTTTGAGATAAATGAGCCGACTAACGATAATGCTTTTAATTATAAAAATTATTTATATAGTCAAGGCATTACTAATAATGCTTCGATTAAACGTTTATTAGATGTAAACACTAAAGAAACATTATTCCAAAAATTGCAGGAGAGAATATCTAGTAATGATCTTATTGACAGCTATGCTTCGATGTTTGTTTTAGGCATAAAAGATGAGGTTATTGAAGATTATTATCAACAGTTAACGGATTTATCAGTAGTTCATTTATTTGCTTTATCAGGTTTGCATATTCATTTATTAAAAGATATGTTAAAGAAGGTATTGCGGTTTTTTATGCCGGATAAATATATTGATTATTTTGGAATTGTCTTGATTGGAATATATATTTATCTTATTCCTTTTAATATTTCTTTTGTGCGAGCTTATTTGGTTATGGTATTAGCGGTTTTGTTTAAAAGATATTTAAATAAATTAGATTGTTTATCAATTGTAACGATTATAATGTTATGGACTAATCCGTATATTATTTTTAGTTTATCTTTTATTTTTTCTTATTTCATTTATTTTGTTATTTTATTGATCAATAAAAATAAATATTTTAATTTGTTAGTATATTTTGGTAGTTTACCAATTATTTTAATGATTCAGTACCGAATCAATATATTATCATTGCTGCTAGGAATTGTATTAGTACCTTTAGTGAGCTTATTGTATCAAATGATTTGGTTATATATGATCTTTGGAGATGTTGTTAGGGGCTTGGTAATGGTAATTATTTATTTTTTGAATAATATTATTACTTTTTGTAATGATTTTTCAGTATTTCTTAATTTTTCGAAACCGTCATTGTTTTTTATTTTAGTTTATTATTTTATTTATTTTAAAATAATTTTAAAAATTAATATTAAACGAAATGTAACTAGAGAGGTCTTGCTGCTGTTTAGTTTATTACTGATGTTTTATTTAAAACCATATTATTGTATTGAAGGAAAGGTCGTAATGATCGATGTTGGTCAGGGTGATTGCTTTTTGATTCAACAGCCATTTAATCAGGGAAATATTTTAATTGATACAGGGGGATTAAGAAATAAAGATCTAGCTTCACTTACATTAGTGCCATATTTAAGGTCACAGGGAATTTTTGAATTGGACTATGTCTTTATATCTCATGATGATTTTGATCATTGTGGGGCCTATGAGTCATTATCTAATCAAATAGAAATAAAGCACACTGTAAAAAAATATCAAGAGAAAATGAAAATAGGAAATATTGAAATTGAAATGCTTAAAAGTGATGTTAGCAGTAATGATAATAATGATACATCATTAGTCATTAAAGCGACAATCAATGATCTTGTTTACTTATTTATTGGTGATGCTTCTAATTTAGTTGAAAAGGATCTGATAAAAAAATATCCTGATTTAAAAGTAGATGTTTTAAAGGTCTCCCATCATGGTAGTACTACGGGGACATGTAGTGAGTTTCTAGAAGTTGTTAGACCAAAGATTGCGTTGATCAGTTGTGGAAAAGATAATCGTTATGGCCATCCTAGTGATGCTGTTTTAAGGAGATTAGAAGACTATGATATTAAGATTTATCGCAGTGATTTAATGGGAATGGTGAAAATCGTGTATTATGGCGATGATAATTATATTTATCCATGACTTTATGATAAAAGTAGTTTATAATACAGATGGAGTGATACGTGATGATATTTGTAATTTATGGTGAAGAAAGTTTTTTAATGGAACAAAAACTTCAGGCATTAAAAAAAGAATATAATTGTAGTGAAGAAATGATGAATCTTTCTACTTATCGTGGTGATGAAGACAGTATTGAGTCAGTATATGAAGATTTGATTACACCGCCTTTTTTTACGGATAAAAAGATGATCGTGTTGAAAAATCTGTACTTTTTAACTACTAAAAAGCTAAAAAAAGATAACAGTGAGATCGAATATTTTGAAAAGTGTTTAGATAATGATAGTAAAGAGGTAATTTTTGTTATTTATCATGTAGGGAAAGATTTTGATGAACGTAAAAAAATCGTTAAAAGATTACGTAAAGAAGCAAAGTTTTTTGAAATCGATAAAGTCAATCATTATAAATTATCAGATAGTACACGTCAGGCTGTAAAGCGTAGAAATGCCATTATCGATGATGATGCATTAGAGTTATTATTAAGTCGTTTAGGTGATAGTTTAAATAATGTCGTTATGGAAGTAGAGAAACTATGTTTGTATGATAAACATATCACTTATGAGGCAGTTGATAAATTAGTAAGCAAACCACTGGATGAAAATGTTTTTGCTTTGACTAGTGCAATTCTTCAAAGAGATCGCCAAAAAATGTTTTCTATTTATAAAGATCTAATGATTTTAAATGAAGAACCAATTAAACTAATTGTTTTGATTGCAGGGCAGATGCGACTTATTTATCAAGTGAAATTATTAGATCGAAAAGGGTATACTGATAAAGAAATTGGAAAAATTTTAGGTATTAATCCTTATCGTTTAAAATATCTTAGACAAGAAGGAAAAGACTTTGATTTAAATGAATTGTTGAAGTGTTTAGATGCTTTATCTAAATTGGATGTTGAGATAAAGACAGGTAAGATCGATAAAAAAATGGGATTAGAATTATTTATGATAAGAATATAGGAGATTATATGGAATCGTTAAGAGAATTATATAAAATTGGAGTTGGGCCTTCTTCATCACATACGATGGGACCGCAAAGAGCTGCCTCAAAAATCAAAGAGACATATAAAAATGCTGATCGTTTTATAGTATATTTACATGGTTCATTAGCTTTGACAGGAAAGGGACATTTAACTGATCATATTATTGAAGAAACTTTGGGAAAAGAAAATGTTGAGGTTCATTTTGTTAGTGAAGCTTTACCTAAACATCCTAATGGAATGGTTTTTGAAATCTACCAAAAAGATAAACTGCTTGATAAAGTAACGGTTTATTCAGTTGGTGGGGGTGCTTTAATGTATGAAAATAGTGAATTACAGCCGCCTAAACAAATCTATCCCCATCATAATTTAAATGAAATACTTGATTATTGTGATAAAAAAGGAATTAATCTTTATGACTACACTTTAAAGTTTGAAAACAATGATTTTAAAGCATATTTATATGAGATTCTTAATGCTATGTTTAAATGTGTAGAGTCAGGTCTTTCAACAACAGGAATCATTCCTGGCAGACTGCAATTAAAAAGAGTCGCTAAATCGATCTATCAGCAGGCTATCAATACCCGACGAAGCGGAGAACGTGATCGACTTTTGATAAGCAGTTATGCTTATGCTGTCAGTGAAGAAAATGCTTGTGGTCATCAAATTGTTACAGCACCAACCTGTGGAGCTAGCGGAGTATTACCGGCAGTGATGTATTACTGTTATAAACAGTTGAATATTCCTCGCAAAGAGTTGATCAAAGCTTTAGCAGTAGCTGGGATTTTTGGTAATGTGATCAAGACTAACGCAACGATTTCTGGAGCAGATGGCGGTTGCCAGGCGGAAATTGGTAGTGCTTGTGCTATGGCTGCAGCAGCTTATGGCTGGACCTTGGAATTAAACAATAATTTAATTCAGTATGCTGCGGAAATGGGCTTAGAACATAATTTAGGATTGACTTGTGATCCAGTAGGTGGATATGTCCAAATTCCTTGTATTGAACGCAACGGTTTTGGTGCTTTAAGAGCGATCGATGCTGCGATGTATGCAAAGCAATTGGGGTATTTAAGAACAAACAAAGTTTCATTTGATGCTGTGGTAAGGGTAATGAAGCAAACAGGTAAAGATTTAAATAGTGCGTATAAGGAAACGTCTTTAGGTGGTTTAGCTAAAGAATTTGGATTTGAAGATGGAAACTAATTCTTTATATATTCATATTCCCTTTTGCCAGGAGATTTGTGCTTATTGTGATTTTTGTAAAGTCTTTTATCAAAAAAAACAAGTAGATGATTATTTAGCAGTTTTAAAAAAAGAGTTGACAAGTTTAAATATTACAGAACCATTAAAAACAATCTATCTAGGTGGTGGAACTCCCACTAGTTTAAATGATGAACAGCTGGAATGGCTGATGGATATTATTAAACCTTATATAAGTGAAAAAACTTTAGAAGTAACGATCGAGGCTAATCCTGAAACGCTTGATTATTATAAATTGGATATTTTAAAAAGAGGCGGGGTTACACGATTAAGTATTGGTGTAGAAACTTTTAATGATCGACTTTTAAAAGGAATCAATCGTAAACATAATAGTGAGCAGGTAAAAAGAATTATTCGCTATGGACATCAGTTAGGCTTTGATAATATTTCAATTGATTTAATGTATGGTTTACCTGATCAAACGATCGAAGATGTTGAAAATGATTTGAAAATTATTGAATCTTTAAAGATTCAGCATGTATCGTACTATTCATTGATTCTAGAAGATCATACTGTTTTAAAAAATCAAAATTATCAACCGTTAGATGAAGAAACAGAAGCTGATATTAATAAATTGATCGATCATCAATTAAAAAATATGGGCTTTATTAAATATGAAATTAGTAATTACGCTAAACCAGGTTTTGAATCATTACATAATTTAGCGTATTGGCAATATGATAATTATTATGGTATTGGTTTGGGGTCAAGTGGTAAAGTTGATGATTGTTTAATTGAACATAGTCGTAACTTAAATGCATATTTAAGATTTCAGGATATTACTAATAAAATAACCAATTCTAAAGAAGAGACAATGTTTAATCATTTGATGATGTCATTACGGTTAATAAAAGGACTCGATCTAGATGAATTTAAAAATCGTTATGGATTGAAGGTTACTGATGTTTATCAAGAGGCAATAAATAAGCATCTTAAGTTAAAGACATTGGTAATAGAAGATGGTTATTTGCGTTGTACTAATGATTCAATAAAGTTGTTGAATACTATTTTGCTTGATTTTATAAAATGATGTTAATTCGTATGAATTAGCATTTTTTTATGCTATAAGTTATCGAAAAGAAATAATAGATAATTGAATATTTATGAAAATTATAAAAAATTGGCTATATATAAAATAAAAATAAGATATTTATATTATGTACGATTTACAAAACTAGTTGTTTATCTTTACCTTGAATGAAAGCGCTATAAATGTTACTTTCTATCATAAAGGAGGATAATAAATAGAAGTATTATAAAAATCAAATCAAAGCGGAGGAAAAGAAAAATGAAAAAGAAGAAAATATTTTATGGCTTTTTGAGTACGATGGTGCTTTTATCAGCAACATCTTTACCAGCTTTTGCTAAAGAATCAATTGCTGTTAGTGGGGTTCAAAAAGCTTATGTTGTACCCGAAGATTGGGGACCGGTTGTAAAAAAATCAGTTATTAATTTAAATGAAAAAGTAGCTAGCAATTCAATTGGTGATGAAAGTGATGAATTTACTGTGATAGAAACCAAGCCAACGCTTACCCCTTCATGGACGGTTGTTACTAGCAGTAGTCAAAGGACAGTTTTAGATGCTTATACATCAGATGAAATAGGAAATAAGATATCTGAAGATTCAAATTATATTACGATTGAAATGTATGTAAGTCCAACCTCAGATGGTGAAGGAGCAGCTTTTATTTATAGTGGGTATAATAATTGGTGTGATCCTTATCAATTGGATATTCAATTGAATGGTGAATTACAAACAGCTGATGGACAAATTATTAATGAATTAACTATTGATAAAAATATTGATTTGGAAGGTGATGGAAAAATTTGTCCAGAAGTAGATGAGTTTGAAAATGGAGTATTTAGTGCTTCTGATGGTAGAGTGCTACCTTATGCAGTATATAAACCAGCTGAAGATAACAAGAAAAATGCTTTAGTTATCTGGTTGCATGGTTCAGGAGAAGGGGGAACAAATCCTGAAATTGCTTATTTAGGAAATAAAGTTACTTCTCTTATCGGTGATGAATTTCAAAGTAGCTTTGGCGGTGCCTATGTGCTGGTTCCACAATGTCCAGAAGGATATGGTTGGCCAATTGATGAAAATGGTAATTATACAACCGGAGCAACACCTTCAAGATGGCGTGTGAGTTTGTTTGAGTTAATTGATACATATGTAAATGAACATCCAGATATTGATTCTAATCGTATTATTATTGGTGGATGCTCAAATGGTGGTAATATGGTTTATGATCTAGTATTAAGTCATATAGGTTATTTCGCAGCAGCATTTCCTATGTGTCATGAATATAACATTAATAATGTAACAGAAGAGCAGCTTGAATATTTAAAGGATTTTCCAGTATGGTCTACATATACTTTAGGAGATAGTTCTAGTTATCGTGGATCAATTCCGATTGTAAGAAAAATGCAAGAAATTGGTGCTACAGCTTTTCATTATTCAGAATTTACCAATGCAAGTGATGTAACTGGAAGATTTTTTGGAGATCCAAGTGATCCTACAGTTTTAGATACGACGGGAACTAGTACGATTCCTTTACAATATGATGGACACTGGGCATGGACTTTATTTTTTGAAAATCAATGTCGTGATGGTGATTTGACAGCATGGCAGTGGTTAGCACAACAATCAAAAATAAATGATCCTGCAGATAAAACCGCATTACAAATTGCTGTAGAAATAGCAAATAATGTAAGTGAAGAAGAATTAACAAAAGTAGTACCGGCAGTAGCAAATGAATTTAATGTTGCGCTAGAAGAAGCAAAGGCATTATTAGCAGATGCTACAGCTAGTCAAGAAGCAGTAGATGCAGCATTTAACCGTCTAGCAAATGCGATTCAAATGTTGGATTTTATTAAAGGAGATAAAACAGATTTACGCAAACTTGTAGAATTAGTTGGAAAAAATGTAAAAGATGAAACATTATATATAAGTGCAACATGGAGTGTATTTGCATCAGCTTTGGAAACAGCCAACAGTGTTTTAGTTAATGAAAATGTCATGCAGGATGAAGTAAATGATGCATATGATGGTTTGGCAAAAGCATACTTTGGGTTAAGATTAGTACCAAATAAAGATATGTTGAATGAATTGATCAATAAAGCAAACGGATTAAACGCAGCAAACTACAGTGCAAGTACATGGTCAGTATTGAGCGAAGCATTAGAAAAAGCTAATATGGCAATAGCAAATGAATATGCCAGCCAAGAAGAAGTAGATGCAGCATATGAAACATTAAATAGTGCAATCATAGGATTAACAACTGATTCAGAAATGACAAATAGTACTGTAGATGAAAGTATAACAAATGGTATAGTAAAGGCAGGAGATACAACAGCAGGTATTAAGACAGGAGATTCAGTAGACTTAGAATATTCATTAGTAAGCTTAGCACTAGCTTCAATGTTATTAGTTATAAATAAAAAAAGAAAATATCAAAATAATTAAACTAATATATAATAACAGCACAGCTTGTGCTGTTTTTTGTAAATTAAATAATTTAAAAACTTCTTCATTTTTTAGCACAAAGGTGTTGACAGTGCTAAAAAAAGATGTATAATGTATTTAGCACAAAGGAAGAAAGAGTGCTAAGGGTGGTGAAAAGATGCTTACAGCAAGGCAATTATTAATCTTTAAATGCATAGTTGATGAGTTCATTGAAACGGCTGAACCGGTTGGGTCAAAAGCTTTGATGACAAAATATCAGTTGCCTTATTCAAGTGCAACCATCCGTAATGAGATGAGTTTTCTTGAAGACTATGGTTATTTAGAAAAGACCCATACTTCTTCTGGAAGAATTCCTTCGATTGAAGGATATCGATTCTATGTTAATAATCTTGCTAAAAGAGATTTAGATGAGGGATTGAAAAATCAAGTGGCGCAAATATTTAGTGATCGCCATCGTACCCTAGATGAAATAATTCATGAAAGCTGTCAGATATTGAGCGAATTAACACATTTGACATCAGTAGTTTTAGGACCTGATTCAAGTGCTGATACTTTGCAGCAGATCAATATCGTACCGTTAAATGATAAACGAGTTACAGCTATTATTATTACTAATCAGGGTCATGTTGAAAATAAAATCTTTGATTTAAATCGTCATCATAATATTGATGATTTAGTAAGCTGTGTCAATGTTATGAATGATCTATTAGTTGGAACACCGATCGATCAGGTGGTATTTAGACTTGAACGTGATGTTAAACCAGTCTTATCAGCAAAGGTTAAAGAACATGAAGAATTATTTAATGCTTTTCTAGAAGCATTTGTAAGATTTGCTTCTAGCAATGTTTATTTTTCTGGAAAAGAGAATATGTTATATCAACCAGAATATAATGATGTAAATAAATTAAGAAGAATCGTTAGTGCATTTGAAAACTCTCAAGTATGGAATGCCTTACAGCCTTTATCTGACGATGAGGGAGTAACGGTAAGAATTGGAACTGATTCGCCAATCAATGATATTGATGATGTTTCAGTAATATCCGCTTCGTTTAAAACCGGAGCGACAACCAAAGGATCTATTTCAGTTATAGGGCCAACTAGAATGCCTTATGAAAAAGTAGTTTCGTTAGTAGAGTATATTTCAAAGAATATTGAACAAGCATTCTTTGATGAATCAGATGATTCAAACGATGAATAGAGGTGAAGGTAATGGCTGAAGAAAAAATGGTGGATCAAGAGTCTGTTGATGAAGAAACTGTTGAAGAAACAGTTGAAAATGATGAAGAAAAAGAAGATGTTACTGTTGAAGAACAGCTGAAAGCTTTGGAAGAAGAGGTAAATACTTGGAAAACTGATTATTATAAAGTATTTGCGGATATGGAAAATCTTAAAAAGAGATTACAAAATGAACATGCAAATACAATGAAATTTATGATGCAGTCTTTCATTGAACAATTATTGCCAGTGGTTGATAATTTTGAAAGATCGTTAGCAGTTGAAAATCCTAGTGATGAAATCAAGAATTTCTTAAAAGGATATGAAATGATTTATAATCAGTTGATGCAGGTTTTACAATCACAGGGGGTTGAAGTGATTAAAACCGAAGGAGAAGAATTCGATCCAAACTTCCATCAGGCAGTAATGACTGTAAAAGATGATAACTTTAAATCAAATATGATCGTTGAAGAGTTACAAAAAGGATATATGTTGAAAGATCGCGTTATTCGTGCATCTTTAGTAAAAGTAAGTGAATAAATAGGAGGAATTTATTATGAGTAAGATTATTGGTATTGATTTAGGTACAACAAATTCATGTGTCAGTGTTATGGAAAACGGTGAAGTTAAAGTCATCGCTAATCCTGAAGGTAACAGAACAACACCTTCAGTAGTATCATTTAAAAATGGTGAAATTATCGTTGGTGAAGCTGCTAAACGTCAAGCAGTAACAAATCCCGATACAGTAATGTCAGTAAAACGTCATATGGGTACAAGCCATAAAGAACATGTTAATGGAAAAGATTATACACCACAGGAAATTTCAGCAATGATTCTTCAAAATTTAAAAGCCACTGCTGAAGCATATTTAGGAGAACCAGTTACTAAAGCTGTTATTACAGTTCCTGCATATTTCAATGATGCACAACGTCAAGCAACAAAAGATGCTGGTAAAATCGCTGGATTAGAAGTAGAACGTATTATCAACGAACCTACTGCTGCCGCTTTAGCATTTGGTCTTGATAAATTAGATCAAGAACAAAAAGTATTAGTATATGACTTAGGTGGAGGTACATTTGACGTATCTATCCTAGATTTAGCTGATGGTACATTTGAAGTATTAGCTACTGCTGGTAACAATAAATTCGACCCTTTTTA
>JABLTO010117442.1_pt1 | contig 10125 bp, 9 predicted proteins | sample 7160091 | NCBI WGS metagenome assembly JABLTO01 (sample SAMN14651225, study PRJNA627086) | human gut metagenome | isolation source: feces | host: Homo sapiens
CGGACTACTCTGGCACGATATCCCCCTGTATTTAGTGCTTTTCCCCATACACTCTGTCCGGTAACTGCCTTTGCATACGGATCCAGTAAAATATGCTTTTTATCAAACAGCAGCCCTTCCTTTGGTTTCCACGGTCCATCCAGTCTGTACGCATATTCAAATTCTTCAATATCCAGTCCGAATACCATCATGGAAAATACATCCCCGATCCGGCAGTTTTCCGGGAATGGGATCACCGCATAAGGTTCCGGTTCCTTTCTGTGAAACAGAAGAAGTTCACATGTCACAGCCCCTTTTGAATGCACTGTAAAATTAACTGCCGACTGAAATGCAGTCGCACCCTCATCACGATACAGTCCGGGACAGATTTCAAATCCATTTACATTTTCTGTCGGAACCCATCTTGGCATCATTTCTTCCAGCATTTTACCAGCTCCTTCCATGTCATGTTTTCAGTATAGCACATTTTTCCGTTTACACACCTTTCCTTTCTGTATATAATATAAAGGATTACATATTTTTTTGCAGCAGACTCAAGGAGGTTTTTTATGACTGCACAGCATCTATATTATTTATTTCAGTGCTTCTTTATATATGCCTTTTTAGGCTGGTGTACAGAAGTTGCGTTTGCCGCTTTTAAAGAACATCGTTTTGTCAACCGTGGATTCTTAAATGGCCCAATCTGTCCGGTATACGGTTTCGGCGTGGTTGCAGTCATTCATTTTCTGACACCGCTTCGTTCCAACCTGCTCCTGCTATATCTCGGAAGTGCTATTCTCGTTACTGCAATCGAATGGCTGACCGGATTCATTCTGGAAAAGGTTTTCCATAACAAATGGTGGGATTATTCTAATATGCCGCTCAATCTGAATGGATATGTGTGCCTTTTGTTTTCTCTGATCTGGGGAGTGTTCTGTGTTTTCATCGTAGATGTATTCCATCCACTGATCGACACACTGCTCTCACACATTCCTTTCCTTGTCGGTATCATTCTTGTATGTATTCTGGTGATTGCCGGACTTTCCGATCTCTATGTAACAGCATCCGGTATCCTGAAGCTCAACAAACGTCTTGAAAAAATGCAGGCCATTGCAGACGAACTTCACCAGATTTCCGACAAGCTTGGTGAATCAATCTACAAGCGTACCATTACAGCTATGGAAAAACAGGAAGAGTTCAAAGATACTGTATCTGAGAAGCAGGAAGAATTCAAATCTGCTATTTCCGAAAAACAGGAAGCAATTTCAGACACCCTTGCCGATGTTTCTGACGAAGTAAAAGAACGGATTGCTCTTCTTCGCAGAAGCTACCTGGAAAATGTCAAAGCAACTTCTCATATGCAGAAGCGTATCATGAAAGCTTTCCCGAAAATGCAGAGCCGCAACTACAAAGAATCCTTTGAAGATCTTAGAAACAAACTGAAGGAAATGTCTCTCAAAAAATAACAGGCTGTAAAAAATCCATCTGGTTTCCTTTTAAAAAAAAAGAAATCAGATGGATTTTTTATCTTTAAAATATGATGTGAGTGTCAAAAGTAAATTTTGCCACTCACTGATGTAACCGGATTGCTCCACTGCTATGCAATTCTAATGTTTCCTCTTGATCTTGTCCAGATACGGAATCTCGATTGGATCGATTGCATCAAGTGGCTGTTCTTTATTGATCTTCTTTTTGCGTGTGTGCTTTTTCAGAAGTGCACCACCCCGGTTATAAAACCAGAAAGAAAAGATCAGAAGTTTATTGAATTTTCCAATTTTGTCTTTTGTCGTCTTCGTGTAATACTCCCCACCGGACTGGATCTCTCCTTTTTCCCTGATCTGCCGGATCAGATCCAGCTCTGTCTCAATCCGTACCGGAAATTCCGTATACCCCATGCCGACGCAGTCCAGCTTATGCGCATCACTTCCTCCGGTTCCCGGTTTTCCATATTTTTCAGCAAGATACTTCGCCCCTTCATTGGACTGTGGTGGCTCACATGCATTGAAAGTCTCTATAAAATCAAATTTTTCAATCAACTCCGGAGATTTCTGCCATCTTTTCGTATTCGTAAAACTCAGATACTTTTCCCCACACGGATGTGCCGGTCCACAGATTCCTCCATTGTGATGCACAAAATCAATCAGCAGCGAAAGCGGAAGCCCTCTCAGCTCCAGAAGGCGCATCTTTACTCCCTGTGGCATAATGATCAGAATGTGTCCCGCATCCAGTGTATCATACTCTATTCCTTTCAATACGACAAAATCTTTGTATTTTCTCCCTTTGATCGTATTCTTCCAGTGCCGATATCCATTATAGGTGTCATGATCTGTAACCAGCATTCCGCCAATGCCTTTAGACTGCAGCTTTTTAATAAATTCTTCAATCGGCACTTTGCTGTCAATTGATCCTTCTCTTACATGACAATGCATATCTATCTTCATATTTTCATCTCCAGATCTTATATCGTTGATACTATTTTTATTATACCTCTTTTTTTATAACGCTGCAAGAAATACCGGTTTCTTCCAGCCATTCCTGATCAAATACAAAAGAGGATGTATCACATTCTGATACATCCTCTCATCCATCTTATTTATTCTTCATCCTCGTCATCATCATCATCCAGATCGATCAGCATGGTTCTTGCCATCTCTATTTCTTCTTCTTTTGATGTTTCTTTCTTGATCGCATTTGCTTTTCGAACCTGCTTCTTGTTGATCTCACTTGACTTCATGATAAACTGGATCACGATTCCGATAAATGTAATCACAATCGAAATGATCCACATGAAAATCACATTTTTCAGACCTGCCAGATCATAGATCATCATTCCTGCTCCAAAACCGCCTGCTAATGCCGTCGCAATAATCACAAACGGTTCAAACCAGATCATCGCAAGGATTGCGAAAATCAGTCCGACTGCTCCGCAGACTGCCAGCATGATCCAGTTTCCCGCATTTGTAATCGCAAGTACTGTGCCAGCCATTCCCAGAAAGCATACCCAGAAAGCTCCGAATTTCTTAAATACACTGTTCAGTATTGCAAAAACCAAACCCGCAACACCGGCTGCGATCAGTACCGGAACAACTTCCAGTCCCATAAGATATGTCACGGCAAATCCAAGCAATGCCCCTGCAACAAATCCAATCACTGCATTCCAGACACGGATCAGCTTCAAACCTAAAATTCCAATGAAAACTGATATAACAATTGATACCGCCGAAACAATCACGGCTTCTTTTCCTGCTATAAATACCGCACTGTTTCCCATGATATCCTTCAATACTATACCTATTGATTCCATCCTAATCTCTCCTCCTGTCGTACTTTCCTGTTGTTAAGTCAGACGCTTATTTTGATGAAGAGTCTGAAGATGTATCTGTATCTTCGGTCGTGCTCTTAACCGTTACGCCCTGATCAGCAAAACTGATCGTATTCCATACTTTTTTATGTACTTTAATATCCGTTTTCTTTTTCCATTTCTTACAAATTGACTGATACTGGTCACTCTTTCTCTGTGATACAATGGACTCTTTCTTGGTATCCGTTGCATCACGGTCAAGAAGGCTGACTACTTTTGCAACATAATAGCCATTGTCTGCTTCGATCACGTCTGTTACTTCGCCTTCTTTTAACTTATCAGCAGCTTTGATCAGATCTTCGTTTGGCGATGTCGTATCCGAGTCAAATGTCAGATCGGTGGCTGATGCACCTACTGCTGTTGCAAATACAGAAAAATCTTCTGCCGAAGCCGCATCTTTCTGGAAATCTTCTGCTTTCTTTTTCACTTCTGCTTTTTCGTCATCTGACATATCTGTCGATTTTCCATCACTGCCCGTTGTCTTTGTAGAGAACAGCACATACTGCATTTTCTTCTGTGCTGCTTCCTCATCGGATACATTCGTATCTACATCCGCAGTCATGGCAGTTTCCATCTTCTTCTGAAGTGTCAGAAGTTCCAGTACTTTCTTTACCGTCTTTTCATCGCCCGATACTGTATCTTTTGCAGCACTGTCATTGCTGTCAGTAAATTTCTTCGCAGCATCCTCGATGCTTTTTCCCTCATCATCACTTAGCGAAACTTTATAATCATCCTTGTGCTCATCCAGAATATACATTTCTTCCAGAGAATCCATGATTGAATCCTTATAATTCTCTTCGTAAGTCTTTCCGTCTGTAACTTCTTTTCCCCAAAAATCATCTCCCAGATAACTGCTATATGTTGTTTCAAACTGCGCCTGCTGATATCTTGCAAAAAAGTTCGCCACATCTGCAGTCACTTTCTCATCTCCGACTTCTACCACTGTATCCTGTCCGTTAAACTTGCTTCCACATCCGTTTAAAGATGCAATGCAGGCAACTGCCAGTATACAGGCAACCACTCTTTTTTTCATTTATAAAATTTCCTCCTTGATCTTCTCTCCATTGTACACACTTCTTCACTATGCACTCGTATAGTATATCTTTTTTTTACCTTACTGGCAATCTTTTTCATAAAAAATACACATTATTCTTCGACAAGTCCCTGTATATCTTCGACAATTTTTCCTGCATTTTCAAGAATCTGCTCTGCTTTTTCTTTTTTATTTTTCCGAAGTTTACAATAAATAAAATATGGATTTTCTGCATCTGTCTTAAATGTCAGTTCTCCCTTATATTTTGCCAGCAGTTCCGGAATCTTTGCTACATTTACCCTTGCCTTCTCATACATGGTAAATTTGTATTCATCGCCTTTTTGCTCTACCGAAATTACATAAGCCGCATGTGCTTTCGCCTTCAGCTGCGCGATCATCAGAAGCTGCTGCACCTTGCGTGGCGGATCGCCGAAACGGTCAATCAGTTCTTCTAGCATATCTTCCTGTTCTTCTTCTGTCTCAATTGCTGCAATCCGTTTATAGATATCCAGCTTCTGATACTCATTCGGAATATAAGATGCCGGAATATAAGCATCAATATTCAGATCCACGGTTGTCGCATAGGTTTCTTCCGGGATCTCTCCCTTCAGGTGACGGACTGCCTCACTTAACATCTTACAGTAAAGATCGTATCCCACTGCATCCATATGTCCATGCTGTTCCTCCCCAAGCAGGTTTCCTGCCCCACGGATTTCCAGATCCCGCATGGCGATTTTTACACCAGAGCCAAGATCTGTAAACTCACGAATTGCCGAAAGACGTTTTTCTGCAACCTCCCGGAGCATTTTGTCTCTTCTGTACAAAAGAAATGCATATGCCATACGGTTCGATCTTCCAACTCTTCCACGTAGCTGATAAAGCTGGGAGAGTCCCATCCGATCTGCATCATGGATGATCATGGTATTGGCATTGGAAATGTCAAGACCGGTCTCGATGATCGTCGTCGATACCAGAACATCAATTTCTCCATTGATGAAATCGTACATAATATCTTCTAACTTGTGTTCCCGCATCTGCCCGTGTGCATATGCCACATTTGCATCCGGCACAAGTTTCTGGATCTTCGCTGCCATTTCAGCTATATCCTGGACACGGTTATAGACATAGTACACCTGTCCCTGGCGGGAAATTTCTCTTTCGATTGCCTCCCGGACCATCTCATCATTCTCCTCCATCACATAGGTCTGGATCGGCATCCGGTCAACTGGTGCTTCTTCCAGCACACTCATGTCACGGATTCCGATCAGACTCATATGAAGCGTTCGGGGAATCGGTGTTGCCGTAAGTGTCAGAACATCAATATTTTCCTTCAGCTTTTTGATCTTTTCTTTATGCTGTACTCCAAAACGCTGTTCCTCATCAATGATCAGAAGTCCCAGATCTTTAAATGCCACATCCTTACTCAATACCCGGTGGGTTCCGATGATGATATCAACCTGTCCCTTTTTCAAATCTTCGATCGTTTTTTTCTGTTGTGCAGGTGTGCGGAAACGACATAACAGATCCACCCTTACCGGAAATTCTTTCATCCGTTGCACAAAAGTGTTGTAATGCTGCTGTGCAAGAATCGTAGTAGGGACCAGATAGACAACCTGCTTGTTCTCCTGCACTGCCTTGAATGCTGCCCGGATTGCAATCTCTGTCTTTCCAAATCCCACATCCCCACAGATCAGACGGTCCATGATCTTTGGACTTTCCATATCCCGTTTTGTTGCCTCGATTGCAAGCTGTTGATCCTCCGTTTCCTCAAACGGAAACATTTCTTCAAATTCTTTCTGCCAGACCGTGTCCTTTTCATAGACAAATCCTTCTTTGGATTGCCGTACTGCATAGAGTTCCACCAGATCTTTGGCAATCTGCCAGACTGCTGTCTTTACCTTGCTCTTCGTGCGATGCCATTCCTGTCCTCCAAGTTTGTTAAGTTTCGGCTTTTTAGCATCTGCACTGGCATACTTCTGGATCTGGTCAAGCTGTGTGGCAAGAATATAAAGATTTCCACCATCAGCATACGAAATCTTCATATAATCCTTTGTCACCTTATCAACTTCTATCTTTTCAATTCCCCGGTAGATTCCAAGTCCATGATTCTCATGCACTACATAGTCTCCCGGTTTCAGATCCGAAAAGCTGCTTATTTTCTGTCCATCATAACTTTTTCGTTTCTTTTTCTTCTTTGTCTTTCCAAAAATATCTGACTCAGATATGACAATAAATTTAATCATCGGGTACTCGTATCCGACTTCTATATGCCCGTAGCATACCATGATCTCCCCTGGATTCACTTCACGTTCCTGATCCTCACTGTAAAAACTGCTCAGATCATAATCACGTAGATCCTCTGCCAGACGTTTTGCCCTTGTTCTGGACCCAGAAATCAGAACCGCCCGGTATCCGTTCCTTTTCAGTCTTTTGAGATCCTGTGTCAGTATCTCAAAGCTGCTGTTATACGGGTTAACGCTTTTTGCCTGGATCCCAAACCGCTTTTTCACAAAAAATGGCTTACATTTCATTTCCAGAGCACACATCCCGATCATACAGAATTTGTTCAGAAATTTTATAATTTCATCAGTCGTAAAAAATTCCGGAGCTTCTTCCATTTCCCCGGTCCTTTCCATTTCTTCTGCACGGTTCTCTCTCGCTTTTTCCACTTCATTTTCTGCCAGACGCCCTTTTTCCAGAAGCCTTGCTGGTTCATCCAGGAACACCAGTGTGTCCTTCGGATCAAAGTAGTTGATAAAAGAAACTTTCCGGTCACTTCCCAGTCTGTCATCTGCCGGATAAATAACGATCTGTTCCAGATTCTCTACAGATCTCTGGCTGTCCACGTCAAAAGTCCGTATTGAATCCACTTCATCTCCCCAGAATTCAATACGGATCGGCAATTCCTCGGTAAGTGGGTAAATATCAATGATTCCACCACGAACTGCAAACTGCCCCGGACCATCCACCTGGGCTTCCCTGTCATATCCAAGTTTTATGATCTTCTCCTTCAGCGATTCAAATTCCAGCGCCTCCCCATTGGAAATGGTCAGAATGTCCCCTTTTATTTCTGCTTCCGATGGCAGTTCATCCATGAATCCGTCAATCGTTGTAATGACCGTAACCTGGCTTTTTGCCTCCATCATCATCTGCAAGGTTTCCATCCGCTGTTTGACCAGCTGTTTTCCGTGGATATCTGCCTGATAAAAAAGGAGATCCTTTGCCGGATAATAGCTGGTATTTTCATTTAAAAAACGATATTCTTCGTATAATTTTTTTGCTTTATCTTCACTGGAAAGAACGATCAATGTATGCCCATAACCTTTTCCAAGCGCATACATCAAATGCGTTTTCTGTGATGTCACACACCCGGAAAGAAGCAGCATGCCCGGTTCCCGTCCACGCTCTTCACAGATTTCTTCAATCTCTGCCAGTTCAGATAAAGGAGCCGTAAGTGCATGCATCGCTTTTTGCCTCCTCTTATTCTTTCTTTTTCTGGTTATATTCGTTCATTGCCTGATCGATTGCTCCCTGCATGATCAGAGTAGAAGCTTCACAGGCAAGATCATATCCTTCTTCCATAAGTACACGGTCCTCTTTGGAAAATTTTCCAAGAACATAATCAGCAAGATCATATCCTTTCGGTTTTTCTCCCACACCTACCTTGATCCGTGGAAATACACTACTTCCTAAATTGGCAATGATATTTTTGATTCCGTTATGTCCACCGGCACTTCCTTTTCTGCGGATCCTGAGTTGTCCGACTTCCAGACTGATATCATCATAAATTACAAGAAGTTCTTCTTCCGGATCGATCTTGTAATATTCCACCAGACTACGGATACTCTCTCCACTCAGGTTCATATAAGTCTGCGGCTTCACAAGAAGCACTTTCTGTCCCTCGATCACTCCTTTTCCGATGAGGGCACGGTGTTTTTTAGTATCGACTGCTATCTGGTATTTCTCCGCCAGGCGGTCCACCACATCAAATCCAACATTATGTCTTGTCCCCTGATACTTTTCATCCGGGTTTCCAAGTCCTGCAATTATAAACATTCTATTCACCTCTGCTTTTTCTCTTTCCTGATTCTACTAAATCCTTTCTCTTTTGTCACGCATTTCTCATGCATAAACTATTTTTTCTTTTCATATAGTTTATTAAGCGGCATAACCTGCCGAAATTCCATACTGCCTAAGGAGGTTCTTTATGAATTCCAAAACAAAAATCATCGTACTTCACATGAAAGAAATTATCTATACTGTTATTTTTGCCACTTTAGGTATTCTCATCCTCTGCCTTTTATTCTTTATGTTCTCCGGAGACCGGCATTCCTCTGTATCCGACAAAAAATATACTCCCGGCGTTTATACCTCTTCTTTTACACTCGGAAATGAAGATCTGGAATTGGAAGTTTCTGTCTCTGACACCTCTATCAATTCCATCCGCATTTCCAATCTAAGCGAGACGGTAACTGCCATGTATCCTCTTCTTCAGCCATCTCTTGAGAATCTGGCTGACCAGATCTGTAAATCCCAGTCCCTTGATCATCTTACGCTTTCAAGTGACAGTCCCTATACTTCTCAGCTTCTTCTTAACACCATCCGTGATGCGCTCAAAAAAGCTGCGGCAACCAACTGATGCCGCAGCTCTTTTCCTTTTATTAACCTTCCACGATCAGATACTGTCCGTTCGGAAGTGCGAATACTTCTGAAGCCTCTTCCAGCTCTTCATCACTCATACCACTGATGTCCGCTCCGCTTTCATCCAGATAATCTCTCACATCCTTGATAGAATCTACAACAACCGCCATACAGTCTTCCAAAAACGCTTCTGCCTCTTCCAGTGTCTCTGCAACCGGCTCATCAAAAAGCTGTGACTGCATATTCAGGAATGTCTGCAGACATTCTTCATCATACTCATACATACAGGCAACCCTCCCTTATCTTTCTCACAGAAAAATTTTCTCATCTGAACTATAAATAGTTAAGCAATTCTTCAGCATGTGCAATTGTTGCATCTGCTCCTGTCTCCACAAGAAGTTCTTTGGTCCGGAATCCCCATTCTGCTCCGACTGTAAACATACCGGCAGCCTTCCCTGTCTTCATATCTACATCCGAATCTCCTATGTATATTCCTTCTTCCGGCGATACCCCTAATTTATCAAGTATCCACAGAAGTCCTTCCGGATCCGGTTTCTTCGGAAATTCACCCGACTGCCCCTGAATATGGTCAAAATATCCTTTTCCAAATGTACTTTCCACTACATCGATCGCCTGCAAATGTGGTTTGTTGGAAAATACTGCAATCTTTATTCCCTTCTTCTTCAGTGAATCTAACATCTGAACAACACCATCATAAGGACGTACATGGTACATACAATTTTCTCCAAAGATTCTGCTGTACACTTCCATACCTTCTTCAATCCTCTTAAGCTCTGTGTCTCCGGACGCACGAAGTGCACGTTCCATAAGGCATCTGGCTCCATCCCCAACGAAGCTTCGGCACTGGTCTTTGGTAATCGTCTCAAGTCCCATTTCTTCTAACGTCTTATTCGTTGAATAAGTCAGCGAATCCAGCGTATTTGTCAAAGTTCCATCCAAGTCAAAAATACACGCTTTATACATTGCTGTTCTCCTGTTCTTCTGTTCTATGATTATAATAGTATGAACCTTGACAAATTTCAACTGGAAATCTCTATTTTTCTATTCACTTCGCAGATATTGTCGCATAGCCCTGAGTGCATTCTTTTCC
>JABLTO010118774.1_pt1 | contig 10125 bp, 10 predicted proteins | sample 7160091 | NCBI WGS metagenome assembly JABLTO01 (sample SAMN14651225, study PRJNA627086) | human gut metagenome | isolation source: feces | host: Homo sapiens
CATTGGGCTGCTCCCAGAGAGGTTCTCTCCTCCTTCCCTGTCCAATATGTTTGACAAACCTACAGTGTAACTTGACGAAAAAATTCAAAGCTCTTGTTTCACATTTCAATTAGGTTTATAATGAAGCTGATTTGGCCTTCGCTGCTTATATATTATAAATAAGCAAGATGAGGCGCTGAACCATAAATCGCAACGGCAGGCGTTGTTCCTGTGTTTTTTGGAAGGAGATGTTTTACTATGAATGGCACCAATGAATTGCTGCGCGCCATTTTAAAGATCGACGAGGAGGAGCGGGCACGCACCCAGGCCACCGAGGAGTATCGCCAAAAAGCGCAGGCCGATAAGGCCGCTAAGGCAAAGCAGATGGAAGAGCAGGCCATGGAAGACATGCGCCATGATGTGGACGAGTTCGCCCAGGCCGAGAAGGCCCGTGCCGAAGGTGAGCTTGCCGCCCAGGCAAAGCGCAAGCAGCAGATCCTAGACCAGCTGGACCAGCAGCTGCAGAAAAACAAAGACGCCTGGGTCGACACCATCCTGACCCGGGTGTTGGGCGGGGGGCAGTAACATGGGCAACACCCAGGCGTCCAACGCCATTTTGGCAAAGGCGCGGGCGATGTATGGCCGCCGGCTCACGGCGCGGAACTATCAGGAGCTTCTGAACTGCCGTGACCTGCCGGATCTGATCAGCTACCTCAAGACCCGCACCTCTTACTCCGAGGCGCTGCAGGCAGCCAATCCGGCCACCACCCACCGTGCTCAGCTGGAGACGCTTCTGCGGCTCAATCTTTTTGAGCAGTATGCCTCTCTGTGCCGGTACGAAATGAACATCGGCCACGACTTTTACCGTTACTTTATCATCCGCAGCGAGGTGCAGGCCATCACCACGCGCCTTCAGGAGCTTCACGCGCCGGACGGCGATGTGTCCATCTACACCATGCCGGATTTCATCAAAAAGCATTCCTGCCTGAATCTGAATGCCATGTCCATGGCTACCAGCTTCAAAATGCTGGTGCTGGCGTTGGAGGGAACCCCCTATGCCAAGATCCTTCAGCCCTTTGCCGATGATCCGGACTTTGCGCTGGAGAACAGCGGCCTGCTGGAACTGGAAGCGGCTCTGGACAGTTTTGTGAACAGCCAGGTGGAGCAGATCGCTTCCACCAAGCTTTCGGGCAAGAGCAAAGAGGAAATGCTGTATTTGCTGCGCCGGCAGAGCGACCTGCGGGCCATCGCAGATATCTACCGCCTCAAGAGCGTGCTCCGCGCTGACCGGGCCTTTATCAAAAAGCGGGTCAGCCTGAGCGTTTCCAACATGACTCCCCGTCAGTTGGACAACCTTATGGATGCCCAGGACGCACAGGATGTCATTCACCGGCTGGTGAACACGCCCTATGCTTCGGAGTTTTACGGTGCGAGTTTCGACTACATCGAAGAAGGCGTGCGCAAGATCGACTATCGCTGGCATCTGAAAAAGCTGCGCTTTTCCACCAACCCCAGCGTGGTGTTGTTCTGTTATATCTTTTTGGCCGAAAACGAGCTTACCAACATCGTACATATCATCGAGGGCGTGCGTTACGGCCTTGCCCCGGACGATATCGCCACCCTGCTGGTAGGCGTGGGCGATTAAGGGGGTGCCGCAATGTTTTTTGACCCCAAAATGCAGCTTGTCTGGGTGGACAGCCCCCTGGAAAAGCTGGACGCATTCATCGAAAACTGCTGTGTGGACGGCAAGCGGGTGCATCCCGCCCGGGCGCTGGATCACATGAGTGCTTCGGCGGGCTACGCCGCGCTGAACGAGGAAAATCCCTGGGGCCCGCTGGTGGAGCAGATCGAAGCTTTGGCCAAAGGGTTTGAGATCCCGGTGGTGGAACCCACTTTGGCCGACGGACGAGCCCAGGGCACGCGGGATTACCTGGCGGACCTGCAGGCGCGGCTGGAGACCCACCGCAAGGACCGGGATCTGCTGGAAAAGCAGCTGGAGATCTGCACAAAAGGCGCCGAGTCCTTCGCCCATTTCTCCACGCTGGATGTTCCGGTGGAACTGACGCAGCAGTGCGAATATGTGAAGATCCGGTTCGGCCGCCTGCCCAAGCGCGGGTATGCGATGCTGCAGAAGGATTTCACTTCCGACCCCTACATCTTGTTCGTTCCTTGCAGCGAAGATGACAAAGCTCTCTGGGGCGTTTACTTCGCTCCGAAGAAAGATGCTGCCCGGGTGGACGGGATCTTCTCAGAGGCGTTCTTTGAGCGCATTCGCCTTCCCGGCGCGGCGGGCACCCCGGAGCAGATCGTGAAAAATCTGCAAAAGAACATCGATATTCTGAACAGCGAGATCGCCGAGGTGAACGGGCAGATGGCCCGGCTTTGGAACGAGGAAAAATGGAAGGTCGCCGGCATCTACGCTTCGGTGTGCAGCCTTGCCCGGCTGTTTGAGCTTCGCCGCTGCGCTGCGGTGCGGGGCGCGCATTTCTTCTACTGCGTGTGGGTGGCGCAGCCGGATATTCCGGCATTCACCGAAAGCTGAGCCAGTGTGGGCGGGCTGAACATCGCTCAGGACATGGTGCTGCCGATGCGCCGCTGAAAACAGGAAAACCCCGAGCAGTGAAGCTGACCGCCCAAAGCCGCCGGCGCGGCGGCGGTCAACGTGATCGAAGGTCGGTATGACCCGAAAGGAAGATGAGGATACATTGGCCATTGAAAAAATGAAACTGGTGCGGGTGGACGGCCTGCTTAAAAATCTGGACAGCGTGATCTATAACTGCTGCCTGGATGGCAACTTCCATCCCGAACCGGCGATTCAGCACATGTCCGGCTCCCTGGGCTATATCACTCTCAGTGAGGATAACCCTTACACTTCCCATGTGCAGAAAATGGAGGAGCTGTACCAGCTGGTAGGGGAGAGCACCCCCCCGCTGAAAGCACAGACCACCCGAGGCATCCAGCCGGAGGATAAGGATAAGATCCAGGAACTGGCAGACCGCTTGGCCCAGCTGCAGAGCGAGAAAGCGGATCTGGAAAAACAAAAGAGCGAACTGGAAGAGAAAAAAGCGCAGTTCAGCCATTTCACCGGCCTGGACATGCCCTTTGACGAAATTATCAAGGGCGAATACATCAAAGTGCGTTTTGGTTTTCTGCCCAAAGCCAGCTATGCCCGTATGATGGTGGCTTATGCCGAGAATCCCCACGTCCTCTTCGTCACATGCAGCGAGGACAAGGGCGGTTACTGGGGCATCTATTTTACTCCGCTGCGCAACGCCGACGAGATCGACGGCATCTTCGCCACCCTGTTCTTTGAGCGGCTGCATCTGCCCGAGGCTTCCGGTACGCCGGAGTCCATCGTAAAGCAGCTGGGCGAAGAGATCAACGACTGCCAGAAAAAGATCGAGCAGAAGGAAGAAGAGATCACCCGCTGCTGGGCCGAGCAGAAAGAAGGCTGCAGCGAGACCCATCAGCAGCTGAAGTGGCACGAAGAGGCATTTGACCTGCGTCACTATGCTGCCTACCGCGACAATTACTTCTTCCTGGTGGGCTGGGTGCCCGCCGCCAAGGCCGATGCTTTTGCCGAAAAGGTCAAGCAGATCCGCCATATGCGTGTGACCATTTCCGACCCGGAAGAAGTGGAGAATGCCACCCCGCCCACCAAGCTGAAGAACCCCTGGTTTGTCAAGCCCTTCGAGTTCTTCGTGGATATGTACGGCCTGCCCAGCTACGGCGAGATGGACATCACTGCCTTTGTGGCCATCACCTTCACGGTGCTGTTCGGCATCATGTTCGGTGACCTGGGCCAGGGTGCTGTGCTGGCTGTGGGTGGTTTCATCCTGTGGAAATGGAAGAAGATGGCCCTTGCCCGGCTCATCGTGCCCTGCGGCATTTCCAGCATGGTGTTCGGCTTCATGTTCGGCTCCGTGTTTGGCTTTGAAGAGGCGCTGGAGCCTGTCTATGAGGCTCTGGGCATGTCCGGCAAACCCATCAGCAATTGGCCCGGTGCTCCCACCACAGTGCTGGACACCGCCGCCATCAACCCCATTCTGGTCTGGGCCATCTTCATCGGTGTGGCGCTGGTGCTGGCGGCCATGGTGCTGCACATCATTGCTGCCTTGCACAAGGGCCAGTGGGGCGAAGCCATCTTCTCCAACAACGGCCTGGTGGGCATCCTGGTCTACTGCGGTGGTGTTTCCTTCGTCAGTGATTTCATGAGCGGCCCCCACTTCCTTCCCTCGGGCGTTGCCTTTGCCCTGATCGGCGGCGGTTTGGTACTGCTGTTCTTCAAGGAGATCCTGATCGGCCTTGTGGATCATCATCCCAACTGGAAGCCCGAAAGCTGGGCGGATTACTGCATGCAGAACATCTTTGAACTGCTGGAGTATGTGCTGAGCTATTTCAGCAACACTGTTTCCTTCCTGCGCGTGGGCGCCTTCGTGTTTGTGCACGCGGCCATGATGATGGCCATTTTCAGCCTGGCGGGCGATCCGGTGAATCCTGTGGTCGTGATCCTGGGCAACGCCCTTATCATCGCGCTGGAGGGCCTGCTTTCCGGCATTCAGGGCCTGCGTCTGGAGTTCTATGAGATGTTCAGCCGCTGCTACGAGGGCGGTGGCCATCCCTTCAAGGGCGTGAGCCTTACCGACAAGGCTGCCTGACGCTTTTCTTCAGCCAGAACAGGGCGCCGGAGTTTTCCAATGTGTTACCCTGTTTTCAATACACAAGACATTAAATTGATTTGGAGGACCTAACCATGAATACTTTTCTGACCATCTGCCTGATCGTTCTGCCCCTGAGCCTGCTCATGGGCTTTGCCGCCTACCTGGCCCGTCAGTCTGCCAAGGGCATGCCTGTCAAGCGCACCCTCAGCCTGAACATCACCGCCTTTGTGGTGGTCCTGCTGCTGGCCGCCTGCTCTGCCTTCGCCGTAAGCGCTGAGGGCGAGGCCACCACCGCTGTTATGACCGCTGCTGAGCGCGCTGCCAGCAACGAGAGCATGGGTCTGGGCCTGATCGCCGCCGCTCTGGTTACCGGTCTTGCCGGCATTGGCGGCGGTATGGCTGTGGCTGCTGGCGCTCCTGCCGCTATCGCCGCTGCTTCCGAGGACCCCAAGAGCTTCGGTAAGAGCCTGATCTTCGTGGCTCTGGGCGAATCCATCGCTCTGTACGGCGTTGTTATCTCCATCCTGATCCTGAACAAACTGGTATAAAGGGGGCGCAGCAATGCGTTTCTTTCTGATCAGCGACAACACCGACACCCAGACCGGCATGCGGCTGGCGGGCATCGAAGGCGTGGTGGCCCACACCGCCGAGGAAGTGACCAACGCTTTTGAGCTTGCCCTTGCCCAGCCGGATATCGGCATGATCCTGGTGACGGAAAAGATCGCCGACGATTTCACCGAGATCGTCAACGACGCGAAGAAGGACCAGGAGGGCCCGCTGGTGCTGGCCATCCCGGACCGGCACGGTTCGGCCCTTGGCCGTGACCGCATCACCCGCTATGTGCGCGAAGCCATCGGCGTTAAGATTTGAGGTGCAGCAAATGATTGAAGAAAACGAGCGCGCGGCAAAATTCATGCAGGCCATCCAGCGGGATGGCGAAAAGCGCCGTACCGCCATCATCCAGGCCATCGACGAGGAGATCGCCGCGGAGCTGGAAAAAGTGAAGACCGCCGCCGAGGCCAAAGCGCGGCAGATGGGGGACTATGAGAAAGTCCGCCTGCAGGAAGAGACCAACCGCAAGCTGTCTCACAGTGTGGTGGAGACCGGCGCTGAGCTGGCTGCCCGCCGCAGCGAGATCGCTCAGGAGGTGTTTGACGCCTGCGAAGAGCGGCTTGCCGCCTTTACCGCAAAACCGGAATATGCCGACTATCTGAAAAAGAGCGCTGATGCGCTGCTGGCACTGCTTCACGCGGACAAGGCCGTGTTCTATGCACGTCCGCAGGACGTGGAGGCTGCCAAGTCGGCTGTTCCCGCCGGCTGCGAAGTGACCGCCGACACCACCATCCGTCTGGGCGGCCTGCGCGCCAAATGCGGCGCGGTGGAGGCGGACGACACGTTGGATATGAAGCTGGAAGCCCAGAAAGACTGGTTCCTGCAGAATTCCGGCATGTCCATCGCCCTTTAATCTCGAAAACCGAGGTGAACCGAATTGGCTCAAAATCTCATCTACAGCATCAACGGCCCGGTGGTCACCATCAAAGGCAAGACTGGCCTTTCCATGATGGAAATGGTCCATGTCGGCAACGACCATCTGGTGGGCGAAGTCATCCGTATGGACGAGGAGCTCACCACCATTCAGGTCTACGAGGAGACCAGCGGCCTTGCGCCCGGTGAGCCTGTGTCCACCACCGGCGGCCCCCTGTGCGTTACTCTGGGTCCCGGCATCTTGCGCAACATCTACGACGGTATCCAGCGGCCTCTGCCTGCGCTGGAAAAAGAGAGCGGCCCCTTCATTGCCCGCGGCTGCAACATCCCCAGCCTTGACCCTGATGCCAAGTGGGATGTGACCGTGACCGTGAAGGTGGGGGATAAGATCGTCCCCGGCCAGATCTACGCCACCTGCCCTGAGACCCCCGTCATCCTGCACAAGTGCATGGCGGCTCCCGGCATGGAGGGCACGGTGACCTGGGTGGTCGAAAACGGCAGCTACACCGTGAACGACACCGTTGTGCGCATCACCGATAAGAATGGCAACGAGCGGGAACTGACCCTGTGCCAGAAATGGCCCATCCGCCGTCCCCGTCCCGTGCAGACCCGTATGCCTGCCCAGCGTCCGCTGATCACCGGCATGCGCGTGGTGGATACCATGTTCCCCATCGCCAAGGGCGGCGCTGCTGCCATTCCCGGCGGTTTCGGTACCGGCAAGACCATGACCCAGCACCAGCTGGCCAAATGGTGTGACGCCGATATCATCATCTATGTTGGCTGCGGCGAACGCGGCAACGAGATGACCCAGGCGCTGACCGAGTTTGGCGAACTGATCGACCCCAAGACCGGCCGGCCTCTGACCGACCGCACGGTGCTCATCGCCAACACTTCCAACATGCCTGTGGCCGCCCGTGAGGCGTCCATCTATACCGGCATCACCCTGGCGGAGTACTACCGCGACATGGGCTACCACACCGCCATGATGGCCGACTCCACCTCCCGCTGGGCCGAGGCTCTGCGTGAGATCAGCGGCCGTCTGGAAGAGATGCCCGCCGACGAGGGCTATCCTGCCTATCTGCCCAGCCGTCTGGCCGAGTTCTACGAGCGCGCCGGCTATGTGCGCGCCCTGAATGGGGAAGAGGGCTCCGTCACCGTCATCGGCGCTGTCAGCCCTCCGGGCGCTGACTTCTCCGAGCCGGTCACCCAGAACACCAAGCGTTTTACCCGTTGCTTCTGGGCGCTGGACAAGGCCCTGGCCTATGCCCGTCACTACCCGGCCATCAACTGGAACACCAGCTACACCGAGTACATCACCGATCTGGCCCCCTGGTACTACGACAATGTGGGCCCGGATTTCCTGTCCTGCCGTGAGCAGATCGCAAGCCTGCTGCTGCAGGAGACCAGCCTGATGGAGATCGTCAAGCTGATCGGCTCCGACGTGCTGCCCGACGACCAGAAGCTGGTCATCGAGATCGCCCGCGTCATCCGCGTGGGCTTCCTGCAGCAGAACTTCTTCCACGACCAGGATACTTATGTGAGCCTGGAGAAGCAGCTGAAGATGATGAAGGTCATCCTGCATCTCTACGAGAAGAGCCAGGCGCTGGTGGCCCGACAGATCCCCATCAGCAAACTGCTGCGTCTGGGCCTGTTCGACAAGCTGGTCAAGATGAAGTACGATATCCCCAACGACAAGCTGGAAATGTTCGACGAGTACACCGCCGAGATCGATCAGAAGATCGGCGAGCTGCTGCGCGCTTAACAAGGGAAAGGAGCGAAAGAGAGACATATGATCCTTGAACATGTTGGCTTAAGCCAGATCAACGGCTCGCTGGTGGTCCTGGACGGCGTGCAGAACGCCTCCTATGACGAGATGGTGGTGATGAAGCTCACCGACGGCACCCAGCGTGTGGGCCGTATCGTGATGATCGAGGGTGACAAGTGCGTCATCCAGGTGTTTGAAGGCACCACCGGCTTTTCGCTGGACAACACCCGCACCACCCTTTCCGGCCATCCTATGATGGTGGACCTGAGCCCGGAAATCCTGGGCCGCACCCTGGACGGCCTGGGCCGCCCCATCGACGGCCTGGGTGAGATTTATCCTGAGTTCCGCCGCGATGTGAACGGCTCGCCCATCAACCCGGTGAGCCGCGTCTATCCCCGGAACTACATCCGCACCGGTATTTCTTCCATCGATGCGCTGGCCACCCTGATCCGCGGCCAGAAGCTGCCCATCTTCTCCGGCTCCGGTATGAAGCACAACGAGCTGGCGGTGCAGATCGTGAAGCAGGCGGACGTTTCCGATGGCGAGGACTTCGCCATCGTGTTCGCCGCCATGGGTGTGAAGAACGACGTTGCTGACTACTTCAAAAAGAGCTTTGAGGCCGCCAACGTTATGGACCGTGTGGTCATGCTGCTGAACCTGGCCAACGACCCCATCGTCGAGCGTATCATCACCCCCCGTGCGGCCCTGACCATCGCTGAGTACCTGGCCTTTGACCTGGGCAAGAACATCCTGGTCATCCTCACCGATATGACCAGCTACTGCGAAGCTCTGCGTGAATTCTCCTCCTCCAAGGGCGAGATCCCCGGCCGTAAGGGCTACCCCGGCTACCTCTACTCCGACCTGGCGTCGCTGTATGAGCGCGCCGGCATCATCGAGGGCCGCAAGGGTTCTGTGACGCAGATCCCCATTCTGACCATGCCCGGCGACGACATTACCCATCCCATCCCCGACCTGACCGGCTACATCACCGAGGGCCAGATCGTTCTGGACCGCGGCATGGATGCCACCGGTGTTTATCCGCCGGTGAGCGTGCTGCCCAGCCTGTCCCGTCTGATGAAGGACGGCATCGGTGCCGGCTACACCCGCGAGGATCACAACCCGCTGGCAAACCAGCTTTTCGCCACCTATGCCCGCGTGCAGGACGCCAAGGCTCTGGCCAGCGTTATCGGCGAAGAGGAACTTTCTGCCAGTGACAAGCGGGTCATGGAGTTTGGCCGTGCCTTTGAACAGAAGTTCGTGGGTCAGGGCAACACCAACCGTTCCATCGAGGAGACGCTGGACCTGGGCTGGGAACTGTTGTCTATGCTGCCCCGCGAGGAGCTGGACCGTGTGGACCAGGTCATGCTGGACCACTACTACAAGCCGCAGGTAAACAATGCCCATCGTGACCTCGGCACGATCCTCAAAAAGTGAGCCTTAACAGAGAGGAGGCTGCCGTATGGCACAGGTTTTTCCCACAAAATCGAACCTGATGGCGCAAAAGCGCAGCCTTGCGCTTGCCAGCCAGGGCTATGACCTGATGGACCGCAAGCGGAACATCCTCGTGCGGGAAATGATGCAGCTGATCGACCGGGCGGCGGTCATCCAGGACGAGATCGCCACCGCCTACTCTACGGCTTATAAGGCTTTGCAGCGTGCAAACATCACCTTGGGCGTGGTGGGTGAGTTCGCAAAGACAGTGCCGGTGGAGACCGGCCTCAAGCTGGACTACCGCAGCGTCATGGGCGTGGAGCTTCCCATTGTTGAAATGGAGGAAAGCGCCCCCGGCCTTTACTATGGGCTGGATTCCACCAACAGCCAGTTGGATGACGTGTATCTGAAATTCTGCGAGGTTAAGCGCCTCACAGTGGAACTGGCTGAGGTGGAGAGCAGTGTCTATCGCCTGGCTGTGGCCATTCAGAAGACCCAGAAGCGCGCCAACGCCCTGAACAACATCATGATCCCCCAGTTCACCGCCACCATCAAGTACATCACCGAGGTGCTGGAAGAAAAGGAACGGGAGGATTTCTCCCGCCTGAAGGTCATCAAAAAGCAGCGGGACGGTTGAACCGCCGCTGCAAAACTGAAAAGCAAAATCCCCTTTGCGACCGGCGGCGTTGGTAACATTGTTACAGTATTCGAGATTGTACCTGCTCTGGCTAGCGATCACGGCGTCGCTGAAGCTGCGAGGCTTCATTGTGGTCAGGTTGTTTTCGGCACAATAAATCTGATACG
>JABLTO010040950.1_pt1 | contig 10116 bp, 7 predicted proteins | sample 7160091 | NCBI WGS metagenome assembly JABLTO01 (sample SAMN14651225, study PRJNA627086) | human gut metagenome | isolation source: feces | host: Homo sapiens
TTCCTGGATTTGTGCCGCCCACTCCTGTAGCTCCGCCCGATGTTTCAACTCTGCGCTTGTCATTCTGACACCCCACAATACAACAGTAGCGAAACGTTTCGCAACGTTCCGCTACTATTGTCTCATGTGTGTCCAGCCGCCCTCAGCTTTGACGGTTACGATTTATTTTTTGTCGTGTGCTTGACATACGGGTGGCGCAGGTCGTGAAAGCGGATGCGGGGCAGTCCCGCCCGTTTCAGCACCCGCTGGAGCATGTGCAGGACGCTGTCCGGGGACATGGGGCCTCCTGTTGGTGACGGGAACACCCATTCGCTGTTACCCACCTTGCACTTTTGCATTTTCAGAACGCTTATCGCGTCTGCCGACAGGGGCAGTGTGCGGTAGGCGTTTTTCGTTTTCAGCGGGGCTTCGACTACTTTGCCGTTTTGCCGTGAAATGGCCCGTTGGATTTTCAGTACTCCGTGCTGGAAGTCCATGTCCGTCCACTTTAGCCCCAGCAGTTCGCCCCGCCGCAGTCCGGTGGCGAGATCGAGGTAGTAGAGCTCGTACACGCCGCTGTCTCTGGCCTCCTGGAAGAAGGCGCTGAGTTGGTCGGCGGTCAGCGTTTTCATCTCCCTGTGTTCGACTTTTGGCAAGGCGCAGCCCTGCGTTGGATTTTTCGTGACAAGGCGCTGCTCCATGGCGAGATTGTACGCCGAGCCGATCATTTGGTGGATGTTCCGTACCGTTTTGGGAGCCAGACCTTTCGGCTTTTTCTTGGCCTCGATGCGGTCTACTCGCCCGCCGTCCAACAGATGTTTGTAGAAGCGTTGTAAGTCCAGAGAAGTCAGGTCTGCCAGCGGAATGCTGCCGATCTGCGGCTTGATGTGGTTTTTCAGAAAACCTTGGCTTGTCTTGAACGTAGACGGTCTGAGTTTCACCTTGGCGTAGTTCTCCATCCAGACCTCCAGCCAACTCCCCACGGTGTAGGTCTTGGCCCGTCCGTAGTCGATACCGACGTTTTCCTCGATGGCTTTTTTCAGTTTTTCTTTTACTTCCGCTTGCGTCTTGCCGAGGACGTTTTTGATGATGGCTTTGCCAGTTTCCGGATCGTGACCGACTGTGTACCGGCCCTCCCATCGACCGTCCTTTCGTTTGCGGATGTTGCCCTCGCCGTTTGCTCGTCGCTTTGGCATGGTATCAGCCCCTTTCGCAACGAACAATATCGTAACCAAGGGAACAAAGCTACCGAAAAGCCGAACTGTTATCAGAAAGTTATCATTTGTCGTGCGGTGACTTCCGCCCCTAATCTTTGTCTATGGCGGCGCAATTTTCGCGCTGCCGGGGCGTGTCTTTAGTTACAGCGGTGCGATTTTTGAACGGATGAAAAGTCCTTTTTATTGACTACAGCGGCTCAAAATATGCGCGATCTGCGCCGAAAATTGCTCTCACTTGAAAATCACTTTTTCGAGCGGTTGAAAACAGCAAATTTCTCAACCGCCTGCGGAACGTCCACCTTGAAAAGTCTGCCGTCACGGGCATTTTTCGTGTCTGACGTTCACCTACGACCGCGAAAACACTTCTCAAGGTGCACCTTAGACTGCGGTTTCAAAACCTCGGAAAGCCCCGCACTGCGGGGCTTTGTGGGCGGGCTGCGGGCGCTTGCGACTGCGGCCCTTTATCTTGTGCTAAAATCGAACGGCTATAACCATCCAGAAAATCAGCTCAAAAAGTTCGGATTTTCACTTAAAATCACTTACGCAAATATCGTCAAAAAGTTATCCGCACACTCACTCCTCAAATCAGTTTTCTTCCACATTTTCAACTTTGCTCACAAATGCCTCACGTTCGCGTACACTCACGAAAGCAGGTACACACTCGGCTCTCCGATAAAAATCGCACATAACGGTTTACACGTCGAAACACAGGGCTTTATCTTGCCGCTGCGTAGAGCGTGCTGTATTTTGCAATTGTCCGGTTGTGCTGCTGTGATTTGCCTGATATAATGAAGTATTATAAGGACAGTCGTCTGACGGAGGAGAGCTCGATGAAAAAGATATGCGTAGTATACAGAGACCGACGGAATCCGGCGGCGATCGCATGGCTTGACAAGTGCCTCAATCGAGTCTATGAGGACTATGTGGACGTAGAGGACTGTTTTATGGACGAGCTTGCGGAGGACGTGCGCCTGTCCGCAGACGCGTTCCTCGTGATCAACAGCAGCCTGCTGCCGAAGCTGCGCCGCCACACGGCCTCGCTGAAAAATGTGGTGACGATGACACGCAGCGTCAAAAAGGAGTATCTTCCTGCGATCCTCGCCATTCCGACCGGCACGGACGTGCTGCTGGTCAACGACACGATGCAGAGCTCGGAGGAGATGGTGCTCATGTTCTATGAGCTAGGTATCGGGCATCTGAACCTGATCCCCTACGACAAAGACCGCGAACGGGAGGGCATCTACCGCGGCTTGCGCTATGCCATCACGCCGAATGAGCCGCAGATGCTCCCGCCGTACATCGAGCATGTCATCAATACAGAATACCGTGAGATCGGTTTTGACTCCATGGTACAGCTGATGGATGTGCTGGATATGAACAATGCGCGTGTGACCTATAACCTGATCAAATACATTTCCAACATCGTCGAGCCCATGCAGTATTACCGGGTCAGTTATTTCAGCAGTTTTCTCAAAGAGCGCATGCTCAACGAATATGTTTACGATTCACCAGCTGCGGTGCTGGCACTTGACGCCGGGGATCGCGTCGTTTACTGCAACCGCCGCGCGCAGGTCCTGTTCGGGACGGACTCCGCGGGCTTTGTGCACCTTGGCGTTCAGCTGCCTGCACCGCTGCTGCAGCTCATTCATACGGAGCAGGACATTGCGCAACATCCACTCACGCTAAGCGAAAAGGACTTTATCGTAGACAAGACGGCCGTCCTTCTAGGAGAGGAACGGCTCGGATATCTTGTCACTTTGCAGGACGAGATTGTGCTCAAGAGCATCGAAACGTCATTCAATAAGCACCTGCGGGAGAAGGGGCTTTACGCAAAGCATGTCTTCGGCGACATTCAGCATGTTTCCGAGAGCATGAGCCGCTGCATCCGGATGGCAAAAAAAGCTGCCGTGACGGACTACACCATTCTCATCGGCGGTGAGAGCGGCACGGGCAAGGAGCTGTTGGCACAGGCGATCCACAACTATTCCGGCCGAAAAAACATGCCCTTCATCGCCGTGAACTGCGCAGCGATCTCGGAGTCGCTGCTCGAATCGGAGCTGTTCGGCTACGAAGAGGGCGCCTTTACCGGCGCGAACAAAAAGGGAAAGCTTGGCTATTTTGAGCAGGCTAACCGCGGCACGATCTTTCTCGACGAGATCGGCGACATCTCGCCGCGCTTGCAGCAGGGACTGCTGCGCGTTTTACAGGAGCGGCAGATCATGAAGGTCGGCAGCGACAAGATCGTCGATGTTGATGTGCGCATCATCGCCGCGACAAATCGAAATCTACTCGAGGCTGTACGGGAGGGACACTTCCGCGGCGACCTCTATTACCGGCTCAACGCCATTGCCATCACGCTCCCGCCGCTGCGCGAGCGCAGAGAGGATATCTCCGTTCTGTTCCGTGCCTTTATGGGCAAGGACGCCGCGCGCCTGACCGGAGCGGATATGGACGCGATCCTGCGCTATGACTGGCCCGGCAATGTGCGGGAGCTGGAAAACTGCGCGCTTTACTACAAGACGCTCGGTGAGCTGCCGCAGCAGGTCGCGGGACGCTGCGAAACAGGCGTGCCGCGTCCCACTGCACAGACGCAGCAGAATGTTGAGATGCAGGTGCTCGCGCTGATCGCACAGCGGCAGGCGCCGAACCACGGCGTAGGCCGTGCGGAGCTCATGCAGGCGCTTTCTGCGCAGGGCGTGAAGGCGAGCGATGTCTACCTGCGCAAGCTGCTCGCCGCGCTTGTCGGGCAGGGGCTTGCCGAGGTCGGCAAGGGTCGACAGGGAACGCGCCTGACGGAAAAAGGACTGCGCGAGCTTGAGAAGGAAAGCCTGACATGACTGGAACAAAGAATAAAGCAAAAAGGAGAGAGCTGGAAAGCTCTCTCCTTTTTGCTTGGTGAAGAGGATGGTGAAGGTCGGTAACGATCAAATGGCAAGGAAATCACGCAGGCCGACGGCGGTCTTGCCGCGGATGCCGTGCGTGGTCTCGGCGTGGTAGAGCGAGCTGACGATAGCTTCCTCTACCGCTTCGACAGAAGCCTCAAACACCTTGTCGATGTTTTCGTCGTAGAACATCCGACAGGTCAGGATATCGTGGTCGCTGTAGTGCGGAATGCGGTTGGCTGTGGTGAAGGCGATCGCGATATCGCCGCTGCCGTTGCCGCAGAACGAACCAACGCGCCCGAGCGAGATCGTGGCGCGCTTGGCCACGCGCCCGAGCTGCCGCTCGGAGAGGGGGATATCCGTTGCCAGAATGATGATGATTGAGCCGCGGTCTCTCGGGTCCGAAATACAGGTTTTGTTCGTGTCGTAGTGCCGGCCGCCGATCACAAGATTCCCGGGCGCGCCGAAATTGGACATGACGAGCGCGCCAACCGTATATTTTGCACCGTCGATCTCCAACACACGCGAGGCGGAGCCGATGCCGCCCTTGAGTCCAAGGCAGCACATGCCGCTTCCGCTGCCGACGCAGCCCTCAGCAAAATCCGACCCTGCCGCTTCAATGGCACTGCGGACGTCCGATTCCTGCACGTGCATGCCGCGGATGTCGTTGAGCGTGCCGTCGTTGCACTCGGTGACAAGGCAGTTGACGGTTCCGGTGCTCACGCCGATATCGGAGTTCTGCTCCAGCATGTATTTGCAAAGTGCCGTATAGGCCGTGCCGATGCTCATCGTGTTGGTCAGGAGGATGGGGGTCTCTATCGTGCCGAGCTCCTGCACCTGCAAAAGGCCGATGCTCTTGCCGAAGCCGTTGATGACGGAGCAGGCGGCCATGACCTTGTTGCGGAACAGATTGCCCCCGTGCGGGAGAACGGCCGTTACGCCCGTGTGGATATCCTTTGCCGAGTCGATCAGCGTGGTATGGCCGACCAGCACCCCCGGCACGTCCGTGATGAGGTCCTTAGCTCCGCACGGCCACTTGGAGTGGAGGTCAAGGCTTTCTACGTGATGAATTCCCATAATATATTGCAACTCATTTTACGAGGTAGGTCTTGAAAAGATTGGTGCTGGTTTTTCAGAGGAATCAAAGCAGCTTGAATCGATCCGCCATAGGCGGATAGATCTTCAGCTCAGGATCGATATCGAGCGCGAGCGCAAGCGTTGTTTTCCGGATGAAGTCCTCATAGGTTGGAATATCCGATTGATAGGAGGCAAAGCAGGCCACGAACGGCTCGCGGGTATAGACGATACCGACGTCGTGCGTTTTATCCTCTTCTTCACCCGTCTTGTGCGCAATGGGATAGCCCACGGGCAGGCAACCGCCCATCTTGTGGTTGATCTGCTGGTACAGCAGGATATCCTCCATTTCTTCGGAGGCCTTAGCGCTGACCAGCGTTCTGCGGAACATCTTTTCAAGCAGCTCGCCAAGCTCAGCGGGGACGAAGTAATTCTGTATTCCTTGGCTCTCACGCACGTCATCATAATACTCGCGGTTGAACTGAGTACCCTTGAGTCCCAGCTCGCGCAGCACGGCAATCACGGTGTCGTTTCCGTAGTGGTGATAGAGCGCATTGGTGGCCGTCGTGTCGCTGATGACGATCATAAACTTATAAAGTGTGTTGATGTCGAGCGTCACATCGCCGTTTTTGTCGCCGGTCATGAAGGGCAGCACGCCGCTGGTATCCGGATGCATCTGATCCGGATGCACGGTGATCAACTCATCGAAACTGGTCCTGCCCTGCTCGCGCATGAGCATCATACCGGCAAGAAGCGGCAGCTTGACCACGCTTGCAGCGCGAAACTGCTCGTTTTCGTGATAGGTGAGCGTTTCGCCGCTGATCAGGTTTTTGTAGTAAAAGCCGACCTGTCCGTTCATCCTGGACAGCTGCTCTAAAATGCTCTCTTTTAATTCCTGTTTCATATAAATGATCCCCTTTCAATCAAAAAGCTGGTATGATAGACGACCGATGGAAAATACGGCAATATGCTTTTTTACAAGCAAACTTCATGCCAATGTCCTGCGCCGATCCTGTGCAGAAAAATATCATGTTTATATCCAATGCAGCGGGATGTACCATATAAATCATCTCTGTCCGCTGCCGTAAATCGAAAAAAGGATAAACCCGATTAAAACTTATTATTTTTATAAAAATCTTGTTATTGTCGGGAATCGGCAGAGCAGGACCTCTGCTCGAGAGTCGGACGGTCAGCCATGATCGATAATAAACTATATGGAAATCCTTTTCAACGGAGTGCATCCGTTATGCTGATCAAATCAAGCTTTTATTATGATATAATAGGAAAAAGTCCGCGTAGTCAAAGGTCTTTCTGTTGAAGGAGCAGTCTGTTTCCTGTGCAGCTTTTAAGGCAGGAATACAACGCTGAGCCGTCATTTCGGCTTAGAAAACGAAAAAGCAAAAGAATGGCACACACTTTGCTTTATAAAGTTTGAATGAATATTCATTCAACTCTTGTATTTTTGGGAGGTAAAAAATGAGCGAGAAAAAGACATCGATAGAAAGAGTCATGGCCGCAAGCACTGGCTTGAAAAGAACGATGAAGACCAGCTCTGCCGTCATGGTTGGCGTGGGCGGAACGATCGGAACCGGTCTGTTCCTGAGCTCTGGCGACGTTATTGCAACGGCGGGTCCCGGCGGGGCGATTGTTATGTACCTGGTCGGCGGCCTTATTATGTGGCTTATGACCACCTGCCTTGGTGAACTTTCCGCAGCGATGCCAGTATCCGGCAGTTTGCAGGCGTACTCCACAGAGTTCATCAATCCCGCCATGGGCTTTACGATCGGCTGGGTCAACTGGATTGGCGGCGCGGCCACGATCACAACACAGATTGTTGCCTCAGCAATCATCATGCGCGATATCCTGCCCGGTACCCCAACTTGGCTGTGGATCGTTATCTTCTCGGTCGTCATGTTCGGAGTAAACATCCTCGACGCCAACCTGTTCGGCAAGGTCTCTTTCTGGGTCTCCAGCCTGAAGATCCTACTCGTTGTTGCATTTGTGATCGTTGGTGTTGCACTGATGTGCGGCGCTGGAGATCAGGGCGTGATTGGCCTGAGCAACTACACGAACAACGGCGGCCTGTTTCCCGCTGGTCTTGCCGGAATGGGTGCCGTTATCCTCACTTCCTTCTATGCGTATGCTGGTACTGAGCTAATTGGCTCTACCGCAGGTGAACTGGAGGACGTTAAAAAGGTCCCCAAGATGATTAACCTGACTGTCTTTGTTCTGATTGGGGCCACGGTGATCTCCATTGCTGTGGTGGCCGGCCTGCTGCCCTGGGATCAGGCTTCCGTGCTTGGCAGTCCGTTTGTTTATGCATTCAGGCATGCAGGACTTAATGGCGCTGCACTGATCGTAAATATTCTGGTGCTTTCCTCAGCGCTGACGTCCGGCAATTATTTTGCTTATGGCTGCGCCAGATACCTCTGGTCGATGGCCAAGTTTGGTCAGGCACCGAAGATCTGCGCAAAGACGAGTAAAAAGGGTGTTCCTATTGTTGCGCTCTGCGTTTCCATGGCGTTCGCACTTATCGGCATCGTCTCTGAGTTCGTTGCTGAGGACACTGTCTATCTGTTTCTGATCTACTTCATCGGAGGTGGCAATATCTTCCTCTATACCGTGATCTGCCTCTGCCAGTACAGATTCAGAAAGAGATATATCGCCGAGGGAGGCAAGGTCGAGGATCTTACCTTTAAGGTCGCTTCGTATCCGCTGGTCCCTATTCTCGGCATTCTTTCGTTCCTGGTGATGTTGGTCGTCACACTGATGGACCCCAGCGAGGCGACGGCGATTTATGTCTGCGCCCCCTGCTACCTGTTGATTTATATTGTTTCGTACATCTATACAAAGAAGAAAGGTGTCACGGCGCTGAATATCGACGTCTGAGTGTACAGGCCTTTCCGCTGGGGCATTAGTTAAGGCGGTGCAGCGGACCAAAACTGTAATATAGCAAACGAAGGGCTACCGCCCCGATCGGTTGGGTGTTTCCCGTCAGGTCTGTGCGGCAGCCCTGTTTACGACAGCGGCAGAAAAGAGTATTCGATCTTTTAACGAGGTGAAAAGCTATGATGGATGGGAACCGGATATATGAAAACATGAAGCGGCTGATTGCAGTACCGAGCATTTCCGGCACGAGCGACGAGGTGAAGGCTGCATATCAACTGGAGAAAATGCTGCGGGAGATCCCGTATTTTCAGCAGAACATGCAGAATGTTATGCTAATCCCGATCAAGGATGATCCGTTTGACCGCTACTTGGTAGCAGCCTATCTCGAATGTGCGCCGGAGAAACCGGACACCGTTGTTCTGAGTGGGCACTATGATGTCGTCGATATTGAAGAATTCGGTAAGCTCAAGGATATCGCCTACGATGTGGAGAGCATTTCAAAGCGCATCAACGAACTGTATCTTAACGACGAATGCCGAAAGGATTATGAAAGCGACGACTGGTATTTCGGACGCGGCACGGCCGATATGAAGTTTGGCCATGCTCTGTGTCTGGAGCTGCTGCGGCACTATTCCGAGGAAGGCGGCATCAACGGCAATCTGCTTTATGTGGCAGTCTGCGGTGAGGAAACGAATTCCGAAGGTATGCTGGCCGCGATCCCGTTTTTTAACGATTTTGCAGAACAGCACGGGCTTCTGTACAAAGCGTTCCTCCTGACAGAGGGCTTTATGGTCGACGGGCAGGAGGACGGCGTGAAATACATTCAATACGGCGGCTCCGGCAAGCTAATGCCCCTGTTTTTCTGCGTAGGCGCAGCTACGCACGGTGAGGAACCGCTGAAGGGCCTTGATGCAAATCTGCTGGCAGCGGCGGTCTACCAGGAAATGGCGCTGAATCCGAAATTCTGCCAGCAAAATCACGGGATCACCACGGCACCGCCCGCAGGACTCAAGCTTCAGGATATGAAGACGACCTATTCTCTCTCCACATCACTTTACGCGGCAACATACTACAACATTGCGACGATACAGATGCAGCCGGAAGCAACCATGCAGGAGCTGATCGGCGTTGCGGAGAAAGCCTTCAAAAACACCGTTGACCTGATGCGACTGAGAGCGGAGAAGTACGCGGCGCTTTCCGGCTCTATGCCAGAGTACTACAAGGCAAGCCCCTGCGTCAAAACGTTCCGCGAAATCATGAGGGCTGTGGAAAAAAGTTTCCGTGGCGATCTTCAGGCATATCTTAAAGATTATGCAGATGAGCTTTCAAAGGAAAATCCGGAGCTTCAGGATATCTGCATCAAGTTGGTCAAGCGCCTATGCGAGCTGTATGAGGATAAACGGCCGATGATCATCGTATCGATCCTGCCGCCCTATTATCCGGATGTAAACGTCGACAGAGAGGACCCTGCGACCATCGAGCTGCTGGGATATGTGGATGAGATCATCGCATACGCAGCAAGGAGGTATGGGGAGACGATCAAAACCAGCGAGTATTACGGGATATCGGATCTTTGTTACACCTGGCTTGCCGACGGCCTGAATTTTGACAAACTGTTTGAAAATCTTGTCGGCATCAACACGGTATATCAGTTCCCTGCCGAGGCACTGAAAAAATTCAAAGTACCGGCGATTGTCCTTGGGAGCTATGGAAAGGATATGCACAAGTATACAGAGCGGCTTTGCAAGCGCTATAACTTTGACGTGCTTCCGGATCTGTACACGAAGCTGATTGGAAAAATCTTGAAATAATATATTCCGTTATACTGGCGCGAGGCAAAAGATGAAATAGACACCGCTGTAAACGGTGGTACGATGAACCGGATAAGTCGCTTTATAAAAGGAGGAATGTAACCATGTTCATGCCGATTCGAAAGAAGAAAAAGGAACGAGTATAAATTGGATATACAACAATAATGACTATCTGTTCTTGACGAAGAGGCCGGAGGACATCGTCTTTTCCACCCCATTAGACAACGCTTGGTTCGGCGTGACTGTGACCTCCAGCAAGGAAAA
>JABLTO010194368.1_pt1 | contig 10113 bp, 9 predicted proteins | sample 7160091 | NCBI WGS metagenome assembly JABLTO01 (sample SAMN14651225, study PRJNA627086) | human gut metagenome | isolation source: feces | host: Homo sapiens
ACGTTGAACTGGGGCTTCTCAGCCTTGATGCTGCCTTCAGAAATAATCTTCAGTGCGTCCATTTTTGAATCCTCCATTTGTTTTTAGACGTTCATGCACGGCACCTTGCCGTCAGAGGACCGCCCGTTTAATGATATTGTCATTAACCCCGCTGTGGTATCAGCGGACACTAACGCCCTAATAGGATAGCACAAAACGCCCGTAAAATCAAGCGATTTGCCCAAAATAATCCCAAAAATTTTCTGTTCTGCCCAAAAGGCATTCTTTGCCCGGGAAATCAGGCAAAGAGCTGCCGATCCGCCGTCAGGAAGCGCTTGCGCAGGATGCCTGCGCTGGCGGCAGGCAGACCGAACTTTTCTTCCAGAAAGCCGGTGAGCAGCGAGGGATTCAGGTTCAGCTCCTGTGCGGCAGGCAGGCAGAGCTCCATGCAGACACGATCCCCTGCGGTGGTATATTCCACCTGCGGGATGTGATCCTTGAGCTCTACGATCTTTTTGCCCTTTTTGCTGTGCTTTTCCACCGGGGCGCTTTCCAGCGCGTTATACTGTTCCAGCACAGCCGCTGCCGCTGCCGGGTAGGTGATCTGGTAGCAGGCAAAGGCGATGAGGTCAGCCTTCATCTGCACCGGGCCCACATGGGTGATGCGGATGCCGGTGGGCATGATGGCGTTCAGCTCGGTCTGCCACTGGGCAAAATCCGGGTTCTCAGCCTCGGTCTTGACATCCACGCACTCGCACTCGCTCTCCTGCCCCAGCGAAAGCGGGCAGGCAAAGGTCATGTAGATGTGGGGGTTGAAGCCCAGCGTGTGCCACACAGGCAGGCCGCTGCGCTTGAGCACCCGCTGCATCACCCGCTGCAGATCCAGCAGGGAGATGTAAGAGGCCTCATTCTTTTTCTCAAACGAGATTCTGACTGTAATCAAAGCAGGGACCTCCTAACAGATGATTGGCACCGCAGCCATGGCAGGCGCGGTTGCAGGGCTGGGTGGTCTGGGCGGCAAGGGCCTTGTTGTACTCCCGCACCAGATATTCGTGGGTCACACCGTAGTCCATGTGGCTCCACGGGGTCACCTCGTCCAGCCCAATGGGACGCTGGCAGTAGAACTTGGGATCAATGCCCAGATCCTCAAACACCTGCATCCAGGTATCATACTTGAAGCACTCTTCCCAACCGTCAAAGTAACAGCCCCGCTTGTAGGCTTCCAGAATAACAGGAGCCAGACGGCGGTCGCCCTTGGCGAACACACCCTCCAGAAAACTGGTGGTGCTGTCGTGATAGTTCACCTTGATCTTGCGGCTGTGGACGCTTTCCAGCAGGTGCTTCTGCTTGGCCTGCAGGCTTTCCTCCGTGTCCATGGGCACGAACTGGAAAGGCGTATGGGGCTTGGGCACAAAGCAGGCACAGCTGATGGTCACCTGAACGCCCCTGCCCTTGGCGTGCCTGGGGTTGGAGTAATAGAGATCTACCACCTTCTGGGCGGTCTCGGCAATGCCCTCGATGTCCTCCATCGTCTCGGTAGGCAGGCCCATCATAAAGTAGAGCTTGACCGAGGAATAGCCGTTGGCAAAGGCCAGCGAGCAGGTCTTTTCGATCTCGTCCCAGGTAACATTCTTGTTGATGACATCCCGCAGGCGCTGGGTACCGGCCTCGGCCGCAAAGGTCAGGCCGCTCTTGCGCACCTTGGTGGTCTTTTCGATCAGGCTCTGGGAGAAGTTGTCCATCCGCAGAGAGGGCAGCGAGAGGCTGACGTGCTCCTTGGGGGCCCACTCATTCAGATCATCCAGCAGTTCTTCCAGCTGGCCATGGTCGGAGGTGGACAGGCTGGACAGGCTCAGCTCCTCATAGCCGGTGTTGGCGCACAGATCCTGTGCCGCCTTATTCAGCAGGCTGGCATCCCGCTGGCGCATGGGGCGGTACAGGAAGCCTGCCTGACAGAACCGGCAGCCGCGCACGCAGCCGCGCAGCACCTCAATGCTGGCACGATCCTGGATGGCCCCCACCATGGGCACAACAAAGTTCGTTGGCGGAGCAAACTCGTTCAGATCCTTGATGATGGCCTTGGTGATGACCGCCGGGATACCCGGCTCGTTGGGGGTAATGGCCTTGACCCGGCCGTCCTCAAAGTAGGTCACATCGTAGAAGGCAGGGATGTAGACCCCGGGGATCTTTGCAATGCGGCGCAGCAGCTCCTTTTTGGAGACGCTGCCCTCTTTCTTGGCACGCTCAATCTCGGCGCAGATGGAAGGCAGCTGGTTCTCACCCTCACCCAGCTGGATGACATCAAAGAAATCCGCAATGGGCTCCGAGTTGCAGGCGCAGGGGCCGCCCGCCACGATCAGGGGCCAGTGCTCGTCACGGTCCTTTGCGTAGAACGGAATGTGCGCCAGATCGAGCATGGCTAGAATGTTGGTATAGGAAAGCTCGTACTGCAGGGTAAAGCCCACCGCATCAAAATCGGTCAGGGGGTCCTTGCTTTCCATGGTGTACAGGGGCAGGTCCAGCCGCTCCATCTCAGCCTTCATATCCAGCCAGGGCATAAAGGCCCGCTCACACCACCAGTTCTCGTGGCTGTTGAGCAGCTCGTACAGGATCTTCTCACCGAGGAAGGACATTCCCACCTCGTAGGTATCCGGGAAGCAGAATGCAAACCGGACATCCACCTTTTCTTTGTCTTTATACACGCTGCCCGGTTCGCCGCCGGTGTAACGGCCCGGCTTCTGTACCCGGCCCAGCGCTTCTTTCAGCTTGGGATCAAACATCAAGTTCCTCCATTGACAGAACAGTTTTACTTCATTCGTTTTATTGTACCCGATTCTGCCGGGAAATGCAATCATTGTTTTGGAGGCACCACCATCCGCACGCCGCCAGCTGTGCCCCATCCAGCGGCGGGATGGGCAGAAGGTTGAAAGCCCCGGTCAGGAGGTTGGCCGCCAGAAAGGCACTGGCCCGGATGGTGGCCCGCTGTTCCAGCCGAAGCATCCAGAGCCCGGCCAGCACAAAATTCACCGCAGGGCCTGCCGCGGCAAGGAGAGCGGTCTGCCACAGGGTCATTTCCCTGCCCCGGGTGCGCATACAAAAGCCGGTAAGGGTGACTTCAATGACCGGAAACTGCCCAAACAGGGCAAGATATACCCCGATGTGCCCCCACTCATGCAGGAATGCTGCCAGCAGCCCCAGCCGCAGAAACCCGCTTGCATCGAAATAGAGCAGAACGTACAGCGCCCCGCAGAGCAGCAACGGGTCCCGGAACACAAGCGGCCCATACTGGAATCGATGCCGCATCACGGCAGGCTCAGTGCGGCAGAAGGATCATACCGGATGCCGCCTGTCAGAAATTCAAAGTGCAGGTGTGCCCCGGTGGCACGGCCCGTCTGTCCGGCGGTGCCCAGCCGCTGGCCCGCTGCAACCACCTCCCCGGCCCGGACATAGAGATACTGCATGTGGGCATAGAGCGTTTCCTGCCCGTCTCCATGGGTCAGCCGGACATAGTTGCCGTAAGCGGCTCCACGCCGGGCGGCGGTCACCACGCCGTCCAGTGCCGCAAGGACCGATGTGCCCTCCGCGCAGGCAAGGTCCACGCCCCGGTGGAAGGCTTTTTCCCCGGTAAAGGGATCCTTCCGCCAGCCATAAGGGTCAGAGACACGCCACGCCGCCGTTTCCAGCGGGAAGCAGAGCGTCTGCCCCGGCTTTGCCTGTTTCAGGCTGGCTCCCGCCGGGACATTTTTGCCCGCACAGACCGGGAGCACCCTGCCAGCCAGCAGTATGATCAACAGCACCGTCAGAGCCAGCACCGCCGCCCGTTGATATCGATTGTGTTTCCCTGCTCGTCCATGTTTTGCCTGCATCTTTTCGCCCTCCGTTCTGGAAAGTGTATGCAGAAGGAAGATCACTGAGAACCAAAACACCCCCTGGGAGATTTCCCAGAGGGTGCTCGTTCCGTATTTACCGGCGGAGCCAGTCATGGAGCCGCTGGAAGATGCTGGGGTGGCCGTGCCGTTCCGTGCGATCAACAGCGTGCGGAATGGGTGTGCTCTGCACGGCCGGAGCAGGTGCTGCTTTCACCGTGGCAGGCTGTTTTGCTGGTTCTGGGGGCTGCTCCGCCACCTGAACCGGCTCCGGTCTCGTTTCGGGCTCAGACGGCCGTACCGGTGCCTTTGGCTCGGGCTGCTCCGGTTCTGCCGCAGAAGCGGTATCCCGGGCGAGCCAGTCATCCCGGAGCAGATCGTACATGTCCATCTGGCCGTTGACAAGGGGCTCACCGGGGGCCGCTTTCACCTTCTGATAGCTGCCGTCTGCCCGCATCTCCCGGGCATTGACGTTATCCCGCAGCTGCAGCTGCAGGATATCGCTCAGCTTCTGGATGAGGACAGGGTCCTCCACCCGGACACCCACCTCCACGCGGCACTCCGTGTTGCGGGTGAGGAAATCTCCGGAGGCGATATAGATGCGGGTGGTCACGCCATCGTAGAAGCTGTAGATGCGGCCATGCTCAAGGTAGCGGCCCACCAGACTGCGGATATGCAGGTTCTCGGTCTTGCCCGGCACCTCGGCGCGGACACAGCAGATACCGCGCACGATCATATCGATGCGAACCCCCGCACAGCTGGCTTCTTCGAGCTTCAGGATGATATCCCGATCCGAGATGGAGTTGTTTTTCAGGATCATGGATGCCGGGCGGCCCAGCTTGGCTGCATTGATGACCCGGTCCATCTCGTCCAGCAGCACGCTCTTGAAGCGCAGAGGGGCCACCAGCATCTTCTCGGTGGTCTCCGTCAGCTTCTGCACGGCAAGGTTCTGGAACACGTTGGAGGCTTCCTCACCGATGCCCAGATCTGCCGTGATGAACGAATAATCGGTATAGAGCTCGCTGGTCTTTTCGTTGTAGTTGCCGGTGCCGATCTGGGTGATGTAGCTGTAGCCCTGCGGGCCCTTCTTGGTGATGAGGGTCAGCTTGGAGTGCACCTTGTAATCATCAAAGCCATAGAGAATGGTACAGCCAGCCTCTTCCAGCTGCTTGGACCAGTCGATGTTATTCTGCTCGTCAAAGCGGGCACGCAGCTCTACCAGAGCCACCACTTCCTTGCCATTTTCGGCGGCTTCGATCAGGGCCTGCACGATCTGGGATTCCCGCGCCATCCGGTAAAGGGTCATCTTAATGGAGATGACCTCCGGATCCCGCGCGGCCTTTTTCAGCATCGCGATGAAGGGACGGATAGACTGATACGGATAACTGAGCAGGACATCGTGCTTTTCCACCTCGGCGGCAAGGTCATAATCCTGGGGCGGCAGCATGGGCCGGGCCGAGGGATAGAACAGCTCCGGGTTGCCCTCGGCCTCCATCTTACCGGTGAGCTTGTAGAAGAAGCTCAGATCCAGTGGGCTCTTCTGGGCAAACACCCGCTTATGGCTCAGTTCTAATTTGTCGCAGAGGAGACGCAGGATCTCCTGCGGGGCCGTGGGAGTTACCTGCAGGCGGACAGCGGCCAGCTTGCGGCGGCGCTTGAGCAGGTCGGCCATGATCTCGCGGTAATCGATATCATGGTCCATCATGCCCTCTTTTACATCAATGTCGGCGTTGCGGGTGACGCGGAACAGGCACTTTTCCTGCACGGCATCCTTGCCGAAGATAAGGGACGCATAGTGGAGCACCAGTTCCTCTGTCAGGGCAAACTCGGTCTTGCCCTCCCGGCGCACCAGGATCAGCCGCTCCATCTGGCTGGAGATAGGGATCATGCCAAGGCTCTGGCCCTCTTTCTCCTTGAGCAGAGCGCCGAGGTAGATCTCCTTATTGCGCAGGAATGGGAACGGGTGGCGGTTGTCCACGATCTGCGGGCTGAGGATGGGGAACAGCTCGTTCTGGAAGTATTTTTTCCAGAAGCGCTCCTGTTCCTTATCCATCGCATCAAAGTTTACCTTTTTATAGCCGCAGGCATCCAGATTTTCCAGCGCTTTCTCGTAGTATTTATCGCAGTCCTCCTGCAGATGGGCAACTTTGGGCATGATGGCGTTCAGCTGTTCCTCGGCCGTCATATTGGTCTTGTTCTCACGCTTGTCTTTGTCCTTCTGACTGCGTGCAAGGTTGGCGCGCTCCTGCAGAGAGCCCACACGCACCATGAAAAATTCATCCAGATTGGAGCCATAAATGGCAAGGAATTTCACCTGCTCCGCCAGCGGGACATTCTTATCCTTGCCCAGCACCAGCACACGGCGGTTAAAGTCCAGCCAGCTGAGTTCACGGTTGATGAAGATCGTATCCTCTTTCATAGTAGTTTACTCCCTTTTTCCCTGACCTGCGGCTTTCGCCGCAGCGCTTCAGCTCACATAAGCAAGTCCATCCCACTCAGCCACCACCGCTTCTGTCAGGCCGGGCACGGCGGCGGCCTCTTCCACCGCAGCAAAGCGCCCGTACTGCTCCCGGTATTCGATGATGGCCCGGGCGCGCTGCTCCCCTACTCCCGGCAGGGTGCAGAGAGCGTCCTGCCCGGCGGTATTCAGATCGACCCGTGCCAGCTGGATGAGCGGTGTTTCACTCCCGGCTGCACGGCCCGGTCCTGTCTGCCGCGGAACGGCAAACCCAAACGCCAGCGCGACGCACACCGCGCAGACAAGGGCCGCTGTCCACAGAAATCTCTGTTCTGTTTTTGTGAGACTGGCTTTCTTCATTCCATTGTACCCGACTTTCTCTAAAAAAGAAAGCCCTCTGCGGAGAATTTGCAGAGAGCTTTACAATGATTTTACGCAGAAGTTTCCGCACGGCGCACCATGCCATACAAAAGCTCTGCCGCTGCACCTGCATCGTGGTCGGTCAGGGTCATCCGGTTGGCGGCAAGGCGCAGTTCAGGCGCGGCATCCGCAGGCACAACGCTCTCCCCCGCCAGATGGACAAGATCGAGCATCTGCGTGCAGCCGGCCAGCACCGTCAGCTGCTCGGCGGCATAGCCGGAGGGAGGGCAGACGGTGTTGAGCATGGCACTGCCTGAGACAAGGCCCGGGGTAAGCACCAGCGTATCCGGTGCAAGGCGCTCCGCATGCAGGAAAGCTGCCGCATCCCCCAGCGCCTTTTGTAGTGTGGGCAGAATGGGCATCTGCTTTTTGTCCTGATAAAACAGGATGCGCAGAACGTCCTCGCCCTTGACATCAGCGGCGTTGCTCAGCACAAAGGGAGTCCACTCCTGCTTGAGGTGGAACACCAGCCCTTCGCTCATCCGCACAGCACGGGTGGAGCCATCGCGCATCTGCAGGGCGATGCCAACACCGGACAGGGAGGGCAGCATCTTCAGGACAGACTCCTCCATCCCCTCAAAGCTGCACAGCGCGGTGCCGGAGCCCTCCGAAAAGTTGTAGGCCAGTGTGCCGCCGCAGACCAGCGCGGGCGCACTGAGCCGCACCCCGCCCAACAGAGAGCGGACCGCCCGGGGCGAGCGCTGAGAGAAAACGGTCAGCCTGCCGCCCCTGCTGGCAAAAAGCTGCAGCACGTCCCGCTGGAGCTGGGGCAGGTTGCCTGCGGCATCCAGCAGCAGGCTGTCCAGATCACAGAGGACTAAGGTCCGGTCAATGGTCGTCTCTTTCATAGGGTATTTCCTCCTGTGCGCTGACGGAGCGTGGTCAAGAAGCGGGTGAAGTAATCCGGCAGCTCAGAATCGAACCGCAGGTGTTCCCCAGTGATGGGGTGAATAAACCCCAGCGTTTTTGCATGCAGGCACTGACCATGCAGGCTGGTGATGCAGTTGTGGGGGCCGTACACCGGGTCGCCCGCCACCGGGTGGTGGATGGAAGCCATGTGAACGCGGATCTGGTGGGTACGGCCCGTTTTCAGGCGGCACTCCAGCATCGTGAACTCGCCCAGCCGTTCCAACACCTTGTAGCCGGTATAGGCGTACTTTGTGTGGGGCTCACTGGCCGGATAGACCGCCATCTTCTTGCGGTCGGTCTTGCTGCGGCCCAGGTTGCTCTCCACAAAACCCTCATCCTGGGCAAAGCCGCCATAGACGATGGTATTGTAGGCCCGCTCCACGCTGTGCACTGCCATCTGCTGGGAAAGGCCGATGTGGGTCGCATCATCCTTTGCCACCACCAGCAGACCGCTGGTGTCCTTATCGATGCGGTGGACGATGCCGGGCCGGATCTCGCCGCCAATGCCGGAAAGGCTGCCCTTGCAGTGCCAGAGCAGAGCGTTGACCAGGGTGCCGTCCGGGTTGCCGGGAGCCGGGTGGACGACCATCCCTTTGGGCTTGTTGACCACCAGAAGGTGTGCATCCTCATAGATGATGTCCAGCGGGATCTCCTGCGGCACAGCCTCGATGGGCTTTGCATCGGGGATCTCCAGCAGAATGATATCCCCTGCCTTGAGCTTCAGGCTCTTGGCCGGGGCCTTGCCGTTGCAGAGCACATGGCCCTCAGCCACAAGGCCCTGCAGGGCGCTGCGGGAAAGGCCGGTGTCCTCGCCGCTCAAAAAGCGGTCAATGCGCTGGCCTGCATCCTCGGCTTCTACGATGTATTCACGCTGCTCCATGGCTTACTGCTCCTTCGGGCCCTTTTTCGTATCCTCGTGCAGCTCCTCCAGGAAAATGACCAGCACCCAGAGTGCCACACCAACACAGACACAGATATCTGCAAAATTGAACACTGCGAACCGCATGAACAGCAGGTTGATGTAATCCACCACCTCGCCGTTCAGCACACGATCGATCAGGTTGCCGATGCCGCCGCCCAGCACCAGGATGAGTGCGGCCTGCTGCAGACGGTTGTTCCGGCTGCGGAAGAACAGCCAATAAGCAACCAGCAGCAATGCTGCGCTGGTTGCAACGATCAAAAACAGCTGCTTGCCGCTGAGCAGGCTGAATGCCATGCCCTGATTGAGCACGAACCGCAGCTCCACCACATGGGGGATCAGCGGCATTGCGCCCACCGGCTGCAAAGCGCTGACAGCCCAGAACTTGATGGCCTGATCGAGGCCGACCAGCGCCGCAACGCACAGCAGATTGAAGATCACAAATGCCATAAAAATACTCCCAACGGCGGCATGCTGCCGCCTGTGTTCTGATACCAAAAAGCGGCGCTCCCTGCTCGAAAGGAGCGCCGCAGCGTTTATTTCAGGAAGGCTTATGCTTCCACCACGCTTGCGCAGCGTGCGCAGAGGGTGGGATGTGCGGCGTGGGTGCCGATGTCTGCGGAATACTTCCAGCAGCGCTCGCACTTTTCGCCGGTGGCATGTGCAGCAGCAACGCCCAGACCCTCAACAGCGGAGGCAGAACCACCCTCGCCCTTGACCAGCTCCACATGGGAGACGATCATCAGGTCAGCCAGCTCATCCATGGGAATGCTGTTCAGCAGGTCATAGACGGTATCATTGCAGTACAGGGTAACGGAAGCTTCCAGAGAAGCACCGATGGTCTTTTCTGCACGGGCCTGCTCCAGCACCTTCTTGACCTCGTCACGAACAGCAATGAGCTGTGCCCACTTGGCCTTGAAGGCATCGTCTGCAGCGTACTGGCCTGCCTTGGGCATTGCCTCGAACACAACGTACTTGTTCATGCCTTCGGTCTTGGGCAGGAAGTCCCAGATCTCCTGGCTGGTGAAGCAGAGGATGGGGGCAATGATCTTGTCCAGAGCGACCAGGATCTTGTACATGGTGGTCTGGGCAGCCTTGCGGCCCACACCGTTGGTGCAGTACAGGCGGTCCTTAGTCACATCCAGATAGAAGTTGGACATGGCAACAACGCAGAAGTTGTAGACGGCGTGATAGACCTTGTTGAAGTCATACACATCGTAGCCCGCCTTGGCATTCACGATCAGGTCATCCAGAGCAGCCAGTGCCCAGCGGTCGATCTCCTGCAGCTGGTCATCTGCCACACAATCGGTGTTGGGGTCAAAGCCATCCAGATTGCCCAGAATGAAGCGGGCGGTGTTGCGGATCTTGCGGTATGCCTCGCTCAGCTGCTTGAAGATGTTCTTACCGGCGCGCACATCCACAGTGTAGTCGGAAGAAGCGACCCACAGGCGGATGATATCCGCACCGTAGTCCTTGATGATTTCGCTGGGCTCCACGCCGTTGCCGGCGCTCTTGTGCATCTGCTTGCCCTGCTCGTCCACGACCCAGCCGTGGCACAGAAC
>JABLTO010250621.1_pt1 | contig 10111 bp, 8 predicted proteins | sample 7160091 | NCBI WGS metagenome assembly JABLTO01 (sample SAMN14651225, study PRJNA627086) | human gut metagenome | isolation source: feces | host: Homo sapiens
AAAAATAATTACATAAATTGTAATTACAATGCTATTTAGTTGCATAAATAATGAAAAATAATTAAAATATAAATACAAGGTATTAAAGGGGTGAAGAGGGTGAAGAAGAAAGAAGAATTAAATATTATGGCAAATATAAAAATAATTGAAGAGCTAAAGGCAAATTTACTATGTATAATAGGAGAGTTTTTTTCACTTTTAACGAAGGGAACTAATATTGCTCAAGATGCTATATTAAATTGTATATCTGGTGCCATTTTAATTTTATATGTATTAGCTCAAAAATTAGGTTATAGTTGTGCTGAAGTTGATGATGATATGAGAAAAAAATTAAAATTAGGAATAGCTGAAGAGCATGAGTATGAAAAGGAAGGTAAGAGCCTAAGTAAGCTTCAAAAACATATTCGAGAACGCTATTAATAATTAATTAGGAGGCTTTTATGAAAGAAAAGCTCGAAAGGCATAAATCTTTAATTATAACAGGTATATCTATAATAATTATTATACTATTATATTATGCTGACCAATTTTATTTAGCTAGTATTTTATTATTAACTTATATAGTATCAAGAGAGTATTTATATAATGAATATTTAGAAACCAAAATAGCAAATGATATAATTTTACGAATTAAGAATAATATAAATGACAATATTTCTAATGCGTCATTTCCTATATCTTTAATTGATGGTTATGGTAATATTTTATGGGCAAATAAAAGGTTAAAGGAAGAACTGTTTTTATTAGATTTAAAAGATGAAAATATATTAGCTATAGCAAGAAACTTAGATTTGCATAAGCTATTAAAATGTGATAGGGATTTAAGCCAAAGAGTAAAAATAAAAGATTCATTTTATAGTATATATGCTAATAAAATTAGTGAAGAAAATGAAGATGAAAAATATGTAGTATATTTTAATGAGGTAAGTAATTTAAGAGATATAAATTCTACTAAAGAAAGTATTATGCTAATTGAAGTAGATAATTTATCAGAAGCCCTAGAAGGTACAGATGAAATAAATAGACCAATGCTAGCAGCAGAGGTTGAAAAAATGATTAATTCTTATAGTAAGAAGCTAAAATCAATGAGTATTAAATATGAGTTTAATAAGTATGCTTTATCAGTACAAGATAAGTATATAAATGATGAAATTAATTCTAAATTCAATATATTAGAAAGTATATCTAAGATTGATAGAGGAAATAAATTAGAAGTAACCCTGAGTATTGGTATTGGAAGAGGGGGAAGTAGCCCAGAGGAAAACTATCATAATGCCGTTACAGCAAAAGAATTAGCTCTAGGTAGAGGTGGAGATCAAGTTGTTATTAAAAATAATGAAAAGATAACCTTTTTTGGTGGAAATACTCGTGAACTTGAAAAACGAACTAGGGTTAGAGCAAGGGTTATATCTCAAGCATTAAGAGAATTGATTTTTGAAAGTAGCAATATTTATATAATGGGTCATAAGAGTCCAGATATGGATTGCTTAGGTGCATCTATTGGAATATGGTCAGCAGTAAAACAGCTAGGTAAAAATTGCAATATTATTATGGATAATGATACAAATGCCGTTGAATATTATATGTCTAAACTACAAGAAGACTCAAAATATGATAATTTATTTATATCTAGTGAAGATGCTGAAAAAAATATAAATGAAAAAACGTTATTAATAATAGTAGATGTGCATAATAAGGGATATGTAAATAATTTATCTATAGTAGAAAAAATAAATAGAAAAATAATAATAGACCATCATAGAAGAAGTGCTGATATTATTGAAGGTACTTTATTAAATTATATTGAAGTATATTCTTCATCAACATCTGAAATGGTAACAGAATTGATCCAATATATGTTACAAAAACCTAGAATCAATAAGCTAGAGGCAGAAGGTCTTTTAGCAGGTATATTTATGGATACGAAAGGTTTCCAATTTAAAGCCGGTGTTAGAACTTTTGATGCAGCAGCATTTTTAAGATCCTTAGGTGCAGATACTGTAGCTGTTAAAAAAATGTTTACTGATAGTTTAGAAGATTATCTAGTTATAGCAGAAATTATAAGAAGTGCAGAAGTATATGATAACTTAGCAATAGCAATATCACCTCCTACTAATAAAAATACTGTGATAGTAGCTAGGGCAGCAGATGAGTTATTAGGTATTTCGGGAATAGATGTATGTTTTGTTTTATGTGAGATAAATAATGCTATAATAATAAGTGGTAGATCATCAGGAGATGTTAATGTTCAAGTTATATTAGAAGAGCTTGGTGGAGGAGGTCATATGAATATGGCTGGAGCTAAATTAAATGTTAATATCGATGATGCAGTAAGTTTATTAAAAGAGGCAATAAATAAACATTATAAGATAAAGGATAAAAAATAAAATATTAAAGGATAGGTGTAAAGCAATGAAGGTAATTTTATTACAAGACGTTAAGAAGATGGGGAAAAAAGGTGATGTTATAGAAGCATCAGATGGATATGCAAGAAACTATTTATTTCCTAGAAAATTAGCTGAAGAAGCAACAGCAAATGCATTACATGTTGTTAACGCTAAGAAAGAAAATGAAAGAAAGAAAAAGCTTGCAGAATTAGAAGCAGCTCAAAAATTAGCAGCTGAATTAAAGGGAAAAGAAGTTAGTATAGAAGCGAAAGCTGGAGAAAGTGGAAGATTATTTGGAGCAATAACTAACAAAGATATAGCAGAAGTAATTAATAGCAAATTCAACTTATCAATAGATAAAAAGAAAATAGTTATGGATACTATAAAAGTGGCTGGTGGATATGAAATAGAAGTTAAATTATATCCAGAAGTATCAACAAAGATGAAGGTTATTATTGTTCCTAAACAATAAGGAGGATTAACATTGAATTTAATTAAAGAAGGAATCAACTTAGAAGAATTAGTAAAAAGTGATTTACCTTTAGAAGTAAAAGTTAACGTATTATTTGATGTTCTTAAGAATGTTCTTGATGAAGGTGCTATAAGAGCTAGAACTGTAAGATTTAAATTACAAAAGTATGTTAACTCAACAGAGGTAAATGATAGAATTTATGCATTAAATGTTATAGCATCAGATGGGAACGGGGCTAAGGTGGTTCCAAATGATGATACAGCCACTGAGGTTTTAGAGGATGTTATTTATTGGATATCTGAAAATATAGCTAAAAAATATGTTCAAAATAAAATAGAATCTGAAGTAGAAAAAGCTTTAGTTGAAAGACAAGATAAGTTTATGGATGAACTTAGATTATCTATCATAAAAAAGCAAAAAGGAACTGAAAATACTAAGACAGCAGCAAAGTTAGAAAGGCTTGAAAAGTTAGATTCAAAGCGTATAAATAAAAATGTAATGACTCTTTTAAGACCTGAGAACTTTGATGAAATAGTAGGGCAAGAAAGAGCTGTAAAATCATTAATTTCAAAAATGTCATCACCATATCCACAACATATAATACTTTACGGGCCACCAGGGGTTGGTAAAACTTCAGCTGCTAGACTGGCATTAGAAGCAGCAAAGAAGCTTAAATTTACACCTTTTGATGAAGACTCAAAGTTTGTTGAAGTAGATGGTACAACACTTAGATGGGATCCAAGAGAAATTACAAATCCTTTATTTGGTTCAGTACATGATCCTATATATCAAGGAAGTAAAAGAGATTTAGCTGAAATCGGAGTTCCTGAGCCAAAGACTGGATTAGTTACAGAGGCTCATGGTGGAGTATTATTCATTGATGAGATTGGTGAATTAGATGAAATACTTCAAAATAAATTATTAAAGGTTTTAGAAGATAAGAGGGTTGAATTCTCATCATCTTACTACGATCCAGATGATGAAAATATACCTGCATATATAAAATATTTATTTGATAACGGAGCACCAGCTGATTTTGTATTAATTGGTGCAACAACTAAAGACCCGAGTCAAATAAATCCAGCATTAAGATCAAGATGTACAGAAGTATATTTTGAACCATTATCTTCAAAAGATATAGAAGGTATAGTTAATAATGCTTCTGAGAAGTTAAACGTAACTTTAGAGGATGGAGTTGCACATTTAATAAGTCAATATACTATAGAAGGTAGAAAAGCTGTAAATATTTTATCAGATGCTTATGGTTATTCATTATATAGCTTAGAAAATGAAGAAAGTCATAATATGATATCTGTTAAAGATGTTGAAGAAGTAATTTCAATTGGTAGATACTCACCTTTTGAAAGAATAGATAATTTAGATAAATATGAAGTTGGTCATGTATACGGATTAGGTGTAAGTGGTTTCTTAGGATCTACTATAGAAATTGAAGCAGCAGCATTTCCTGCTAAGAAAAAAGGAAATGGAACTATAAAATTTAATGATACAGCTGGTTCTATGGCAAAAGATTCTGTATTTAATGCTGCATCTGTAATAAGAAAAATAACAGATAAAGATATTAAAGATTATGATGTTCATGTAAATGTAATTGGAGGAGGTCAAATTGATGGACCTTCAGCAGGAGCAGCTATTACAGTTTGTATAATTAGTGCTCTTACTAATAAGCCAATACGTCAAGATGTTGCAATAACAGGGGAAATTTCTTTAAGAGGTAAGGTAAAACCAGTAGGCGGTATATTTGAAAAAATATATGGAGCTAGAAGAAAAGGAATTAAACTTGTAGCTGTACCAAAGGATAACGAAAAAGAAGTTCCTCTTGGACTTGAAGATATTGAAGTAAAATCAATAAGTCATATAGAGGAACTTATGGAGATAGTATTTGAGAAGTAATGTAGATTAAGCTTCCTTTTATAGGAAGCTTAATTTTATTATGTGAAAAAGGATATTTATTATACAAAGTAATATTAATTTCTTATTATTTTGTTATAATAACTTTATGATAAAAAATACGTTAAAATAAAAAACTTTGGAGGGAGGGTTACTTATGGAAGCACCTATGATGAGAAGTTTACCACAAAGTATTGAAGCTGAGCAGTCAGTTATAGGGGCAATGATAATAGATAAGAGTGCCATTGCTCAGGTTTTAGAAAAATTGCAAGAAGAAGATTTTTATAGAGATGGTCATAAAGCTATATATAAGGCAATAAGAGAAATGTATTCAAAAGATATGGCTGTAGATTTAGTAACTTTGTTGGAATATTTAAAAACTACAGATACGCTTGATAAAGCTGGTGGTGTTACTTATATATCGGAGTTAAGTGCATCAGTACCAACTACAGCGAACTTAAGCTCATATATAAGAATAGTTGAAGAGAAATCTACTCTAAGAAAATTAATAAAATCGTCAACAGCAATTATTGAAGAAAGTTATAATTCTGGTGGAGATGTAGAGAAAGTAATTGATTTAGCTCAAAAAAAGATTTTTGATATAGCAGAAAAGAAAGATTCTAAGGAATATGAACCACTTTCTAATGTTCTTGAAAGAGGGTTTCAAGAAATAGAAAGATTATTTAATAATAAAGGTGAAATAACTGGAGTAGGGTCTGGAATAAAAGATTTAGATGCTAAAACATCAGGATTCCAAAAAGGAGATATGGTTCTTATTGCAGCAAGACCTTCAATGGGAAAAACTACGTTCTCTTTAAATATTGCAGAAAATGCAGCATTAAAGGAAGGAAAAAGTGTAGTTATATTCTCTCTGGAAATGTCAAAAGAGCAATTAGCTTATAAGTTATTATGCTCTCAAGCAAATGTTGATATGTTAAAGCTTAGAACAGGTAATTTAGAGGATGATGATTGGGATAGAATAGCAAGAGCAACAGGACCATTAGCAAAAGCTAAAATTTATATTGATGATACTGCTGGTATAAGTGTTATGGATATGAGATCTAAGTGCAGAAAGATAAAAATGGAGCACGGTATAGATATGATACTTATAGATTACTTACAGCTTATGTCTGGTAGTGCAGGTAGTGATAATAGACAACAAGAAGTATCAGAGATATCAAGATCTATTAAGGCATTAGCAAAGGAAATGGAATGTCCAGTAATAGCATTATCACAGTTATCTAGAGCTCCTGAACAAAGAGCAGACCATAGACCTATGCTATCTGACCTTAGAGAATCAGGTTCAATAGAACAGGATGCCGATGTTGTTATGTTCTTATATAGAGATGAGTATTATAACAAGGAAACAGAAGAAAAAGGTATTGGTGAGTGTATTATAGCTAAGCAAAGAAACGGCCCAGTTGGGACTGTAAAAATGGCTTGGGTTGGAGCTCACTCAAAGTTTGCTGATTTAGATTTAGTTCATAAAGAATAAATAAGAATACTCTAAAGTTTTAATAAATTAGGAACTTTAGGGTATTTTTTATAAATAAAAATTGTGGATAACTTTAAAATAATATTTTTTAAATATAGTTTTATTTTCTGTGGAAAACTTTTAAAAAGTATAGCTGTGGATAAGTTTTTATTTTTAAGTTAGGAATATGTTGTAGAAGTAAATATATTTAACTATAAAGATTATTATTATATGTTAATAATAAGAAAGGTGGAAATATAAATGAAAAAAAGAATTGGATTTATTGGTTGTGGAAATATGGGTAAGGCTATGCTTGGCGCTATGGTTAAGTCTAATGAGATTGCACTAGGAGATTTAATTGTATCAACAAAGAGTAAAGCATCAGCTGAAAAAATTAGTGATGATTTTGAAGTTAAAACAACTACTGATAATAAAGAAGTTGTTAGAAATTCAGATATATTATTTTTAGCTGTAAAGCCTTATTTCTTTAAGGAGGTCATTGAAGAAATAAAGGATTTAGTTACAGAAAATACAATAATAATATCAATAGCAGCAGGAATTACTATAGCACAAATTGAAGAATGGTTTGGTAAGAATATTAAAGTGGTAAGAACTATGCCAAATACACCTGCATTAGTAGGGGAAGGTATGTCTGCTATTTGTCCTAATAAAAATATAACTGAAGAGGAATTACAATATGTAGGAAGATTATATGATTTATTTGGTAAATATGAAGTTTTAGAAGAAAAAGATTTTCATGCATTTATTGCACTTTGTGGTTCATCACCGGCTTATGTATTTATGTTTATAGAAGCAATGGCAGATGCAGGAGTTAAGCTTGGACTACCTAGAGTTAAAGCATATAAATTAGCAGAGCAAGCTATATTAGGATCAGCAAAGCTTGCATTTGAAACAGGAAAGCACCCTGGTGTACTAAAAGATGAGGTTTGTTCACCAGGAGGAACTACTATAGAAGCTGTAATAGATCTTGAAAAGAATGGTTTTAGAAATACAGTTATGAGTGCAGTAGAAAAGTGTGCAGATAAATCAAAGAATATGTAGTGCATTTATGAAAGTAATAAGGATATAAAAAATAGAACCTTGCTGTAGGTTCTATTTTTTATAGAATTAAATAGTTGAAACACCACTTTTAATTGCGGCTTCTTTAACTGCTTCTGCAACTTTCTTTTGAACTTCTAAGTTAAATGCTTTTGGAATAATATAATTTGGATTTAATTCTTCTTTTGAAACAGAATTTGCAATTGCATGAGCTGCGGCTATTTTCATTTCCTCATTAATTTCAGTAGCTCTAACGTCTAAAGCACCTCTAAATATTCCAGGGAAGGCTAAAACGTTATTTATTTGGTTAGGGAAATCAGAACGCCCAGTACCAATAACTTTAGCTCCAGCTTCTTTTGCATCATCAGGGAATATTTCTGGTGTTGGATTAGCCATAGCAAATAAGATTGCATCAGAATTCATAGATTTAACCATTTCTTTAGAAACTATATTAGGTGCAGAAACTCCTATAAATACATCAGCATTTTTAATAACGTCTTTTAATATTCCTGATTCATTATTGGGATTTGTTATATTAGCAAGTTCTTCAAAATATTTATTTGAATATTCAATATCTCTATTTAAAGCACCATCTCTATCACAAACAACTATGTTTTTTGCACCATATGATAATAAAAGTTTAGTTATTGCAGTACCAGCGGAACCAGCACCATTAACAACTATTTTTAAATCTTCTATGTTCTTATTAACTATTTTAAGTGCATTTATTAAACCAGATAAAACTATAATAGCAGTTCCATGTTGGTCATCATGGAATACAGGAATATTTAATCTTTCTTTTAATTTTTTTTCTATTTCAAAGCATCTAGGTGCAGATATATCTTCTAAATTTATTCCACCTAAAGTAGGAGCAATTCTAACTACAGTTTCAACAATTTCATCAACATCTTTAGTATCAAGAACTATAGGAAAAGCATCTACATCAGCAAATTCCTTAAATAATACAGATTTTCCTTCCATAACAGGTAATGAAGCTAAGGGACCAATGTCTCCAAGACCTAAAACAGAAGTACCGTCAGAAATAACAGCAACAGTATTCCATTTTCTTGTGTACATATATGCTGCAGATGGATCTTTGTGTATTGCTCTGCAAGGTTCAGCAACACCAGGTGTATAGGCAAGAGATAAGTCTTGTGAATTTTCCACCTTAACTCTAGATTTTATTTCAAGTTTACCTTTATATTTTTCGTGAAAAATTAGTGATTCCTCATATATACTCATAAAAAACATCCTTTCAAATAACTTATAAGTATATTATACGAATTATATAAAATAAAATCAAAAAAATATTCGAATTTAATCTTGAAAAAGATTTGTTGTTTTGATAGTATGAGATGTAGAGAAATTTTAATAAAATATAAATTTAATATATATAAAGTCTTAGAGGAGGCGTATAAAATGTCAGCATTTATTGTTTTAGGGGCACAGTGGGGCGATGAAGGTAAAGGTAAAATGACAGATTACTTAGCAGAAGAAGCTGAAGTAGTTGTAAGATTCCAAGGTGGAAATAATGCAGGTCATACTGTAGAGGTTGGAGATAAACAATATAAGCTTCACTTAATACCATCAGGTATATTACATGATGAAAAACTTAATGTAATAGGAAATGGTGTAGTTGTTGATCCGATAGCTCTTTTTTCTGAAATAGAATATTTAGAAAGAGAAGGAGTTAAAGTAACTCCAGAAAAGCTAATAGTAAGTGATAGAGCTCATGTTATAATGCCATACCATAAGATTTTAGATAAGTTAAAAGAACAAGCTAGAGGGAAAAATGATATAGGAACTACAGGTAAGGGAATAGGGCCTTGTTATACTGATAAGTTTGAAAGATGTGGTATAAGAGTTTGTGATCTTATCAATAAAGAGGTATTTAAAGAAAAATTAATTTCTAATATAGAACTAAAAAATGATTATATAACTAAAATACTTGGTGGAGAAGCCTTAAACTTTGATGAAATATATGAAGAATACTCAAAGTATGCAGAAAAGTTAAAACCATTTGTTAAGGATACTTCAGTAAGGGTTTATGAAGATATAAAGAAGGATAAGACTGTTTTATTTGAAGGAGCTCAAGGAATGCTTCTTGATATAGATTATGGAACTTATCCATATGTAACATCATCTAATACTACTGCAGGGGGAGTTGCTAGTGGTGTTGGTATAGGACCAAATATGATTACTAATGCTGTAGGTATAGCTAAGGCTTATACAACAAGAGTAGGAAAAGGACCATTCCCAACAGAGCTTGAAGATGAAACTGGAGAATGGATTAGAGAAAAAGGACATGAATACGGAGTAACTACAGGTAGATCAAGAAGATGTGGTTGGCTTGATATAGTTATCTTAAAGACTTCTGTAAGAGTTAGTGGATTAACTTCATTAGCAGTTACAAAGATAGATACATTAGCTGGATTAGATAAGGTAATGATGTGTGTTGGGTATAAATTTAATGATGAAGTAATAGATTATTTCCCAGCAAGTTTAGAAGATTTAGCTAAATGTGAGCCTATATATGAAGAGTTTGATGGTTGGGATGAAAGTGTAGCAGATGCTAGAAGCTATGAAGAATTACATCCAAATGCAAGAAAATACTTAGAAAGAATTGAAGAATTAACAGACACAAGAATTTCTATAGTATCAGTAGGACCAAGAAGAGACCAAACAATGAGAGTTAAACCTCTATAATTAAAATTAATATAATAATATATCTGTTTAAAAATAAGAGTTTATATATTTAATATTAAGCTCTTATTTTTATATGAAAATATGGTTATATATTTTAAGTATATT
>JABLTO010017568.1_pt1 | contig 10107 bp, 9 predicted proteins | sample 7160091 | NCBI WGS metagenome assembly JABLTO01 (sample SAMN14651225, study PRJNA627086) | human gut metagenome | isolation source: feces | host: Homo sapiens
CAGTATACCGCTTATAACGGTTCAGAGCGAGGTTGCGCGTGATTTTCCCTAAGTAGATCGACAAGCGGTTCGGACGCTGCGGCGGGATCGAACTCCATGCACGGAGGTATGTATCGTTGGCACATTCCTCCGCGTCCTCTTTGTTACGCAGTATGTTATATGCAATCGTGTGGCAGTAGTTCCCGTACTTTTCTGCGGTGGCGGCAATCGCGCTCTCGTTACGCACCCAGTACAATTCTATGATCTCGTGGTCTTTCATTTTGCCCTCCCTTCTTTCCGTGTAAAGGCCTTTCACTTAATATAGACAACAAAAATAACTATTCATTGCGTGGACAGGAAAACTTTTTACAAATTTATCATATCATGCGGGAGTGATAATTTCCACCGGCAGGGAAATGCCGCGCCTGACGATGGCGTCGGTCGTGCGAAGAATGCGGTCACGCAGCAGCTTGCAGGGAACTTATGGTGGCCGACCACGACGCCCTTTGCGGGAGGTTTCGGATGAACAAAAATCAAAACCGCCGGCTGAACCGGCGGTTTGATCAGACCCTCTAAATCTCTATTTCCTGTGGCCGCTCTCTTGTGCGAAGCCTGTCGCTCACGCGCCGAGGTAGGCGTTCTGCACGACATCGTTTCCGCGCAGATTCTCTGCTGTATCGCTCAGCACGATCTTGCCGGTTTCGAGTACATAGCCGCGATTCGCTACCTTGAGCGCCTTATTGGCGTTCTGCTCGACGACAAGTACAGTAATACCGTTCTTGTTTAGATCATGGATGACCTTGAAGCAGGTGTTGACCATGATGGGCATCAGGCCCATAGAGACCTCGTCAATCAGCAGCAAGCGGGGCGAAAGAGTCAGCGCACGGCCAATCGCAAGCATCTGCTGCTCACCGCCAGACATTGTACGGGCCAGCTGCTCACGGCGTTCACCGAGACGCGGGAAAATGTCATAGACCATTTCAATGTTCTTTTTTAGCTTTTCCTTGTCCTTGGAGCTATAAGCGCCAATGGCAAGGTTCTCCTCCACTGTCAGCCGTCCAAAAACATGACGTCCTTCCGGCACATAGCCAATACCCATCTCCGCGCGCTTATGGGCGGGAATATGGGAGATGTCTTGTCCGTCATAGAGCACTGCACCGCTCTTGGGCTGAACAAGTCCCATAATGGTCTTAATCAGTGTGGTTTTGCCCGCCCCGTTCGGGCCAATGACGGAAACCAATTCGCCGGTTTGAACATTCAGGCTGATACCGTGGAGGACTTCCATCATTCCGTAGGACACAAACAGATCTTTGATCTCCAGCATGGTTATTCCTCCTCTTCGCCAAGGTAGGCCTCAATGACCTGCTTGTTGTTCTTAACTTCTTCCGGCGTTCCTTCGGCAATCTTCTTGCCATAGCTGAGCACCATAATACGGTCACAAACCTTCATCGTAATGGGTAGGTTATGCTCGATGAGGACGATACTCTTTTTCTGTGCTTTGAGCTTCATCACAAGCTCCGTCACTTCGTTGATAGCGAAGTTGGAGAGTCCCGCACAGGGTTCGTCAAGCATAATAAGTTCCGGCTCAGTAACAAGCACACGGGCGATCTCAAGCCGACGGAGATAGCCAAGCGACACATCGCTCGCCTTTTTATCCCGCAGCTTGATCAATCCAGTCTCTGTCAGCACAGCCTCCGCCTTATCCACTACCTCCTTGGTGTGGCTTTTGCGGAAGTAGGAGCGCATTCCGGTGTACTCGTGCACACCGGCAGCGGCAATTACGTTGTCGAGAATCGTCAGATCCGCCAGCGGTTTGGAAATCTGGAAGGTGCGGGCAATGCCCATGCGCGCCATCTTGTGCGCAGGAAGGCCCTGCACCTCCTGCCCCTTGAGAATGACCTTGCCGTCGGTTGGCTTATAAACGCCGCAAATGGCATTGAACAGCGTAGTCTTACCCGCGCCGTTCGGGCCGATGATGCCGAGGGTCTCTCCCTCATTAATGGTGAGATCCAATCCGTCAATAGCCTTGAGACCGCCGAAGTACATCTTCAGCCCTTCAATACGCATTAGTTCCTTCATGCCTTATCCGCCTCCTTTTTTGCTGTGATCCTCTGCAGGAGTTTCCGGCAGCCGTTTACAATTGGGCTGTTGTCGCCGATCAGGCCGCTGGGCATAAAGCGCACCATAAGTACCAGCAGCGTGCCATATACAAAGGAGCGGTAGTTGTCCGCAAAGCGGAGTGCCTCAGGAAGGAATGTCAGCAGCAGCGCGCCGAAAATCGGTCCGCGAATGGTCCCGATGCCGCCGATAACAACCATCGAGAGAATCTGGATAGAGATGACGAACGCAAAGTCGGACGAACAGATATAGCCCATACGGTGGGCATAAATGCCGCCAGCAAGCCCTGCGATTACCGTACCGATAATAAATGTAAGTATCTGATAGCGACTCACATCAATGCCGAACGAGCGGGCCGCTGCGGAATCATTGTTGATGGAAGCCAGCGCCATGCCGAACCATGAGCGGCGCATCTTGATGATCAGCAAACACACAACGACAATAACGACAAATGTCAGCCAGAAGAACTGGCGGTTGCCCATTTTTGTGCCAAAAAGCATCGGCTTGAGGATCGTGAGACCGAGCGAACCGCCGGTAATGCTCATGTTGTTAAAGAGCGCGACCATAACAAAGTTGATGCCGATGGTCGTGATGGCAAGGAAGTCAGCCTGCAATCGCAGGGAGATCAGGCCAAGCAACGCGCCGCACGCGCCGGTAAACAGCATGGCAATAAGCAGCGCAAGGAAAAAGTTCACATGGTATGTCTGTGTCAGAATGGCGGCTGTATAGGCGCCGATACCGAAGAAAGCCGCATGACCCATCATTGCCTGTCCAGCGTAGCCAGTGATAATGTTCAGAGACAAGGCAAGCAGAGTAAAGATAGCGGCTGTTGCACCGATAGAATATAGATAAGCACTCATCGTTATCCCTCCTTTAAACCTTGTTGCGCTGACCGAAGAGACCGGATGGCTTGATCAGCAGCACGATGATCAGGACAACGAAAGCAATGGCGTCCTTCGGAATAGGAAGTTTCGTATAAGTCGAGAGCATGACCTCGGCAAAACCGATAATCAGTCCCGCGACCACAGTACCGAGCGGATTGCCAAGGCCACCGAGCACAATGATAGCCAGCATCTTATACGACGGAACCTCACCGAGCGCAGGCGTGATGGAATTGTAGAGAATGCCGGTCATGATACCGGCGGCCGCGGCAAAACCGTAGCCTAAAATGTAAGATAGTGCCATTGCGGAATTCGTATTCACGCCGCAGGCGCGGGCAATATCAGGGTCTTCTGCTGTGGCACGCCACGCAAGCCCCATTTTCGTTTTGTTCAGGATGATCCAGAGAATCACAAGCAAAAGCGCCGTAAGGGCAAAAATCAAAATCCAGTTCGTCTGGATTGAGACGCTGCCAAGGTGAATCACATCCACTGGGAAACGGAAGTTATATGCCTTGGTGCCGGCGCCGCAGATTAGACGCACTGCGTCGCTGCTGACGGTAAAAAGGCCGACCGCCGCGACCAGCGGAATGATAGAAAGTGTACGCGGCTTGGCAAGTATAGGACCATAGATCGTGCGGTGTAAAACCACACCGAGCAGTCCGATAACTGCCATTGCCACAAGAAAGGCAAGCACGAGGCTGCCGGTCGCCGTGTAGACATAGTAACCCACATAGGCTCCCAGCAGATAAGCGCCTGCATTGGCAATATCCAGTATGCCGAGAATGCCGTAGATCAGCGTTGCACCCATCGCCGTAAGGGCGTAAAGGCTGCCGATCATCAGGCTGTTGATGACTTGCTGCAGGAACATAGGACGTTCCCTCCCAATCGTTGGAATTAGAGAAGGGCGGAGGCGCCGTTATGACGCCTCCGCTCCTTTGGCTGTTCAGGAGAGGGGCATTTCCCCCTGTAACTTAATAAGTGACCTTTTCGACCTTGTCGCCGTCGATGATGTTGATGTCATCGATGATGCCATAGCTGTGGAAGAGGATATCATCGCCGACCTGCTGGATCTGAACAGGCTTGACGGCAGAACCCGCACTGGTGTAGTACATCAGCGTACCGGTAACCGTGTCAAAGTCCTTCAGACCCGCAATGTAGTCGCGCATAGCGGCAGGATCGGTACCGACATTTTCAAACGCGGCAAAGAGGACCTGGAACGCATCATACACAGAAGCGCCGACCATATCGGGTTCCATCTTATATTCCGCCTGATAGTTCTTGATGTAAGCCTGCGTGCCTTCGTTGGCGTCGTCACGGTTCATGTTTGTGGTGATGTAGAGGCCCTTGGCATATTCGCCGGCGGTTTCAAGCAGCTGCCAGGAGTCAGCGCCCTCGCAGCCGAGGATCTTGACGTCGAGACCCTGAAGGGCGACCTGACGGCAGACCTCGGAGGCGTGTGCATAGTAGTTGGGCATATAGATGAGGTCGACCTTTTCGTCCTTGATCTTGGTGATAACGGAGGTCATGTCGTTATCGGAGATCGCAATGTAGTCTTCGGAAACGATCTCCGCGCCGAGCTTGGCAGCCTGCGCCTTGAAGTAGGCGGCCTGCTCCTTGCCGAAGTCGAGATCAACGGCAACGATGGCAATACGGTTTGCCTTCAGCTCGCTGACAGCAAACTGCGCGGCAGCGGTGGCCTGAACCGCACCGGGGAAGGACTGGGAGAAGATATAGTCGCCCGCGTTAACGACGTCCGGGTGAACGGCATAGGCGGAGACCATCACGATACCGGCATCCTGGCAGATGGGAGCGGCGACCTTGGTGGGGCCGGAGTAGGAACCGGATACGATAGCGTCAACATTATCCACGGTAGTAAGCTTTTCCAGAATGTTGGCCGCTTCCGCCGTATCCAGACCGTCATCGTAGTTGACAAGCTCGACCTTGCGGCCGTTGATGCCGCCCGCTTCATTGATCAGCTTGACCGCAAGTTTGGCGGACTGCTCGGCACTCTGTCCATCCGCAGCGGCAGAGGCGGCAGAAACAGGAGCAAAGAATCCGATACGAATGGGACTGGCATCAACAGCATCACTGCCGCCAGTCGTACCGGAATCCTCGGCAGGTTTGTTGCCGCAGGCAACAAGAGCAAAGACCATAGCCAGCGCAAGAATGAGACTCAACAGCTTTTTCATGGGTGTTCCTCCTCATAAAATAGTTAATTACACAGGCGCATACGCACCTGAATAATCCAAGAGAGTTTCCCAGCACATACGCTGCCTGCCCGGTCGTCATCAGAACAGGATCAATGCCGCCGCACCGGCAAGCAGGACCGAGAGGATCACTCGCTCGACCCAGATGAAGAGCATCTGCGGCACCTTGACAGGAATGCTGGTGGAAAGAATGCAGGGAATGACCGCCGAGAAAAACAGCAGCTCCGAAATGCAACCTACCGCCACAACATACCGCGTGGCAAGGGAGCAATTCATAACGAAGGCACACGGCAGATACATCTCGGCAATGCTGGTGGCAAGCGCCTGCGCAGCCAGCAGGGCGTCGGGTAGCTGCACAAGAGCGGCAAAGGGATAGAAAAGATAACCTATGATCCGAAAAAGCGGAGTATACATTGCCAGCAGCATTCCGATCAGGCCGACCGAAAGGATACTCGGCACGATGGTACAGGCCATCTGCAAGCCGCTCAGGAAGGTTTTCCAGATGCTTTCCGGCAGGCTGCCGCTCTGTTCCGCAGCGGCAAGAGCCGTATCCAACGCCGTATGTATACGGCGTTCCGTGACCGGACACTCGGGCTGCGGCTGCACGCCTTCCCTGTATTCATCAGGAAAGCGGTTCAGCGGATACATCCGCACCGTGACCGCCGTAACAATAAACGTGATGAGCAGCGTGGACCAGAAGTAGAGATTCCATCGGTCCATCAATCCCAGAGTGCTTGCCACCGTAATCATAAAAGTGGACGACACGGTGGAAAAGCCGGTCGCAATGATAGCCGCTTCCTTTTTTGTGTAGGCGCCCTTCGTGTAAAGCTCATCGGTGATGAGAAGCGCGACGGAGTAGCTGCCGACAAACGAGGCTACCGCGTCGATGGCTGAGCGCCCCGGCGTTTTCCAGATCCGCCGCATGAGCGGGCGGACAAACACGCCGACAAATTCCATCAGCCCGTAATTCGTCAGAAAGGCAAGGAAGATAGAGCCAATGGGGACCAGGAATGTCAACGACTGCCCCAGTGAAAAAAGAAAGGGCAGCAGCGATCCGTTCTTCAGCCATTCCTTTGGGCCGAAGCCCAGAAGATACATGGCTGCACAAACCGCGCCAAAAAGCTTGAAGAGCGTGAAGATAATGCTTGTCGCGCTCCTGTTCCAGTTCTTTTTTGCGAACGGAAGCAGCGCCCCTGCCACACATACACCCAGCACCAGCCAACGCTGAGCCGGCCCAACCAGGGCAGCGGCAAGCTGGCAGAACACATCCAGTGGAATCGTATGCGTCCCATGAAAGGGTACTGTGACAAAAAAGACGAAAATGCCAACCAGATTGCACAAAACAAACTTGGCCCATGCAAGGCGGCTGTATGCCGCGGCACGGTGTTCTATGTTCTTCATGCTCCATCCGGGAAGCGCAGCAAGCGCTTCCGCCCTCCATCATCAATTTACATAGTAAGTGCAAACTTCAAAAACCTTCAAAAACCTTCCAAAAAAATCGGCGTCAGTCTTCCAGTTTTAGTAAAATTCCCTCAAAAAACTTCTTGGTGTTGATTTTTCCAGACTGTGAACCCTTTCCCTGCAGCATTCGCATCTCCTGCTGCACCTGCCCGAAATCGAAAAGGCGTGAGGCATACTCGGTGAATATCTCATCATAAAAGTCCTCGATGCCGCGCGCGGCCAAATGGCTCTGTGCCTTCTGGATAGCGCGGCGGATTTTTTGCTCAATACCCTTCTGCCGCGCGGCGTCGCATTCGCTGCCATATAATTCATAGCCAATATGCTGATATACATCGGAAAGCTGGTACTCCTGCCGCGTGCGGCGACGGCGGCTGTACAGATAGCGGACGGCAGCGGCAATCTCCCTGCTTCCAGTCATACCGAGTATCCCAATGTCTGCGAAGATCTCCCTCAGGCGCTGCTCGCTGTCATCTGCTACGGGCGCAGCGGTAGCAGGCGTCACAGCCTGCCGCACAGCGGAAAGCATCCGCTCCATTTCCATGATCTGAATGACATTTTGCAGCACCTTGCGGATCTCCAGCACGTTGATGGGCTTATGAACGAAAAAGTCGATTCCTTCCTTGTAGGCCATTTCCTCCATGTTCTTATCATGCGCCTGCGAGATCATGATAAAATGGCTACCGGCGCCGCGCGACATGGCTCGTTTCATAATGCGTATTCCATCGGTGTGCGGAAACAGCAGATCAATCAGTACAATGTCGGGCTGGTAGAATAAAATCTCATCCACTGCCTGCTCTTCATCTGTTACTGTTGCAACCACCTCGCCAAGCTGCTCGCGAGCAATGACAAATTTGAGCATCGTGCCGACAGAACTGTCGTCATCCACAATCAGAATTCGTTTCATATTCATGTGGCACTCTCCTCTCAAAGTGACGGAATGTCCACGCGGAAAGTTGTCCCCTCAGAGACGCTGCTCTCCACGCTGATCTGTGCGTTCCATTTGTTTACAATATCTCTGACATGACATAGCCCCAGCCCTGGGGATGGCACACCAGTCTGCTCATCAAACTTAGTGGAAAAGCCAGGCTGAAAGATATGAGGCAATATGTCGTCGGGAATGCCTCCGGCATCGTCGACCACACACATGGTAATGCTGCGGTTTTTGGCAGTGACTTCCGCTTTGATTTGATGCGCACCTGCCTGCGCGGCATTTATGATAAGGTTATTGAGCACGATAAAGAAGTCGTAGTATCCTTCAATCAGAATATCCCCCTCCAGGTGGATGTGCAGACGCGCGGGAGCAATCGTTTCACGCGTACCGGCTTCCAGTATCCGGCAGATTTGTGAGAGCAGCATGGGTGATTCCTGCTGTGTGACCTGAATGGCTTTGGCAAGTCCGCTGACAATGTTGCTGTAGTCTTTCATCACCTCATGGCCCATGTTAGCCAGCGAAAGGGCCTGCTGGCGCAGTGGGCTTTCATGCGGCAGTGTTTGATAGATTGAGAAACTGCGTGCGGTCATCTCATCTAGCTGCTTTTTTGACTTTTGCAGGAAAAAGATGTCGGCATAGATGTTGGCCGCAAAACTTGTAAGCTTTTCGTACTGCACCTCGCGATTTTTCTGTGAGATCGCAAGTACGAGCGCAGAACGAATCGCCGCAATAACGAGCAGCCACGCCGCGCGTTCGTCGCTCATTTTGTTGCAGATGGCCAGCGAGACAAGGTTCGAGATCAAGTCCGCCATCAGCATGGTAAAGAGCATGTCCGGCAGATAATCTTCTCCCATCACGCCGCTGAGGAATTGATAAAGCGCCGCATAGAGGATATAAATGACCAGACTATCGAGAATAACAGAGATAACATCCGCATTGTTGCCTGAGTACAACATCATTATCAGCCGCAGCACAGCGGCAAATACTCCCGCAATAGCAGCAAGTATTACCGGCTTTTTTATCAACTCATCTCGTATCGTAATCCCAAGCAATACCAATCCCAGCGAAAGCGGTGCCACAAAATTCTCGTGCGGAGCGAAATAAATCTGTGAAAGTACAGCGATCAGCGCGCCATATTGAAAGTAAAGCTTCATTTTTCTCCCCCAGCACTGCTTTTCCTGTAAAATTTAACTCTTTTTGTCAGTATATAATGCTTTTCTACAGAATTCAACGGAGAACTGGGAAAATTCCCGATTAAAAATTGACTTTTTTCCCCGCCGGGGCTATAATTTTTTTCCGATAGATAGGCCGCGCACGGAGGCCCACAGCAGAAGGAGAATATTATATCATGAGAGAAGACCTTGCGCTCCGGCTGGAGCGGTTCAAAGAACTGTGGAGCGTGGATGCGGCCGCGCAGGGACGCGTTGCGCGCCCGATGGTGAAGTTTATCGGCGAAGAGGTGCTCGATACGGCGGTCGCCGCGCTGCTGCAGGGGGAGAATCTCCTGCTCGCAGGCGGAAAGGCGACGGGCAAGAACGTCCTTGCGGACAACCTTGCATGGCTCTTCGCGCGCCCGGTGTTCACCGCCTCGTTCCATGTGAATACCGACAGCAGTATGCTCATCGGCACCGACACCTTCACCGGCGGCGAGGTGCGGCTGCGCCGCGGTCCCATCGCGCTTGCGGCGCAGTACGGTGGGTTCTGCGTGCTCGATGAGATCAATATGTCGAAAAACGACGCGGTCGCGGTGCTTCATTCGGTGCTGGACTACCGCCGCCTCATCGACGTGCCGGGCTATGAGTGCATCCCGCTGCACCCGGCGACGCGTTTCATCGCGACGATGAACTACGGCTACGCCGGCACGCGCGAGCTCAACGAGGCGCTCGTCTCGCGCTTTACGGTCATCCGGATGCCGACGCTCGACGAAGCGCAGCTTTGCGAGCTGCTGCGCGCCGATGTGCCGGCAGCGGCGGAGGAGAACATCCGCCGCTGCGTGGGGCTGTTCCTTGATCTGAACGCAAAGGCCGTGAACGGCGAGATCTCGACCAACTCTGTCGATCTTCGCGGCATGATCGCGGCGCTGCGATTGATGACCGACGGCATGGCGCCGAATGAGGCCATCGCCGTGAGCATCACGAACAAGTGCTTTGACGAGTATGAATATGCGCTCGTGCGCGACGTGGTGATGACGCGCTTTGCGCAGTAAGGGGACGAGAGTGTGAGCATTGGCAGAGAAGAGAGCCTGTTTCTGACCGTTTCCGAGGATCACAGGCAGCGAGCCTATCCTGAATATGTGCAGCGCATGAGCGCGCCCTTTTCGCGCGCGGGCGGTATGGTCGCGGCTTACGAGGGCGTGCTGCTCGGCGGAGCGGACAAGCGCTTTGGGCTGGATGAACTCAATTTATGGCTGCGCCGTTATCGCTACGCCGCCTATGATATGGACGTGCTGCTGCCTGCTGCGCACCTGTGCCTTGAGCGCGCGGTGCGCGCTGACCTCATGGCGGAGCGCCCCGGCTGGGAAACGGAACGG
>JABLTO010032171.1_pt1 | contig 10092 bp, 10 predicted proteins | sample 7160091 | NCBI WGS metagenome assembly JABLTO01 (sample SAMN14651225, study PRJNA627086) | human gut metagenome | isolation source: feces | host: Homo sapiens
AAATTAATTTTTAGAGAGGTAAGTAATGGGAAAACCAGTAGTAGCAATAGTAGGAAAACCGAATGTAGGAAAATCTACATTTTTTAATTATATAGTTGGAAGTAAAATATCTATTGTAGAAGATACACCGGGGGTTACAAGAGATAGAGTATATGCAGAAGCAAATTGGAGAGGAAGAAATTTTACTGTAATAGATACAGGTGGTATAGAACCAGAATCTGAAGATATTATTCTTTCACAAATGAGACAACAAGCAAATATAGCAATAGAAATTGCAGATGTAATAATATTTTTAACAGATATAAAACAAGGAGTAACAGCAGCAGACCAAGACATAGCAGTAATGTTAAGAAAATCTAAAAAACCTGTAATTCTTGCATGCAATAAAGCAGATGAATTTGGAACTGAACCAGACAGTAATATATATGAATTTTATAACTTAGGGCTAGGAGACCCATATGCAATATCTGCAGCAAACGCTAAAGGAATAGGTGACTTATTAGATGCAATATATGAATCTTTTCCAGAAAAAGACCCAAATGAAGATGAAACAGGAATAACGAAGGTAGCAATTATAGGAAAACCAAATGTAGGAAAATCTTCATTAGTAAATAAAATACTTGGAGAGAACAGAGTAATAGTAAGTAATATAGCAGGAACTACAAGAGATGCCATAGACTCTGAATTTGAAAATGAATTTGGAAAATATGTTTTAATAGATACAGCTGGAATTAGAAAGAAAAGCAAGGTTGAAGAAAGAATAGAAAAATTCAGTGTTATGAGAACAATGCTTGCAATAGAAAGAGCAGATGTGTGTTTAATGATGATAGATGCAAATGAAGGTGTTACAGATCAAGATGCTAAAATAGCAGGAGAAGCACACGAAGCAGGAAAAGGAATAATAATTGTTGTAAATAAATGGGATGAATATGAAAAAGAAACAGGAACATTAGAAAAATACACAAAAGAAGTATATGCTAAACTTGCATATTTATCTTATGCACCAATAATATTTATCTCAGCTAAAACAGGACAAAGAGTAAATAAATTATTTGAAATGATAAATACAGTTGCAGATAATAATGCTTTAAGAGTCTCAACAGCAATGCTAAATCAAGTGTTAAACGAAGCAATTGCTCTAGTTCAACCACCAACAGATAAAGGAAGAAGACTTAAAGTTTTATACATAACACAAGCAAGCATAAAACCACCAACATTTGTTATATTTGTAAATAGCAAAAAATTATTCCACTTTTCATACCAAAGATATTTGGTAAATCAAATAAGAAAAGAATTTGGATTAGAGGGAACACCGGTTAGAATTATTGTTAGAGAAAAAGAAGATAAATAAAACCGATTGAAAAATTGTAAAAATTAAATTTAATATTGTAGGGGCGGATGCCTAAAAAAAGAGAGAATAATGTCAAACGTTGTAGGGGTCGGCGTCCCCGACGACCCGAAATTGAAAATATAAAATAAAAAATGAAAATAAGCATAATTATTTTTAAAATTATAAATAAAATATAATCAAAGGAGAAATAAAAATGGTACCATATATCTTAATTGCGATTATTGCATATGCAATAGGAAGTATAAATTTTTCAGTAATATTTAGTAGAAAATTTGCTGGATTTGATGTAAGAGAAAAAGGAAGTGGAAACGCAGGAAGCACAAATATGCTTAGAAGTGTAGGAAAAAAAGCTGCTGCGCTTACTCTTGTGTGTGATATTTTAAAAGGAATTGTAGCAATAGTTATTGCATTAATTATGGGAAATGTAATAAAAGAATTTAATGGGCAAAGCTATTTAGTACAAATTGCAGCTGTTGCAGTTGTTATAGGACATACATTTCCAATATTTTTCGAATTTAGAGGAGGAAAAGGTGTGGCAACATCTTTGGGTGTTCTAATAATGATAAATTGGCAAATAGGTTTAATTTGTTTAATATTTGCACTAGCACTAATGGCCGTTACAAAAATGGTTTCACTAGGTTCAATTTCAGCAGCAATTCTATTTCCAGTATTAACCTTATTCATACATTCACATTATATCGTTGAAGGAAATGGATATTTTATATTTAGTATTATTTTAGCAGCAATAGTATGCTTTAATCATAGAGCAAACATTAAGAGAATAATGAATGGAAAAGAAAATAAATTGTCATTTGGAAAAAAATAAAAATATATAAGGTATTGCCTAAACGAAAGGATAAAACTATGAATAATATAGCTATTATAGGAAGCGGAAGCTGGGGAGTAGCCTTAGCAATTTACCTTGCAAAACAAGGAAAAAAGGTAAAAATATGGTCATTTGCGAAAGAAGAAGCAGAACTAATAAATAATGAAAAAAAGTGTAAGTTTTTACCTAATATAACATTACCAGAAGGAATAGAATGTACATTAAGTTATGAGGAAGCAATAAAAGATTCTGAAATAATTTTACATGTTACACCTTCAAAATTTACAAGAAGTATTGTAAAAGAATACAAAAAATTTGTTACAAATCAACCAATTATCATATGTTCAAAGGGATTTGAAAAAGATTCTTTAAAAACATTAGATGAAGTAATTGAAGAAGAAATGCCAGAGGCAAAAATTGGAGTTTTATCAGGACCAAGTCATGCAGAAGAAGTTTCAATAGGTGTTCCAACAGTTCTTGTTGTAGCTTCAAAACATGAAGATGTATTAGAAATGGTACAAAAAGACTTTATGAGTAAAGATTTAAGAATTTATACAAGTAAAGATGTAAAAGGTGTAGAACTTGGAGGAGCTTTAAAAAATATTATAGCATTTTGTGCAGGAACAGCAGCTGGAATTGGCCTTGGGGATAATTCGTTTGCAGCGTTAATTACAAGAGGACTAACAGAAATTTCAAGATTAGGAATTGCTTTAGGAGGAGAAAAAGATACTTTTTACGGTTTAAGTGGCTTAGGAGATTTAATAGTAACTTGCTTAAGCGAACACAGTAGAAATAGAAAAGCAGGAAAATTAATAGGTCAAGGAAAAACTTTAGAAGAAACCAAAAAAGAAGTAGGAATGACAATAGAAAGTATAGATAATATAGAGGTAGCATATGAACTTGCAAAAATAAACAACATAGAAATGCCAATAGTACAGATGGTTTATGATGTTTTATATAATAAATTAGATCCTAAAAAAGCAGTTGAAATTTTAATGACAAGAGAAAGAAAAAGTGAATAAAAATTAAATTGACAAAAAAATATCTAAGTGTTAATATGAAACTGGAAATTTGAATAAATATTTCCAGTTTATTTATAATATATATAAATAGGAGGAAAAGAGTATGGATTTTTTTGATAAATTAGGAAAAAAGGCAAGTGAAACTTATAAAGGAGCAGCTGAAAAAACAAGCAAAATTGCCAAAGAAACAAAATTAAAAATGGCTATAAATGAAAATAAATCTAAAATAAATGATTTATATGAAGAAATTGGTAAAAAGATATATGAAAATCATGTTAGAGAAGAAAAAGAAAATTTAGATGAATTCTTAAAAGAAGAATGTACTAAAATAGATGTATTAGCAGACGAAATAGAAGATTACAGAAAAGATATTTTAGAATTAAAAGACAAAAAACAATGTCCAAGTTGTAATAAAGAAATAGAGGCAAATGTTAAATTTTGCCCAAATTGTGGGGCAGAACAACCAAAAGTAGAAGAACCTAAAAAAGAGGAAATAAAAGAAGAAGATATAGAAATAAAATAATAAAATAATAGAATAATAGGATAATAATTTTAGTAGGGGCGGACGCCTTAAGTCCGCCCGAAGATAGTAAAGAAAGGCATAAAGATGTTAATAAAACCAGAACAATTAGAAAAAGAAATTAAACAAAATAATCCAGAAACAATATTTTTATTATTTGGCGAAGAAACATATTTATTGGAAAATTCATTAAAAAGAATTAAGAAAAATTTTGGAGAAACAATAAGTGGTATAAATTTTGTAACTTTGTATGAAAACAATGTAGAAAATTTGATTCAAGAAATTGAAACACCTGCATTTGGATATGAAAAGAAATTAATAATTATTAGAGATTCAAAAATTTTTCAAAAAGGCGGAAAAGGAAAAAGTAAAGAAAAAGAACAAACTATAGAAAAAATAAATAATTATATAAAAGAAAATTATAATGATATTGTAAAAGACTGTGTGATTATATTTGTAGAAGAAAGTGTAGAAAAAAACAAGTTATATAACACACTTGAAAAGTTAGGAACGGTTTGTAATTTTGAAGCCTTAAAAATAAATCAATTAAATGCAAAATTATCATCAATTTGCAGGGCATATAAAGTAGAAATAGCAAGCAATGATATAAATTACTTGATAGAAAATAGTGGCACAAATATGCAAGATTTAATAAACGAAATCCGTAAACTTATTGAATATGCAGGAGAGGGCGGAACAATAAAAAGAGAAGACATAGATGCACTTTGTACAAAACAAATTCAAGCTGTTATATTTGATTTAACAGACAATTTAGGAAAAAAAGAAATAACCAAATCATTACAAATATTAGATAATTTATTATATTCAAAAGAACCAATGCAAAAAATATTAATTACTTTATATAATCATTTTAAAAAACTATATATAACAACAATTGCATTAGAAGAAAATAAAAATATAGCAGTTAGTTTAAATTTAAAGCCAAACCAGATGTTTTTAACTACAAAATATAAAATGCAAGCAGGTTATTTTAAAAAGGAAGAATTACGAAATATAGTACAAAAATTAATAGATTTAGATGCTGAGTATAAACAAGGAATAATAGATTTAGATATAGGATTACGTACAATTCTTTGTGAATTCTGTTCAAAATAAAAGATGGTAAAAAGGTACATATACAAAAATTATATATATAATAAAAATGAAACGATTTTTTATCGTTTCATTTTTATTATTTTAAATTATATTTATGTTATTTTTTTATATCTAATTGAATGTGAACATCTCTTAATTGCTCTCTTGTAACATTTCCTGGTGCACCCATCATTAAATCTTGAGCTTTACTATTCATAGGGAAAGCAATAACATCTCTTATTGTTTCACTTTCTGTTAAAAGCATTAACATTCTATCAAATCCAGGAGCTATACCTGCATGTGGTGGAGCACCATATTGGAATGCATTGAATAATGCTGGGAATTTTTCTTCAATATGTTCTTTAGAGTAACCAGCAAGTTCAAAAGCTTTTATCATTATTTCTGGATCATGGTTTCTAACAGCTCCAGAAGAAAGCTCTATACCATTACAAACTATGTCATATTGATATGCAACTATGTCTAAAGGATTTTGAGTATTTAAAGCTTCTAAACCTCCTTGAGGCATTGAAAATGGATTATGGTTAAATGCAATATTTCCTCTTTCATCTAATTCATACATTGGAAAATCTACAATCCAACAGAATTTAAATTCGTCGTTATTAATTAAGTTTAATCTATTTCCAAGCTCTGTTCTTATTTGCCCTGCAAGTTCTGTTGCTCTAGCTTCTTTATCAGCAATAAAGAAAATTGTATCTTCTACTTCTAAATCTGCTAATTTTAATAATTCCTTCTTTAAATCATCTGGAATAAATTTATCAATAGGTCCTTTAAAGCTTAAATCTTCTTGAACTTCTAAGTAACCAAGACCACCCATACCAATAGATGTAGCAAAACTTAACATTTTTTCGTGGAAACCTTTAGATAAGTGACCTTTAACTTTAATTGCACGAACTGTTTTACCAATAAATGGTTTGAAAGTACATTTACTAAAGAAATCGGATAAATCAATAATAACTAAAGGATTTCTTAAATCTGGTTTATCACTACCATATTTTAGCATTGCATCTTTGTAAGTAATTCTAGGGAATGGATATTCTGCAATTTTTTTAGTAGAGAATTTCTTAAATGTGTTATACATAACAGGTTCTATAACACTAAAAACATCTTCTTGAGTTGCATAAGCCATTTCCATATCTACTTGATAAAATTCACCAGGAGCACGGTCTGCTCTTGCATCTTCATCTCTAAAACAAGGTGCAATTTGGAAATATTTATCAATACCAGAAACCATTAAAAGTTGTTTGAATTGTTGAGGTGCTTGAGGAAGTGCATAAAACTTACCAGCATGAACTCTACTAGGAACTAAATAATCTCTAGCTCCTTCTGGAGAAGAACTTGTAAGTATAGGTGTTTGAACCTCTAAGAATCCTTGTTCAATCATTTGGTTTCTTAAAAATTGTAAAACTTGTGCACGTAAAATAAGATTATTTTTATATTTATCGTTTCTTAAATCTAAAAATCTATATTGTAAACGCAAATCTTCTCTAATTTCTTGATTAGTATTAACTTCAAAAGGTAAATCCTTAGTTCTTTTTCCTAAAATTTTAATATCTTCAATAACAATTTCAACTAAACCAGTTTTTAGTTTCTCGTTAACTGTTTCAGGATCTCTTTTTTTAACAGTACCAGAAACACAAACAGTAGATTCAATAGGAATATGAGAAGCAAAATCAACATCGCTACTATCAGCAGAAGTAACAACTTGAGTAACTCCATACATATCTCTAATATCTAAAAAAACAAGACCTCCAAAATCTCTAATAGTTTGAACGAAACCAGAAATTCTAACTTTTTTACCAACATCATCTAAACTAATTTCGTTACAATTATGTGTTCTAAAAATGTTCTCTTTCATAAAAATAAAACCTCCTAAAAACCCATAAAGGGAAATAAAAATATATTAATTTACAAAATGTAAAAATAAGCAAACAAAAAGCCCTACATTATAAATTAATATAATGTAGGGACGAAATAACAATTCCGCGGTGCCACCCTAACTTGAAAGCAAAGCTTTCCACTTTATTAAAAACTGCTCCAATATGTTTCGCTTAAAATAGCTTTAACTAAAAGGGCTTACAGCCTAGGACCCTTATTCTCTAATAGCAAACACTAAAAGCTTTTATTGTACAAACACAGTATAATATACTTATTATGCTAACTATTCTAGCATTTTATACCAATATTTGTCAAGAAAGAATTAAGAAATAAATGAAATTGCAAATTAAATGTGAAGTAAAAAAAATAATTAAAATTAAATATGAATGTTAAAGGTGTGAAACAAAAGATAAAACAATAATTTTGTAGAGGAGCACACAGTGCTCCATAAATAAAACAAAAAAATAAGTAACGGAGCACACTGTGCTCCTCTACGAATAATAAAAAAAGATGGAAAAGATAGGTTAGAAAGTCAAATATTACTAAATTGTAACCTTTTACAATTGGAAAATCACAAAAAATATTGTAAAAATACAAAAAATAATGTAATATATTATAAAAGCAATTCGAAAGGATTATACTATGAATTATTTAGATTTAATGAAATTTTGGTTTGAAAGTTCAGATAATGATTATGAAACTATGAATGTACTATATCAAAATAGAAAAAATACTTGGTGCTTGTTTATAGGACATTTAGTAATCGAAAAATTATTAAAAGGTTTATATGCAAAAAGTAACTTTGAAAATCCAATCCCACCAAAAACACACAATTTAATATTGTTAGCTAAGAAATCTAATTTGAATATTCCAAAAGAGATAAGGGAAAAGATACAAGTTATAAATACCTTTAATATAAGTGCTAGATATGATGATTATAAAAAAAGCTTTGATAAAAAATGTACAGATGAATATACTAAATTACAAATACAAAGTATTAAGGAGGTTCGAGAATGGCTAAAGAAACAATAAATAAAGATATTATAAATATTGTAAATAAATATAAAGAAGAAATAAAAAAGAAGTATAATATTACAGAAATTATATTGTTTGGGTCATATGCCAAAGGAACAGAGAATGAAGATAGTGACATAGATATTGCTATTGTTTCAGATGATTTTGATGATATTTATGAGTGTATGGCTGTTTTAATGGGAATGACATGGGATATAGATGCAAGAATAGAACCACATCCTATTTTAAAAGAGGATTATGAGAATATCTCGAATCCTTTCGTTAAAGAAATTATAGAAACTGGAATAAAGGTAGCATAGATATATAATTGTGTATATTCAATAAAAGTAAAAAACAAGTCAATTAAAGACTTGTTTTTTTATTTATTTGAGTATATAATGTAGCAGATATTGTTTTAAGGAGATGATTTAATGCAAGTAAGTAAAGAAGAGTTATTGCATATAGCAAAACTTGCTAACTTAAATTTGAAAGATGATGAATTAGATAATTATTTAGCTAATTTGCAAGATATTTTGAATTTTGCAAATGTTGTTAATAATGCTCCAGTAGATGGTTTAGATATTACTATTGGTGCTAACGAGGCTAAAAATGTTTTTAGAAAAGATGAGATTAATGTATTTGAAGACAACAGTGCATTACTTCAAAATTGTAAAGAAGTAGAACAAAATATGTTTAAAATACCGAAGGTTATAAATTAGAAGTTAGAAGTTGAAAAATAATGAAATATTTAAACCTCTAACACTAGAATAAAGGAGGAGAATAGATGAATATTACAGATTTGACTGTTCATGAGTTACAAGAAAAGTTAAAAAATAAAGAACTTACAATTACAGAAATAACTCAAGCTTACGTAGATAGAATAAACGAAAAAGAAAAAGATGTTGAAGCTTTTGTTACAACATTAACAGATGAAGCTTTAGCACAAGCAAAAGATGTACAAGCCAAAGTTGAAAGTGGAGAAATTAAAGGAGAATTAGCAGGTATTCCAATTGGTATAAAAGATAATTTATGTACAAAAGGAATTCGTACAACTTGTTCTTCAAGAATGTTAGAAGATTTTATTGCTCCATATAATGCAACAATAGTTGAAAAAGTAAACAATGAAAATATGATAAATTTAGGTAAATTAAATATGGATGAATTTGCTATGGGAAGTTCAACAGAAACATCATATTTTAAGAAAACAAAAAATCCATGGAATTTAAATAAGGTTCCAGGAGGATCTTCAGGTGGTAGTGCAGCAGCTGTTGCAGCAAATTTAGTACCATGGGCACTTGGAAGTGACACAGGTGGTTCAATTCGTCAACCAGCAAGCTTATGCGGTGTTGTAGGTTTAAAACCAACATATGGATTAGTTTCGAGATTTGGACTTGTTGCTTTTGCATCATCATTAGACCAAATAGGTCCAATTACAAAAGATGTAACAGATAGTGCAATACTTTTAAATTTAATAGCTGGACACGATGAAAGAGATACAACATCAGTAAATAAAGAAAAAGAAGATTATACAGAAGCTTTAAAAAGTGATGTAAAAGGAATGAAAATAGCAGTTCCAAAGGAATTCTTCGGAGAAGGAATAAATGAAGAAGTAAAAGCATCATTAGAAAAGGCTATAGAAAAATATAAAGACATGGGAGCAACTGTTGAAGAAGTTTCATTAGACGTTGCAGAATATGCACTAGCAGCATATTACATAATTGCTTGTGCAGAGGCTAGCTCAAACTTAGGAAGATTTGATGGAATACGTTATGGATATAGAACTAAAAATTACACAAATTTAAAAGAATTATTCAAAAACTCTAGAAGTGAAGGTTTCGGAGCAGAAGTAAAAAGAAGAATTATATTAGGAACATATGTGCTTTCATCTGGATATTATGATGCATACTACAAAAAAGCACAACAAGTTAGAACTTTAGTATCTAAAAAATTTGAAGAAGTATTTGAAAAATATGATGTTATACTAACACCAACATCACCTATAACAGCATTCAATATAGGAGAAAAATCAGACAACCCACTAGAAATGTACTTAGCAGATATATGTACAGTATCTATAAATATTGCCGGAGTACCAGCAATATCAATACCATGTGGAGTAAATAGTGAAGGAATGCCAATAGGAATGCAATTAATAGGAAACAAATTCCAAGAAAAGAAAATACTAAATGCAGCCTATGCGTACGAACAAGAAACAAAATTCAGAGAAAACCACAAACCACAATTCACTAAATAGCAGATATTCTATTGTAATTGCAACATAAAATAATTTTATTTTCAAATTCCGTTCTCCAAACGTTTTAAGACAGATAAAATATTCAAACTTTTGAGCCACGGTCTCTAATTATAT
>JABLTO010019065.1_pt1 | contig 10090 bp, 7 predicted proteins | sample 7160091 | NCBI WGS metagenome assembly JABLTO01 (sample SAMN14651225, study PRJNA627086) | human gut metagenome | isolation source: feces | host: Homo sapiens
TTCAACGTTTTAGAGTGATCTGTGATATAATAAATGTATAAGAAAGGTTGGAATTTCAATGATTACAAAGAATAATAAAACAATAGACCAAATTCAAATGGTTTCAATTGAGCAACTTGTTCCACAGGACCATATCCTTCGAAAAATTGATGCTGCAATTGACTTTGACTTCATATATGATCTTGTTGAAGAAAGATACTGCCCTGATAATGGAAGACCTAGTATTGATCCGGTTGTTCTAATAAAGATCGCAGTTATTCAATATATGTTTGGAATAAAAAGTATGCGTCAGACAATTAAAGAGATCGAAGTTAACATTGCGTACAGATGGTTCCTTGGGCTCGATTTCTACGATAAGGTGCCGCATTTCAGCACATTTGGCAAGAACTACAAAAGAAGATTCGAAGGTACAGATCTTTTTGAACAGATTTTCCAAGAGATTCTAATGCAGTGCATGAAGAATGATCTTGTTAGCACAGATGAAATTTTCGTTGACGCAACACATGTCAAAGCAGCTGCAAGTAGAAAAAAGTCAAAGAAGATTCTTGTAGCAAAGAAGAATGCTAGATTCTACGACGATATGCTTAGAGAAGAGATGATGTTGTCAAGATTGGTTGACACATTTTTCTCAAGGACATCATGGGCTATGCTGCTATATACAGAGAATCATAGTATCTCTGTCGCTTGATCATAGGCAGAAGACCTCCGTTGGTGGTACAGATCCTCCGATTGTTCCAATAACTGCCCGGACGCCCGGCGTCCGCGCGCTTATCAAGTATTCGTGCATGAAAATGTAAAAAATGCTGAAAATAAGCTCATAAAAGTGCAAAAAACGCTCTAAACAGGCTCATAAAAGTGTTACAATGATCGTAGCATGGATAAAGCGGGTCGTGGAGGTATATTTATGAGTTATTTAGCAAGAAAAGCAGATGTTTTTTTGAATGAATGGAAAAAAGATCAGGGAAGATATCCTTTGATAGTAAAGGGCGCGAGGCAGGTAGGAAAGACTGAGACTATAAGAAGATTTGCAAGAAAAAATTATAAAAATGTAATTGAGATAAATTTTATTACAGAGCCATATTATAAATCAATAATCGAAGAAGGCTACAAGGCAGACAGCATTGCAAAGCTTATAAGCAGGATAGATCCATCGAAGCATTTTGAAGCCGGTGAAACGCTGATATTTTTTGATGAGATACAGGATTTTCCTGAAATATCTACAGCTCTTAAGTTTTTTAAAGAAGATGGTAAATACGATGTCATATGTTCGGGTTCACTGTTGGGAGTGCAGTATCATCGCATCGCCAGCATAAGCGTCGGATATAAAACTGACTATCAGATGCATTCGATGGATTTTGAAGAATTTCTGTGGGCTAATGGTTATTCGGAGAGTATGCTTGATGACATGCTGAACCATATGCTTTCAGGTATGCCGTTTTCTGAAACGGAAAGAAATATTTATTCAGGACTGTTTCTGGAGTATTGTATTTTAGGTGGAATGCCTGCGATCGTTTCTAATTATATCGACAGAGGAACTTTTGAAGGCTCGCTTGGATTACAGCGTCAGCTATTGACAGATTACGAGAATGATATAATAAAATATGCGGAGGGACTTGATAAGGCTAAGATCTTAAGCGTATACAGGTCTGTTCCGGCGCAGCTTGCAAAAGAGAATAAAAAGTTTCAGTATTCAAAAGTTGCAAAAGGCGGAAGGTCTAAGGATTATATGGGCTGTATAGAGTGGTTGAAGGACGCCGGACTGATAAATGTATGCGAATGTTTACAGTTCCCGGAACTGCCGTTAAAAGGAAATATATGTGAGAATAAGTATAAAGTATATATTTCGGATACAGGTCTTTTAGTAGCAAGTCTTGATGATGAGGCCCAAGTAGATCTGCGTGCGAATAGGAATCTCGGCGTATATAAGGGGGCGCTTTATGAGAACTTTGCAGCAGAGGCGCTTGTAAAGCAAGGATATGGTTTGTATTATTATGCAAAGGAAAATTCTACGCTTGAGGAGGATTTTTTTATTCGCAGCGCAAATGAGCTTATCCCTGTAGAGGTAAAAGCAAATACAAACAGAGCCAGATCTATGAATCAACTGATAAAAAGCGATTCGTATGAGGATATAAAGCATGGAATAAAGCTTACGACAGGAAATATAGGTATAGATAACAATATAGTTACTTTTCCATATTTTTGTACATTTCTTTTGAAAAGGTACATGGCAGTGCAGGATATATTCAAATAGGTGAACAAGCAGTACTAATAAGAAATATGAATTAATAGCAAAACTCCGACCCTTACGTGAGGCAGGCTTAAAAGCAGCTGCTTCGCAAGCGGGTCGGAGTTTTCGGTTATATGTAAATTATTGTTAAGAGCTTTTGATAATACTTACTGGTTAAATTAATAAGTATTTGTCGGGATGTCCACGTCAGTGTTGAAGTAGCCGCAGCCGAAGTGGTCGCAGCGGAGGCAGCGGCCTGCTTCCTGCATGGCTTCCTGGAGCGTCATTTCTACTTCTACGTGCTTGAAGTCGTGCTTTCTTTCGCTTGCAGGGCGCTCTATGATGTTTACGCGGCCTGTAGGAGTCGGGTCGTTAGGCTCTGCGGCAGGAGCTTCAACGCCGCAGTCGAGCGTGTGGTTAAAGCCGAGGTAAGCGTCGATGTTGTGAGCAGCGACCTTGCCTGCAGCGATGGCGCGGATAGCAGTTGACGGGCCTGTAGCGCAGTCGCCGCCTGTGAATACTCCGTCGAGACCTTCAACAGCAGTGTCCAGGCCAGCCTGGAATACGTTCCTGTTTGCAGGCATTCCGAACTCTTCGAAAGGTGCGCTTTCGATATCCTGACCTACGGCGATCATTATTACGTCGCACGCGATCCTGTTTGCAGGCAGATCAGCGTTCTTAGGAGCAGGTCTGCCGCCTCTGTAAGCGCCTATCATCTGAGGCTGCGCGATAAGAGCGGCGCAGTTTCCGTCAGCGTCCTTTTCTATAGACTCAGGAGCCTGTAAAGTCAGGAATTCAACGCCTTCCTCTGCAGCAGAATCTATCTCAGTGATGAGGGCAGTCATGTCCTCCTTGCGTCTTCTGTAAACTACTTTTACCTCTGCGGCGCCACAGCGTACAGCGCTTCTTGCGCAGTCCATCGCAACATTACCGCCACCGATGACTACTACAGTCTTTCCTGTGTAGTCAGGAATATCGCCATGGCCGATGCGGTCCAGGATATCAACAGCCGAAACAACGTTTCCTGCATCGTTTCCGTCCATGCGCAGCGTCTTGCCCTTCTGAGCGCCTATAGCGACGAACATGGCGTCAAATGAATCGCGTACATCAGCAACGCTTATAGAATCGCCGACTTTTGAGTTGTATTCAACTGTTATATTTCCTGTAGAAAGTATAGCGTTTATATCCTCGTCAAGGCGAGCCTTAGGGAAGCGGTACTCAGGGATACCGTATCTCAGCATGCCGCCGAGCTTTTCCTGTCTTTCAAATATAGTTACGCTGTGACCCATTAAAGAAAGAAAATAAGCAGCGCTCAGGCCTGCAGGACCGCCGCCTACGACACCTACCTTCTTTCCTGTTCTGCCGAGAGCCTTTGGAACTGCTACCTTGTCAGCAGCGATCTGATCGACAGCGTATTTTTTAATGCCGCGTATATTAAGAGGCGCGTCTATCATAGTCCTTCTGCAGCGCTCCTCGCACGGATGCTCGCACACCATGGCGCATGCTGTAGGGAGCGGGTTGTCGCGTCTGATGAGATTTATAGCGCCTGCAGCGTCTCCGTTCTTGACAAGAGCTATGTATCCCGGGATGTCAACGTGCGCAGGACACTGGTGTATGCAAGGTATCTTCTGGCCTACGCTCTCGTGGCAACGGCCTGTAGTCACGTGGCTCTCATAGTCAGCTTTAAACATCTCGATGCTGTCGAGCACGTCTTTGGCTGTATTGTAGCCGATAGCGCAGTCTGCTGTATTGTTTATGAACTGAGCAGTGCTCCTGAGCTTTTCGAGCGTTTCAGGAGTTCCTTTTCCATCGAGTATCTGCTGCATGAGGAGCTCGAGCTGAGGCAGGCCTTCTCTGCAAGGCACGCATTTTGTGCATGTCTGGTATCTTGAAGCCTGAAGGAGCGAGAGCTGGACTGCCACAGGACAGACGCCCGGCGGTGTAGTCTGTACGCGCTGCTGGTATTTTTCTATGATTTCTTTCATGTTTGCGTCGAAGTCATTTGAGTCGATAAGCTGATATTTCATATTTACCCTCCATATTTCAATTACAAAAAAATGTTACAACTGAAGTACGCCTGCGCGCGCCCGGCTGTATGCGCGGGTCGTTTTATGCGTTAAAGCGTAAAAAGTTTTATTTACAATATTTTACCGTAATATAGCATCGGTATCGTTGTGAATGTAGACATAAAAAAATATGCGTGTTGTGCAAAATGCACATCGGGTATATTATGTAATTAACAGGATGTATGGGAGCGCGCGCCAGGCGCGCGTGTCAGGCGACGGGCGGAGCCGGTCGCCGTGTCGGTATGGGTGGCTTTGAAGGTTGCTGCGCTTGTTTTTTTGTGTGCGCAGCAGCATTGCATATACGGATAAGAGAAATACAGTGTTATATGTTATAAATGGCAAGAACAGGAGAGATCATGAAATGAAACTGCCTCTTAGTGTATTGATGTACCGGCTTACAGAGGACCACGGCTGCGGATACGAGACTGTAAACGCAGATGTAAGCATGGAGTTTGACGGTATAAAGCTTATGGATGTGGCTGACGCGGGCGATAACGATGCTGATCGCGGCGAGAGCGGACACTATATTTATCTTATAGATGAAGAAGAGTTTGAAAGCGAGTACGATACGTTTCTGAGTTCGGAACGCATGTCGTCACAGATATATGTCTGTCTGTGCCGCAGCGAGAAAAGTGCAGTTTGCACATCGTGCCGCGAGCTTTCTGTCGTATTTCTGTTTGCGGATGTTAAATTCGCCTATATGTTTAACTGTATACAAAATATAATGAAAAAATTTGATGAGTGGGAAAAGTCGTTTCACCTGAGCCTGCTGAGAAACAACAGCATGCAGGAGCTCGTTGACATAACTGAAGAGCTTGTGACGCATCCGCTCATCGTGCTTGACAATAATTATTCGCTTATAGGCCACACGCGCGATATGACAGAGGTAGGACCGCTCATAAGGAGCGTTATATCAAACGGCTATGCTTCGCCTGATGATATGCGCAAGCTTGTAGAGTCAGGCGTTATGTCAAATTTTGACTCATTGGAAACGCTTAAAATATGCGAGTACAGGCTTGACTCAGATGCCGTCAGGGAGCGTGATCTCGACCGGGATACGTTTTACAGCATAGCGTACAGGTTCGTTACAGGCGGCCGGACTGTCGGATACGCGCTTGCGTTCCACTGCCTTTCGCATCCGACGAACGGATATCTTTATCTTATGAACATGATAGCCGACAAGCTGTCGCTTTATTTTGAGCATCACCGCAAAAATGAAAACGCAGCGCGCGAGTCATATGAGACGTTTCTTGCCGGTATACTGGCAAATCCCGACATGACTGAGCGCCAGATGAACGAACAGGCCGGGCATATCCGGGGACTGCGGACGGAAGGCCGCTTCATGCTGGTGCAGCTGCAGTACGACAGCATCGACGATCTTTCTTACTCTTTTATAAGCTGGAGCCTGCGCAACAGTATGCCGCAGTTCATGCCGTTCGTTTATCGCAACAGCTTCTACGTGCTGAAGGACTGTTTAGCTTCTGAAGGCATCGGGCAGGAGCATAGCGGATATTCATCGTCTGAATTTCTTGACAAATACGAAAAACCGCTGTTTTTCAAGTGCTTCAGAAATATAGATTACACGTGCGGCGTGAGCAGCGTATTTTTTTCTCTGAAAAGTCTGAGGACTGCCGCGGCGCAGTGCCGCGAAGCGCTTACGATCGGCTGTTCAGCTCTGTGGAATTCTCCTGAGATAACAGCGCTCAGAAATAACGGCGCGAATGCTCGTATAAAGCCGGACGACAGCTCCGCTGACACAAAACTCAGCAAGATACCCGGCGGCGCCCCGTCTGACGCAGTCAGTGGAAGCGGCTCGTTTTATATGTACAGAGACATGGCGTTCGTACACATGATATCGCAGCTTCGGCGCGTTGTGCCTCCTGACGCACTCGATTCGCCGTATTTCAGAATGCTCAATGAATATGACATAAAAAATGACACTGATCTGTGCGCCGTTATGGCGCAGTATATAGTCTGCGGCTGCAGCGTGACAAGGACGGCGGCTGCCATGTATATGCACAGAAATACGATACTTAACAAAGTAAAGAAAGCGGCTTATGTAATGGGAGACCAGCTTGAGGATTTTACGGCGCAGGTGTTTTTTGTGATATCTTATATAAATTCCATAGCGTGACGCACCGGCGCCGCAGGGCTGACGAAAAGGCAGCGCCCGGTCCGCCTCGTAATGGACACTCGGCTTAAAAGCCCTGTATGTAAAGGGTTGACGCAATGTCGGCTCTGTGGTAATGTTTGTGAAGATGTCAGGATATACTGACTGATATATGATAAATGCAGGTGCGCGGCGCGCTGTTCAGGCGGTGACGCCTGCTGTCTTTGTGACTTTTACTGCATTATTGTAAATGTTTTGAAGGGAAGTGTTTTTTAATGAAAAAATGGAAAAAATTCACTGCTGTGGCTCTGACGCTGCTCATGGCTGTCGGAATGCTCGCAGGATGCGGAACAAACGGAGATCAGAAATCGGCGTCTTCTTCAGGGAGCACTGTTCAGACTGAAGAGAAGGCTGCTCCTGCGGATCTTAACGTCGCAGCGCTTAAGGGACCTACGGGCATGGGTCTTGTAAAGCTTATGAATGACGCTGACAGGGGCGAGACTCTGAGCAACAACTACACGTTCACGATGGCGGCTTCTGCTGACGAGATCACGCCGCAGTTCATACAGGGCAACATTGATATAGCGTGTGTTCCTGCAAACCTCGCGTCTGTTCTTTACAACAAGACTGAGGGAAATGTACAGGTGCTTGCCATAAACACTTACGGCATACTTTATATAGTAGAAAACGGTGATACGGTAAACAGTGTTGCCGACCTGAAGGGTAAGACGATATATGCGTCAGGAAAGGGTGCTACTCCTGAGTACGCTCTCAGATATGTCCTTTCGCAGAACGGCATCGATCCTGACAAGGACGTTACTATAGAATGGAAGTCTGAGCACGCTGAATGCGTTTCAGCAATAGCTTCTTCTGAAGGTGCTGTAGCTCTTCTGCCGCAGCCGTTCGTGACTACTGCACAGATGAAGAATGACTCTATACGCACGGCTCTCGACCTTACAGAGGAATGGGAAAAGCTCGGCGTTGATTCATCTATGGTAACGGGCGTCGCTGTCATCCGTAAGGACGTAGCTGACGCGAACCCCGGAGCTGTAAAGAATTTCCTTGAAGAATACAAGTCTTCTGTTGACTGGGTAAACGCAAACGCAGCTGACGCTGCGGCGCTTATAGAAAATTATGATATAGTAAAGGCTGCTGTTGCTGAGAAGGCTATACCTGCGTGCCATATCGTATGCACTACAGGCAAAGACATGAAATCAGAGCTTTCAGGATACCTTAGCGTACTCGCTGAGCAGAATCCTGCGGCTGTAGGAGGCAAGCTGCCTGATGACGATTTCTACTTCGGAGCGTAGTGACAGGCTTCAGAATGCAGATAAGGCCGGTCATAAGGGAAAAATGAGGCTGTGGGCGGTATTGTTCTGGCTGCTTGTATGGCAGGCAGCCAGCATGCTGCTCGGCCAGGAGATACTTCTCGCATCACCGCTCGCGTCGCTTATACGGCTTGCAGAGCTTGTGACTGAGGCAGGATTCTGGCGTTCTATAGGGTTCTCGGCAGTGAGGATCGTAGGAGCGTTTGCCGCAGCAGTCTGCTCCGGTGTCGTTCTCGCGGCGCTTTCGGCCGGCCATGTACGTATAAGGGAACTTCTTGAACCACTGGCAGCTGCTGTAAAAGCAACTCCGGTGGCTTCTTTTATAATCATAGTCCTGATATGGATCCCGTCTAAAAATCTTGCGTTCGTGATATCGTTTCTTATGGTATTTCCTGTAATATACGCAAATGTCCTGCAGGGAATAATGAATACGGACAGGCAGCTTCTGGAAATGGCGCATGTATTCCGCGTCACCGCGGGAAGGCTGGTGAGGTACATATACGTACCGTCTGTCATGCCGTTTTTCAGGAGCGCGTGCTCGCTCGGACTGGGGCTGTGCTGGAAATCGGGCATAGCGGCAGAGGTCATAGGTCAGCCTTCGGGTTCGCTGGGCGAGCGTCTGTACAGCGCAAAAATATACCTTGAAACGCCTGATCTTTTCGCATGGACGGCGACGATCATAGCTGTGTCGGTCATATTTGAAAAGCTGTTTATGATGGTGCTTGACGCCGTTGCGGGCAGGATAGAAGGCCGCAGCGCAGCGGTCGAGTGATAGTGTGATAGTGTACAGCAGGTATGTATGACGCGGTGACGCGTCGGCGGGATGCTGCTTATTTATTAATTATCAGAGCATATAAAAAGAGCGCGGCTTCGTTCATCATATGATGTCCGGAGCCTCGCTCTTTTGTTTTGATGTGGTTTTAAATTTTCGATATGTTCTGTAAGAAATCTTAACGAAATGTTTGATCTTATCTTACTTTTTATCTTACCTTCTTGATTTCGATCTTTTCGCCGTTCTTTCTCTTGTGATAGTACTCAGCTGTAGCTGCGAATATAACGTCGCCGCATGAGTTGATAGCTGTTTCGCAAGAGTCCTGGATAACGCCGATGATGAAGCCTACGCCTACTACCTGCATCGCGATGTCGTTTGAGATACCGAAGAGTGAGCATGCGAGTGGGATGAGGAGGAGCGAACCGCCTGCAACGCCTGATGCGCCGCATGCTGAAACTGTAGCAAGCAGGCTCAGGATGATAGCGGCAGGGATGCTTACTTCAATGCCGAGAGTGTGAGCTGCTGCGAGTGACAGGATAGTGATAGTGATAGCTGCGCCGTTCATGTTGATAGTAGCTCCGAGCGGGATAGATACAGAGTAGAGGTCCTTATCGAGTCCGAGCTTTTCACAGAGTGACATGTTTACAGGGATGTTTGCAGCTGAACTTCTTGTGAAGAATGCTGTGATACCGCTTTCTCTCATGCATGTGAGTACGAGAGGATAAGGGTTCTGGCGGATGCACGCAAATACGATGATAGGTATTATCACGAGAGACATAACTGCCATGCAGCCTACGAGAACTGCAACGAGCTTTCCGTAGTCGATGAATATAGAAAGACCGTTTTCAGAAACTGCTGTGAATACGAGGCCGAGGATACCGAAAGGAGCGCATCCGATGACCCATCTTACTACCTGTGAAACTGCGTTTGAGATATCGTTGAGAGCTCTCTTTGTGCCGTCTGAAGCGATGATCTTGAGACCGAGACCGAAGAGGATAGCCCATACGAGGATACCGAGGTAGTTAGCGTTTGTGAGCGCTGCTACAGGGTTTGCTACACAGTTGTTGAGAAGAGTAGTAAGTACTTCTATAACGCCTCCCGGTGCAGCCTGATCGGCAGCGTCAGTAAGTCTGAGCGTTACAGGGAAGAGGAACGCAAATACTACAGCCATGACTGCAGCGAGGAATGTGTTCAGTAAGTAAAGTACGACAACAGTTCTGAACTGCCTGCCGATGCCTGATCTCGCCTGAGTAAGAGCACTGATGACGAGTACGAATACGAGTACAGGCGCGATAGCCTTTAACGCTCCTACGAAGAGCGTACCGAGGATAGAAAGACCTGTTAACTGTGGGAGCGTGAGACCGAGGATCGCACCGATGATCATACCGATGACGATCTTAAGGATCAGGCTGACACTGTTCCAGGCAGCTGCGATTTTTTTCATTTTTTTTTCTCCTTAATTTTATATAAAAATTTCGGTAAAGAATAATACCTCTTCTACTTTAGCTAATTTTCAGACTTTTTTCAACAAAAAATACAATTTTTTTCGTCATGCATGAAAAATACAGAAAAAATTTTTTAAAAAAA
>JABLTO010155710.1_pt1 | contig 10085 bp, 6 predicted proteins | sample 7160091 | NCBI WGS metagenome assembly JABLTO01 (sample SAMN14651225, study PRJNA627086) | human gut metagenome | isolation source: feces | host: Homo sapiens
AGCCCACCCCGGAGCCCACCCCGGAGCCCACCCCGGAGCCTCCGGCCGATGACACCACCGACGACCCCGCCGACGACATTTCTGACGACTCCGCCGACGATATTACCGACCGAGCCGTACCGACGGCGACAGCGGTTACCGTGACCTGCTATGCGGCGGTGGATGGCGGCTGGAAGCAGGTGGGAACGGTTCAGACTGACCAAATCGACAGCAGCGGCCGCTACTATATTATGGCGGCGGAGCTGGACGGCATCTACGGCGGGTACGGCTTTTCGTCGGCGGAATATAAGGGCGAGCTGTTCTTCCCGCATACCGATAATAACAGCATCGACAAGCTTTGGGCAGATGCTCCCCCAAAAAATACAGACGGCGTATGGCAGATTCCTTTGAGCAGGAAGGGCCCGATTTACCTCTACTACCTGCCGGGCAATACGGCCGGCTCCCTCGGCTATTTTGATAGCAGCAAGTCCAAGACCGATGCAGAGATGCTGGCGGATAATATGTTCTACACCATAACGGTGGAGGACCCCGCCCATGCCGTCTATGATACCCCGCCGGCGCCGCAGGTGCTGTTCCATGGGGGAACCACCACCGTAACGCTGAATAAGGTCGAGGGCGTGACATGGGAGGCCGTAAACGGCAAAACCAACGAAACGCTCTCGCTGGCGAGCACCGAGACGGAAACCACCGTGACCTATACCATCGAAAATATCGATGCCCCCATCCTGTTCCGGCCGCGCGTGGCCGCCGGGATGATACAGTATGAGGCGATGCCGGAGGGCTGGATGAGCAAGCTCGGCCATTTCGACGTTTCCCGGCAGCAGGCGCAGCAAACCGCAACGGTAAGAGGAGAGGCGGTTTACATGGCGCTCCCCGCCGAGAACAGCCACACCCTCCTTGCCCCCGATATCGACCGCATCGCGGTGACCATCACCGATGCCAATAACCACACCATGTTCTATTCCTTTGCGGGGTGGAAGGTGGCCAGCGCCGCCGGTTCCCCCGTTTTGCCCGCCGGAACGGTTCTCACCGCCGATGAGCTGAACGCCTACGCCGGCAGCGACGGTGTCATCCGGCTGCAGGCGGTGTGGTCGGGCGTGGATAGCCAAAACCGCCCCAATACCGTCCACTTTTTCCTGCATAAAAACGGCGAGCTGAAGGGCTCGGTGGAGGACGGGGTGAAGCCGGAATCCCAAAGGGACTACACCCCGGTCATCTATTCCACCCGCATGATGAACGCAGGGGAAATCCCGACAACCTATACCGGCGGCACGCCGCTGGTGGCACGCCCCAGTGCGGATGACGATGCCTACCAAACCAACACCACCATCCGCGGCATGACGACAATACCTGTGGAGGGCGCCACACTGGAGGACCTGCCCGGCGATGAAACGGTTTTTGCCTACCTGCGGGCCAATCAGATCGAAATGAAGATCAACGGTCAGGTGGTCGAAAACGATAAGCTCAATACCACCTATTTCGGCATCCGCTGGAACACCGTAAAATATGAACCCTCCGACGGCTGGCATATCGACGGCGTGCTGGTGGCCAAGCGCACCCGCTTTTTCGTCACCAAGACCTTTGCGGGGGATGCTGCGGCGATCGACCTTGCAAAGGAGAACTTCACCATCACCGTAAGCCACACCGAGGGTAGCGGCAGCGTGACCGATTTTACGCTGGTGCCGCAGCCCGCCGCCGACGTGAACGAAGTCGGCAAGCTGGGCTACACCGCCTATGATCCCGCCGCCGAGACCTACACATGGGAGGTTCCGGCCCAGCAGAAGCGAAGCTATACCATCACCGAAGCGGGCTATATCCCGTCGGGCAGCTGGCGGGTCAGCAACAGCTATGCCATCCGCAATGCCCCCGAGGGCGGCCCCACCGGCTATCAGACCTACCCGGAAGCCGGCATCGTCATTACGGCAGTGGGCTACGGCGATGACGTACCGCCTACCGCCGTGCAGACGGTGGCGCTGCGGAACGTCTATGTCGGTGTGGGAACGCTGACCGTCAATACGCAGGATGCCATCACCGGGGATAACCTCCGGGACATCCCCTACCGGCTCACCCGTGCGGACGGCACCGCCGTAACGCTGTACCGCCGCCCCGGCACCACCCTGTACAGCATGGGAAATGACCCCGATTATACCGAAACCATCTCCGACGGCACCCTGACCGCCGGTGCAAACGGACTGTTTACCATCCGGCTGGAAACCGGCACCTACACCCTTACCGAAACGCTGCCGACCGGCTACTACGGCCCCGGCACGGTGCAGGTGACGGTGACAAAGCCCGCCGACGGTCCCATCACCTATTATAGTGTGGCGCAGGGCCTCCCGACCGAGGTGATCGCCCCGACAGGCGGCTGGCTGAAGTACGCCGATACCGACCACATCACCATTCTGAACGTCCCCCGGATGCTCATCAGCGTGACGGCACGCAGCAGCTGGCCGGAAAACGGCGAAAAGCTGCCGGTTACGGTGCAGCTGTGGTGCGATGGCACCATGGTGCCCGGCGACCAATACACGCAGGTGCTGTCCGAAGAAAATAAATGGGAATACACATGGCAGGAGCTGCCCCTTTTCACCAACGGCACCGTGGCCGGGTACACCCTGCGGGTGACCAAAATAGGGAATACCCACCGGGATGCCACCCTGGACGATGGCTTTGCCGACTATGACGTGACCAATGACGCCGTAAAATACCGGAAAACCGACGACCCGGACTACCGGGCTGACCATATGTGGACAGAGGACGGGGTGCAGCATTTTGCGCAGGAGGCGCTGCTGGTCGTCCGTAATGAGGGCGTCCGGGGTGCCGTCACCTTTACCAAAGCGGATGAAAAGGACCGTCCCCTGCAGGGCGCGGAATTCACCCTCTACACCGATGCCGCCTGCACCCATCCGCTGGCTACGGCCACCTCCGATGCGAACGGCCGGGTACAGTTTGAAAAGCAGCCGGGCGGCACCTACTACCTGAAGGAAACCAAGGCACCGCAGGGCCACACCGCGGTGGATACCGTCTGGACGGTAAAAATAGCGGGCGGCAAGGCGACCATCACCACCTCCACGGGCGCCGTCATCACGTCCGTCCGTAATGCCTCCCTGCTGCAGCTGACGCTGCGGGTGCTGGGCCCGGATGGAGAATCCCTGCCCGGTACGAAGCTGCGGGTGACATGGGATACCGTGCAGCGCCCGGAATACACCACCGGCACCGACGGTACGGTGGTGCTCCCAAAGCTCCCCAACGGTGATTATACCGTCCGGCTGATGAACACCCCGACCGGCTACCTGCCGCCGGTTTCCGTCCCCGATCTGAATGCGCAGTATGGCACCGTCACCATGACACCCCATGACGCATGGACGCTGGAGAAAACTGCGGAGAATACCTATCGGCTCACCCTGCGGCTGCAGGCGCTGTACACCCTGCCCACCACCGGCGGAACGGGAACGGCAGCCTTTACGGCGGCGGGAGTCCTGCTGATGGGACTGGCGGCGGTGATGCTTTGCCGGAAAAAACAAGTGAAATAAGCAGCCCCGCCCCTGCGGAGCCGCAAGCAATAGTGACAAATTAAAAAGGAGAAGGACAATGAAACAGACCATGAAAAAATGCCTGACGCTGCTGCTGGCGCTGGCGCTGCTGTTCACCATGGCGGTCCCCGCTGCGGCGGCACCTGCCACCTACGAGAAAACCATTACCTTTACCGACGTCGCCCAGGGCGATACCGTGACGGCGTACAAGCTGGTGGGCTACAATGCGGACTATACCGAGTACGCATATCATGCCGATTTTAAGGGATTCATTGATACCCATATTCCCACCGCTTCGTCCACAGAAGATAAACTGAAAAACTTGAGCAGCACCGAAATGGCAGCCTTTTTGGCATGGTATGTAAATGCGTGCCAAATTCCCGGCGCGATAGGAGGTCATGCTCTGCCGGCAGCGTCTGCTACTGCAACTGCCGATACGAGCAATCAAGCCAAGCTGACGCTGGAGCCCGGTTATTATGTTGTTCTCGGCTCCACCACCGCCACCAATGACCGCACCTATCAGCTGACCTCCGTTTTCGTTCAGGTGAAAAACGATGAAGCGAAGGTGATTGCCGGCGACGGTAAAACCGAGATCACCAATGGCAAGGTGCAGCTCAAGCACACCACCGGCCCGATCATTAGTATGTCTGTAAAGGACGATAACGGCACACCCGCAGCGTGGAAGGGCGCTGCCGCCGGTCAGGTAGGCGAAGTATTGGATTTCTACATTCACTTGGAACTGCCGAACTACAACAACGACAATGTCTATATGACAAAGCTGGAACTGACCGATACCATGCATGGGCTGAAATATGAGGAGGGCAGCGCCAAGCTGACCACCACAGCTCCGTATGGTGAAACAGGCGCTGTTGAAAAAACAACAGGCCTTACAAGCACCCCCGGAACCTATGATGCAAACGGAAATCAGACGGTTACATTCAATGTGGATTACCACGAGATCAAGACAATCGGCGCTCCTGTTTCCGCATACATCCATTTCAAGGCCAAGGTGATGCCGGAGGCGGCAGCAGCAGGAAAAACCGCAACTGCCGAAACGAAGCTGACCTACACCTTCTCTCTAGAACCCACCACTTCCCGCACGACCTCTGCCGTCGGCGTAAAGGTTCACACCTACGCCTTCTCCCTTGCAAAGACCTCCGATGAGTCGGATGGAGCCACTAGCTTTAAGCCCCTCACCAATGCGGGCTTCACCCTGTATTCCGATGCCGGGATGGCCAACGCCAACGCCGTCAGCATGATAAAAGAAACCGTTGGCGGAGAGACCTACTATCGTCCCGCACTGGCCGGTGAAACCGGCGTGACCGATCTTCTGGCCGATATGGGCGCCGACAAAAACACCCTGCTGGTGCGCGGGCTGGATGCCAATACCTACTACCTCAAGGAAACCAAGGTTCCCTCCGGCTACTATGCCCCCAAGGGCGGCTTTGCGGTTCAGCTGACCGGTGACCGGGACGTCGAGACCCTGAACGGCAATCTCGCCGCCGCCCCCGCCAGCAGCTTTACCGCAACCAATCCCGAAACCGACCGTGTTCTGATCAACAGCTTCGGCCTGAATGGTACCGAGCAAAACCGTCTGGACGCCTCCCTCAAGAACAGCTCCACCCCCGTACTGCCCACCACCGGCGGTGTCGGCACCGTGATGTTCACCGTTGTCGGCCTGCTGTGCATGGGTGCGGCACTGTGGTTCTTCCTGTTTGCCCGCCGTCGCCGCAAGGACGAGCAGGAGCAGGGCTGATCCGCATTATTTCGCCATCCCCCTACATTTTGTTCCCATCCCGCCGGGTTTTCCTCTCTCTCCCCCGGCGGGATGGAGGTAGGGAAAAGCCCGCAAGTGCTCATACCGGCTTGCGGCTTTTTCCCTGCCGCACTACCGTAAAGGAGCATCGCCCGTGTCAAACAATTCTTCCCGGCGCGCCCGCCGCGCCAAACAAAAAAGACAGAACCGGCTGGGCGCCGTGCTGGCGATCCTCATCTTCCTGCTGGGACTGGGCATCCTGTTTTACCCGGTGGCCAGCGACCTGTGGAACCAGCACCGACAGAACCGCCTGATCACAAACTATACCCAAAGCACCGCTGCCCTCACCCCGGAGGATCACTCCGCCCTGTGGGAAGCGGCGCGGGAATACAATAAAACCCTCGATCCCGGCTTCCGCGCGGCCTTTACCGGGCGTCAGCTGCCCGCCAATGACCCCTACTGGGGCCTGCTGAACCCCGACGGCAGCGGCATCATGGGCTACATCGAGATCCCCCGCATCAGCGTGCGGCTGCCCATCTATCACGGCACCACGGAGGAGGTTCTCCGGTATGGCATCGGGCATTTGGGCGGCAGCTCTCTGCCGGTGGGCGGAGAGGGCACCCATGCCATCGTATCCGGCCACCGGGGGCTGCCCTCGGCGCTGCTTTTCTCGGATCTTGACCAGCTGCAATTAGGGGATCACTTCTCCCTGCGCATTTTGGGGGAACAGCTCCTCTACGAGGTCGATCAGATTTTGGTGGTGGAGCCGGATGAGGTGAAGGAGCTGCGCCCGGTGGAGGGCGAGGACCTTGTCACGCTGGTGACCTGCACGCCCTACGGCGTCAATACCCACCGCCTGCTGGTACGGGGGCACCGCATCCCCGCGGAGGCGGCGGAAAAGCCGGTGCAGGTAACGGTGACCCAGCAGGTGGTACACAGCCTGGGCTGGAAGGGAAAGCTTCTCATCGGGGCATTGCTGCTGTTCCTGCTCATCCTGCTCATTCTGGCGCTGCTGCGCCGTAAAAAGAAAAAAGACGAGCCCGAAGAAGACAGAAAGGAAAGGGGGAGCGCCAATGAAACATCTTACCAAAACGGCAGCGGTACTGCTGATGCTTCTGCTGCTGTGCCTCCCCGTGACGGCCCACCCCGTTGACCCCGCCCAAACGGGCACCCTCACCATTGAATGTCACTATGGCGGCAGCCCCGTTTCCGGCATGACCCTTTCCCTGTACCGGGTGGCGTCTGTCAGCCCTGCCGGGGAATACACCCTGCTGCCGGCCTATGCGGGCAGCGGTGCGGTGATCACCGGCCGCCCCGATGCCGCCGGTTGGCGGGAGGCCGTCGGCCATCTGATCCGCTGGATCGGCGAGCAGGGCCTTTCCCCGGAGGTGACCGTTGTCACGGCAGCCGGGGGCAGGGCAGTGCATGAGCCGCTTGCGGCCGGACTGTACCTGCTTACCGCCGCCCCCTGCCAAAAGGGCAGCTATACCTATACCGCCGTCCCGGCGCTGGTGGGTCTGCCGCTGGAGCAGCCCGGCGGTGGGTGGCAGTATACCGTTACGGCCGCCCCCAAGCTGGCACGCACCGGCACCTACGTCCCGCCTGCCATCATCATACCGGACAACCCGGCCCCCGCCCCGGCGGATAAGCTGCCGCAGACCGGCCTGTTACAGTGGCCGATCGCCCTGCTGGCGGCGCTGGGACTGGTACTGCTGGCGGTCGGCGGGGCGCTGCGCCGCAGGAGCGAACCGTGACCGGGCGGCGCATTGGCACGCTGTGCGTGATACTGGGCAGCCTGTGCATTCTGGCGGCCGGCCTGCTTTTGGGGCATAACCTGCGGGAGGAGCACCGGGCGGCTGCGGCCACGCAGCAGCTTCTCCCGGCGGTGGTGCAGCGCATCGGGAAAAGCCCGGCCCCCACCGTTTCGCTGGATGGCGAGGAATATCTGGGCATCCTTTCGCTGCCCACACTGGCGCTGGAGCTGCCGGTGCAGGCCGAATGGGAGATGGAGGCGCTGCGGCGCACGCCCTGCCGCTATGCGGGCACCCTTTCGGGGGATGACCTCATCATCGCGGCGCACAATTACCGGCAGCACTTTGCACTGCTGCACACCCTTCGCGCGGGGGATGCCGTCCTGTTCACCGATGCCGCCGGGCTTTGTCACCGCTATACGGTCAGTCTGGTGGAAATACTGGATGAAACCGCCGTGGAGGAGATGACGGCAGGGGAGTGGGATCTCACCCTTTTTACCTGCAATTACGATGGCCGCGCCCGCATTACGGTGCGCTGCATCCGGGAACTTTAAGCCCTTTTGCATTTTTCTCTTGACAAAGCTGCAAAATGGTGTAGAATATCATCAAGTGAATAATGATAGCGACCCCGCAGAAACATTCAGAATTGAAAAAGACTGAATATGGAGGGGACTCTGGAGAATCCCATTAGGTTGGGTGCCGAAGGTGCAAGGCGGTCATGCCGCCGAATCTCTCAGGCAAAAGGACAGAGCGATCATATAGGATCTTTTGTTTGATCGCTTGCTATTCTTCAGGGGCTGCTAAAAATAGCAGCCTTCTTTTTATCCTGTTTCACGCAAATAAAGTAGTAGGAGTGTATCAAATGGAAGCAATGTTACTCGGCATCGTACAAAAGATCAACGGCTATCTCTCGGACTATGTGCTCATCGTGCTGCTCGTCGGCGCGGGACTTTATTTCTCCATCCGTACCCGCTTTGTGCAGGTGCGCTGCTTCGGCGAGGGGATGCGGCGGGTATTCGGCAACATCAAGCTCAACGGCGGAAAGCAGCACGGCGGCTTTTCGTCCTTCCAGGCGCTGGCCACGGCCATTGCCGCGCAGGTAGGTACCGGTAATATCGTCGGCGCCTGCGGCGCAATTTTCATCGGCGGCCCCGGCGCCATCTTCTGGATGTGGATCATCGCCTTCTTCAGCATGGCCACCATCTACGCCGAAGCGGTGCTGGCGCAGGAGACCCGTGTGGTGGATGCCGACGGCACCGTCCACGGCGGCCCCGTCTACTACATCAAGCGTGCCTTTACGGGCGGCTTCGGTAAATTCCTTGCAGGATTTTTCGCTGTTGCCATCATCATTGCGCTGGGCTTTATCGGCAGCATGGTGCAGTCCAATTCCATCGGTGAGTCCCTCTCCAATGCCACCGGCGTTCCCACATGGATCATCGGTCTGGTGGTGGCGCTGCTCTCCGGCTACGTGTTCCTCGGCGGCAGCCACCGTGTCGCCTCCTGGGCGGAAAAAATCGTTCCCGTCATGGCCTGCCTTTACATCATCGGAGGACTTGCGGTGCTCATCGCCCGCATCCGCTTCATCCCGGAAACCTTCGGTATGATCTTCCGCTATGCGTTCGAGCCGCAGGCCATCATCGGCGGCAGCTTCGGCTTTGCCCTCAAGCAGGCCGTCAGCCAGGGCGTCAAGCGCGGCCTTTTCAGTAATGAGGCCGGCATGGGCTCCACCCCGCACGCCCACGCCATGGCAAAGGTCAGCTGCCCCCACGAGCAGGGCGTCGTCGCCATGGTCGGTGTATTCATCGATACCTTTGTCGTTCTCACCATGACCGCACTGGTCGTGATCTCCACCTTGTATGCCGGCAACGGCATCCTTGCCTCCGGCACCGCCGAGGGCATCAGCAAGACCAACATGGCGCAGATCGCCTTCTCCAGCATCATGGGCAATACCGCCGGCAGCCTGTTCGTGGCCATCTGCCTGATGTTCTTCGCCTTCTCCACCATCCTCGGCTGGAACTTCTTCGGCCGCATCAATGTGGAATACCTGTTCGGCAAAAAGGCGGTCCCGGTGTATTCCGTCATCGCCGTAGTGCTCATCTTCCTCGGCTCCTGCGTCTCCAATGACCTTGCATGGGAGCTTTCGGATATGTTCAATCAGCTCATGGTCATCCCCAACTTCTTCGCCATCGTGGCGCTGGGCGGGCTGGTTGCCGCCGCCGCACGCAAGGGCAGCCGCCAGACCCTCGAAAAATAAGCCGACTTCTCTTTGTTTTTCAAAAAAAGGAAAGCGCCGCAGTTTCCCCAAAAGGGGCTGCGGTGCTTTCTTTGTGCAGGCAGTAGGATACCCCCTCCGGTTCCCCGGAGGGGGCTTGTGCGTTGGGTCGATCTTTCAGGCGGCGTTGCCGGGCAGCTCATCCATCTGCGGCGGGTTCCCGCCATAGGGGTCATCGTAGCCGTTAAAGCCGTCCCCGTATTCATAGCCGTAGCCGTAGTCATCGTAGTAGGAGCCGTATTCCTCGTAGTTATACAGCCAGTTTTCCAAATCGTCGATCAGCGGCTCCATGGCGGCCAGCATCGCCCCGAACAGGATTAGCCCGATCAGAAACAGGGCGGCACGGGCCAGCAGCATCCCCCGCGCAAACCGCGCCAAATGGGGGTTATTTCCCACGCCGCACGCCCAGACGATCATACATACCAGCCCGACCACCGGCACCATCGCCAGCAGGATAAGCCCCATATACGCCCACATACTCAAGCCGTCCTGTGCCGGTTGGGGGCGGTCGGTGCGGGCGGCATAGCGTTCCCCGTGGGGACGGCAGCTGCTGCAGTGGGGGCATACCTCTCCGGGCTGCAGCGGCCTGCCGCATCCGGGGCAAACGTTCTGGTTCATCGGCCTGCCGCACTCCGGGCATGTCGTGGCCCTGTCATCGTATACGGCGCTGTTGCAGTTCGGGCAAAATCTCATCTCGTGTACCTCCTATCACTCTGCCGTGGCCGGGGCGCCCGCAGGGCGTTCCGGAGAAGTTTTCGCTCTATTTCACTGCTCCG
>JABLTO010128340.1_pt1 | contig 10084 bp, 7 predicted proteins | sample 7160091 | NCBI WGS metagenome assembly JABLTO01 (sample SAMN14651225, study PRJNA627086) | human gut metagenome | isolation source: feces | host: Homo sapiens
AAGCATCTAACATTTCTTCTACAAGATCATCAATGTAGAGTAACTCCAGCTCTGTATTTCTGTCATTGACTGTAATCTCAAGGTCATTGGCTATATTATTGCAAAATGTGGCCACCGCACTATTATAGTTTGGCCTGCACCACTTTCCAAACAGGTTTGGGAAACGATATACCAGTACCTTTGCCCCAGTCTCTTTTCCATAGTTAAAAAATAATTCCTCTCCTGCCAACTTACTTTTACCATAATCAAATGTTCCATAACGTCCGATCAGCGTTGCCTGAATAGAACTGGAAAGCATCACCGGGCAATTATTATGATGTTTTTTAAGCGTATCTAGAAGTGTCGATGCAAATCCAAAATTACCCTCCATAAATTCAGACTGCTCCTTTGGACGATTCACACCTGCAAGATTAAATACAAAATCTGCATTTTCACAATATGTATCTAATTCTTCTAATGTAGAATCCATATCATATTCAAAAATATCTTCTATTTGTAGCTGCCTTGTACGATTTTTTCCTTCTTTGATATTATAAAGGTTGCATACCAGATTTTTTCCAACAAACCCTTTTGCCCCAGTCACCAAAATCTTCATCCTGTATCCTCCTACTTTGCCTGTTCCTTTTTCCATGCTTCTAATTCTTCGCGAACATAAGCAAGAGACAGCAACTTTTCTTTTACCTGCTCAACATTTAACAATTCTGTGTTACTAGAGTTAAACTCAGTCAATTTGTTACGCTCTGTATCTCCGTCCTTAAAGTATTTATCATAGTTCAAATCACGCTTGTCACATGGTACACGATAAAAATCACCCATGTCTACTGCATTTGCACATTCTTCATTTGTAAGAAGCGTTTCGTACATTTTCTCACCATGACGGATACCAATCACGCGGATTTCATGTCCCGGTGCAAATAATTCTGTGACCGCTTTTGCAAGAACTTCAATCGTACATGCCGGTGCTTTCTGCACAAGAATATCACCACTCGTTCCATTCTCAAATGCAAACAATACAAGATCAACCGCTTCGTCCAAACTCATAATAAATCTTGTCATAGATGGCTCTGTAATTGTAATCGGATTGCCCGCTTTAATCTGCTCAATCCAAAGCGGAACAACAGAACCTCTAGAGCATAATACATTACCATAACGAGTACAGCATATTTTTGATTTCTCCGGTTTCACTGTTCTTGATTTTGCGACAATAACTTTCTCCATCATTGCCTTGCTTGTCCCCATGGCATTTACAGGATAAGCTGCTTTATCTGTTGATAGACAAACAATATTTTTAACACCTGCATCAATGGCTGCTGTTAATACATTTTCTGTTCCAAGTACATTCGTTTTTACCGCTTCAATCGGGAAAAATTCGCAGGATGGCACCTGTTTCAGTGCTGCTGCATGGAATATATAATCTATGTCATGCATCGCATTTCTTACAGATGCAATATCACGCACATCACCTATGTAAAATTTAATCTTACCCGCCACTTCTGGCATCTTTGCTTGAAACTCATGACGCATGTCATCTTGTTTCTTCTCATCACGAGAGAACACACGGATTTCGCCAATATCAGTATCAAGAAAACGCTTTAAAACTGCGTTGCCGAAAGAACCGGTACCACCGGTTATCATTAAGGTTTTATCTTTAAACAGTGACATTTTTCATTTCTCCTTTTTCTAAGTAATTTTAATTTAATGTATCCTTCTCAATGCAAATCTTTTCACTCTTTGCCAGATAATCGAATATGTCAAAGAAACACCAAATACGATTACCGGAGCAATCACAGAAAATAAGTAATTGACTCCTAATACATTCGTTGCTATACTAATCGTCATATATACCATCATATGTACAATATAAATCGTGCTTGAATGGTCTTTCCCTATTAAACCTAATATGCAATTTCCTTTACAGGACATAAAATATAGAAATACAATTACCGACGATATAATCGTAAAAACATAAATGTTTTGAGGTCCATCCGAATACAGGCTATGCACGATTTTCCATTCGAAGATCATAAGTAAAAGGCTAATCAAACTACATACCAACAGAAACCTCTGATTTCTCATCCAACAAATTTTTCGTTCATATATATTCGAAAGCAATTCACCTAACAAGAAAAACGGTAATCCTGTAAATAAAAAATTCATTGTATATTTTTCAGGTAGTGAATGACCGAATAAAATGCTTGAATAGACACCTAAGCCAAGTAATAATAAAAAGCAGAGTGACATAATAATTATTTTACATTTTATTGATAACTTATCATTGAACAATCGTACCAAAATCAAAACATATATTAAAGCTATCAAGTACCATAGATGATTCGAGTCTGGTGTCATTTGATTAAACAGCAAATAATCTAGCAAATCATCTGTAGAAAAATTAGTACCAATACGATTTGGTATAGCAACTTTAAGAAGAATATCATACATGCAGTATGCGATCTGTGCAATAATATATAGTTTTGCCATCTTAATCAACTGCTTTTTCTGTCTATCCCTAGAATTACTATAATAAAATCCCGTAATCATAAAAAAAATCGGAACTGCAATTCTCGCAATGCATACTAGGTACTCTCCAATCCACAAAGAGGTCTTGGCATGAATGGAAACTACTAAAAATGCACAAATCGCTTTAAGTGTATCCATACCACAGGATCTGGCATTTTGCCCCCCCCCGAGTTTATTTTCTATTATCATAATCTATCTCCTTATCTTTGGAATAATTTTTTTACTACACCACTCATGATTCTCACTACCCATTTGAATTCTTCTGTAGATCGATATAAAATGCAAACAATACCTGTAGAAACCGTTCCTACTAAGGCTGCTTTTATCGTCCACATAGCAAACGAATCAACCTGAATAGATATAGTAACCAACGCTGACAACAAAGTACATGCGATTATACAAATCATGTACTGTGCATATCGACTGAAGTAATCCCAGACGCTCTGTTTGAATCCATGCTTATATAAAATGTATGGTTCTATCCATAAGCTTGTGGTTACAGTACTAATCAGGGTTCCTAAAAGCACACCCATAAACCCATAATAACGAATGAGAATAATTGAAGAAATCAAATTAATAGCCGATTCAATCCAAGGCTTAAATCGATCATTCCAAAACAAGCCTAAAGTAGTGTTATACGTTTGGCAAGTTTGTCGCATGCCAGAAATATAATAGTTTATAACAATAAGAACAACCACTCCAGAAGATAATATATATTTATCTCCAATCCAAAGACGTATAAAGTCATTTGCTAAATTTAAAATACAACTTGCTGTAATTCCATAAAAACACATATTCAGAAAAAACATTTTATTGAATACAGCTTTCGATTTGTTTACATCATTTTCAGCATTCAAATTTCCAACACTTGCAGTTACCGATGTAAAAAACATAGTGATAACGCTCTTTATCGTATTGATCAATAACAGGTAATTCGAATATAATCCTACAATTACCAATCCGCCGCTAACTAAAGATGTTGTCAAAATATTGTCCGTGCCACTAACTACAATACCACCCACTTTATGGGATAATTGTGCCATAACATATTTTAATAATTCTTTCGTTTCATCTTTTGAAAGCTTTTCTGTATTCTTCCTTAAGTAAGGGTATCTTTTATCACACTGATAAGAAATTACTAAATTTGAGCCTAATGTACACGCAACAACAACTATCAAATACAACAAATAGTTTTTTGTGAGCATAAGTACAAAAAACTGTCCCACGCACTGTATAACCGCAAAAACTGTTCGATTAACTGAATTTAGATACTCCTTCTGATCAGCAGACAGTAATGAACGTTTGTATGTAAAGAAATACGAAACAACCGTATTAGAAAGAAACAGTACATATATAAGCGTAAAATATGGTATGTCAGGCTTATCCTTAATCAAGACATCCAAAAATGGAATTAAACATAAGCCCAAAATTAGAATAACTATACCAATAATTCTGTATGCCAACTGATAAAAATTCATCAGTGCCTTTGTTTTTCTGATATCATTTTCCTCAAGAGGCTTATATAAACTGAATGATATCGCAACACCAATTCCTAACTCGGCCAAAGAGAGCATTGAAAGAATATTAGAAAATAAACCACTAAGTCCTAAATACTCTGCTCCCAGATAATAAATAAATATCGTTCGATTTATATAATTTAAAAGTATTACTATCAACTGTGCAGCAAAACCAACAACAGTATTCCTAATGGTATTTGTCAATCTTGACATGGTTATTTTTCTCCTCATCAAAAATCTGAAGCACATTGTAAAAATCATCGTAATACGATTCCATTTGATTTGAAACTATCTCAGAACAAATTTCGCAATCATCTGCGGAATTAACAGAAATCAATTCTTTAGCAAAATTTTCAACAAACTTTTCGTCATAGTTTACAAGAAGTCCATTTTTATCAATGTACTCCGGTATTCCTCCTATATTGGTTGCAATCAATCTTCTGCGGCATACTGATGCCTCTAGTGCAATCAATGGTGCAGCTTCCTGGCATATTGATGGAACAACTACACAGTCAGCAGCACAGTAGAGTTCGTTTAATTTATTATGATCAGCGTATCCCCAATATTTAACATTAGAATTGGCTATTTCCTTAATCTTTTCTAAATATATTTCCTCATTCCTATTAGATGGAGCACCAACAATTAGCAGCTTACCATTCTGCATATCAGCAGACACAAATGCCTGAACTAACTCATAAACTCCTTTAATCGGTGTTATCCGTCCTATATAAACGAATAGCTTATCTTTCATCCCTATTTCGACCTTATTTCTAATCTTTTGCTTCACAGCCGTTACTTCTTTATCAGGAATAGGAATCAAATCTGTACAGTTTCTAACGGTTACGGCCCTACATCCAGGTGCCGCACTCTTTACACGAGACTTCACAAAATCAGAAACTGTAATTACAGAATAACATTGATTTGTAATTCGCTCGATTGCATCTGCCGAAAGAACAGATAGCGGATCCCCATGTAAATACCAAATTACTTTAGAATGAATCTTACGGAAAATATACTCCATCTCATTATTAATACTTGTAATGATCACAAAGTCATAGTCTTCTCGATTAATCAAAGATATAATTCTAGACATTGTTTTATCAGGAATTGACTTTTTAAACAATTTCCAAGCAATGCTTTTTGCATTAATTTTTTTTGAGTAGTACTTCTGATAGTATACAAAGTCTGTTTGATGGTACTCTGTAGCTTTGATTTCTGCATTTTTATCTGCAGTACTAAAGACATCTATATCTATTTTTTTCTTTTTTTCATTAATTTGACAGATAATATCAATTAATGTTTCAACTGCACCGCCTTTGACCGGTGGGCTTGGCAAATTCGCAAAGGTTGCTATTGCTATCTTCACTGTATCACCCCTTCCTAATTTTACTTAAATAAAAATCCTGAAGTTTCTTTGCTTCAATTTTAATATCATATCCTGCATCTCTTACCCGCTGAATATCAATTGTCCTATCGGTTTTCTTATTTTTTATAATTTTATCAATTTGTTTTACCCAAATTTCTGTTCCCACATCTAATGCAAGATACTCGATTTTATCCAAAATATTGACTTCTTTCGGTACATTATCAGAGGTTACACATCTGAGGCCATTAATCTGAGCTTCTACAAATACGATACCCAATCCTTCTGACTTGGAAGGCAATATGAATAAATCAAAAGCATTCAGCAATTCGCTAACATCTGCTCGCATACCCAATAACTTTACAGAATTAGACAATCCAAGCACATTAATCTTATTTTCAATCTCATTTCTTAACGGGCCATCACCAATCAAAATAAGAATCGCTTTTTCGTCAATTCGCTTATACTCTGCAAAAATATTCAACAGATAATCATGATTTTTTTGGTAGTCAAATCTTGCTACACAACCTAATACATTCACGTTATCTGGAATTCCCCATTCATTTCTGTGTGACGCTCTTTTATCAGATGAATATAGATATTTCTCAATCTCAACTGCATTTTTAACTACTTTAAACGGACTATCGCCAAACATAAATCTTCCTGCATCATAAGAACAGGCAAATAAATCAGTTGCTATTTTATCAAGATTTTTCTTGTTTAATTTTTCAACCAAAAGTTGTCGTTTTCGCAAAGGTACTAAATAATCATTATTATGAGAATGCAATATTCTTGTTTGAACACCGCATTTTTTTGCTGTTTTCATCAGTCTAAGATTAGCTGCCGAACAATCATTTATATGCAGTATTTGTATTTCAGGGTGGTTTTTAAAGAATTTTCTGTCATAAAACAAACCTTTAATAAGATTTTTCTTTATGCCAACAATTTCTTTATATATACACCCACCCATAGTTTTTATCTCATCTTCAAAAGCAATCGTCATTCCTTTTGGAACAATAAAATCGAATTGTATCAGTTCTCTATCCATATGGCGATAATAGTTTATTAAATATGATTCGATACCTCCACGATTATAAGACATTCCTCTATGCAAAACTCGAATTGGATATTCTTGGTTCATTTTATTAAATCTCCCTCATAAACAGATATCGAATACTATACAAAACTCTAATTACATTTTTCCTATTGTAATTAATAAGTATTCGAAACATAAGTTCTGTGTTTTTAAACAGACGCAAATTACTCCAAATTTTTTTCATAATCCTTCCCACCGAAAAAGTTTTTCCTATAGAGTTACCTGCAGACGTTAAATGCCCAAAATTCTGCATCTGCCCCTTAATCATTTTTCTTTGTAGCTCCAATTGCTGATTATTTACAATAAACAGCATTCTTTTATGAATATCTAAAAAATCTTTGTAAAAATCCTCTGTACAGTAACAAGATGAGCTAAAAATATCATCCAATTTTTTGAACTTATCTAAAATTGCATCTTGAACAGGTTTCATCAACTTATAATTTTCCAATTCACTTGAATAACTCTTTAAGACAGGCACTACATTATTATCGGCGTTTTTTTCGTAGTGATCTGTTGCCCCATGGCTAGCCCATAAAATTCTTTCCATAAAAATGTGGTCATACTTCCACAGGTTAATATCTGGAGTATCTAACGGATTTTCAGAAAAAATCAAACCCAACTTCTTATTATTTTCGGAAGTGTATGCCGTATTAATAAGTCCAATATACAAGCCAATACAATTTACATTACCAAGAGCTTTTAAGATATTGTCCTGCATTGTTCCATTCCATCCTACGTCCGCAATAGCTATCTTATGACTAGAAAGAATTCCTTCCTGTTTACAATATTTCCTAAACAAACTAATATAGTTACTACGAGCTTCCTCATAAACTCTTTGGAATTCTTCATTTGCACATAAGGTGTAAAACTTTTTAGAATTAAAGAAATCTTTTATTGGTTTATTGATATCACCGAGATTCAAATGATTCTCGGTGATTACCGCAGACATTCCAAGATTTTCAAAAAAATCATTTAATGACAGTTCTGAAAATTTTCTAAGAAGTTCAAAACGTTCTTCTTTTAGAGGCTTTAATGTTGCAGGATATGTAGCCTTTCTAGACACATACAGATAATGTGACCGTATTTCACTGTTTGCACGCTTATATAAATAACAATCAAATAATTTTTTTAAAAATTCACCCTCACGAGAAAGAAAGTAAATATCCTTAATCCCTTCCCGAATTAGACTTTTATATAAGCGCTCTGTATGTAAATATAGTAAAAAGCTGTAATTTGAATAGCCCAACACTCCTTTCAAATTACTCTTAGCTATTTTTTCTATTTTTTCTTTCACATTATCTTTGATGTACACTCCTTCTGAATTATTAAGCAAAAATCCTTTAATACCACACTTTTCAGCGTTTTTAACATCGGAATTTTCATTATCTCCAAGCATTACACATTGATTTTTGTTTACCCCTAATGTTTGGCACACGCAATCATAGAGACCACCCTGATGCTTAGAGTTTCTATAATCAGAAGATACAAAAATTTGATTGATTTTTTCATCAATTCTATCTTTTTTAAGAAAAGCCTTTAATTCCTCTTTACTTAAATAAAAATCTGAAATAATATATATACTAAACCCTAAATCATAAGCTTTATCAATCAACTGGATGGTTTCTTGGATATAACTCTGGCTTTCAAATTCAGCCTCCACTTCAGCTGTAAGAGCCTGCTTATAAAATTCTTCCAAGCTGTATGTATCTCCAAAACTTTTATTTAATTCAACAGCTCTCCTATAAATCTCATCAGCTAATTCTTTATAATTGAATTCTCCGTTTTCTGCTCTGCTGATAGCTGCCTGTTCAGACTTTGTTCTTAATAAAGCCAACTGTTTTTCATTAAAAGTATATCTGATTTTACATGATAATTTCTTTGCCCATAGCAATTTTACTTCTTGCGGGCCACATTTTCTCTGAACTATTGTTCCGAAGAAATCTAGAAATATGCACTTAATATTCTGTTTTTCGCAATAAGACAAAATTTGATTGAGCATTATCTTTCTATTCTCCTTTTCTCTCCAAAATATATCCTGTTAACCTTTGAATTTATAAAAAAGACCAATTATCCAGCCAATGTTAAGTTGAATCAATTTTGCAAAAAATGCATTTTTCCCATTTGTTTCTTTAATATTTTTTGCCATTGCCTTAACATTTGATTTTTTCTCAATCATAGAAGACAATTTCATAAGATTGATTAATGACAATTTATTTGAAGCACCCGCTTCTCTGATAACCGAGATGTACGCTCCAATTAAAAATGAATTAAGCCCCTCTCTACAGGTGTCATTCATCTTATGAACACTATATAACTGTATATAGCGACTATACAATTCATAGTACTCATTCCAATATTGATTTAAGTCTCTACTCTTTTTTGAAAGCGATCCTTCTGTATCAACTCTATACAGGTATCCTTTTTCGTGCATCACACTTATATTCTTGACATACTTCAAATATTCAAGATTAAATCGAAAATCCTCTGCAAATAAAACATTACTTTCAAATCTAATGTTGTTATTATCAATGATACTCTTCTTGTAAAACTTCCCCCAATTTGCCCCCCAATAGGCACCTGCTTGATATTGAAGCATTCTTTGAAGATAATCTTCTATAGAAATAGTATCGTCAAAGTCCGACAAATAATCTATTTTTCCAAGCTTTTTCTTAGAATTAAATGTCTCAAATGCCCACGATACATAATCAACATGTTTGATTGCCACTAAAGACTTTTCAATAAATTCATCCATATATATATCATCACTATCTGCAAAAACAATATATTCTCCGGTCGCAACATTTAAGCCTAAATTTCTTGCATTCGCAACACCAGCATTCGGAATATGGTATACAATAATCCTTGCGTCTTCACTAGCATAATGGTCACAAATTTCCGCTGAATGATCCTTTGAACCATCATCAATTAATAAGAGTTCTATGTCTGTGTACGTTTGGCGAATGATACTTTTTATGCATTCATCCAACTGCTTTTCTGCATTATAAATTGGAATAATAACACTTACTTTTCCCATATTCCACCTCCTTTAAATTTGCCAAAAAGTAGTATACGGCAGAACATTACATGAGCCAACTGTGTAAAATAGATATTGTACAGACAACACAACATACAAACCAGCTTTTAAAATTTTCCGACTATTCTCATTAATTGCTCTCTCTGCAACATTGGGAACAACTGTTATCAAAACAATCAGAAAATAAAATGCGATTCTGAAAAATATATTCTGTACCGTGACAAGCGTTTCAAAAAATACAGCTACAATTAAAAGCATATAAGATATATAATACTTTTTATCAAAATAAGCATACTCTTCTACAAATAAAGCCACAATTAAGTACAGAATGAAAATAACCAACATCATCGTATATCCTGATGCTGACAAATCAATACCATATCCTCTCTCACTCATTAACCCAACCAACATGCCAGCTATACTATTTCTAAAAATGAAACATATCATTAATGGAATAGGTGCTATGCGAATAGCGATAGTTGATATTCGTATCTTGGATAGGATAGGAATAAGCAAACATACCAATGCCGATGAATGAAATAAAGATGCAATAA
>JABLTO010194974.1_pt1 | contig 10084 bp, 14 predicted proteins | sample 7160091 | NCBI WGS metagenome assembly JABLTO01 (sample SAMN14651225, study PRJNA627086) | human gut metagenome | isolation source: feces | host: Homo sapiens
AATTTCTATTTGACATATCGTGATTCAGAAAAACTCGCACCACTGGTGCGGGAAATTTATTATTTACTATATTAAACATGAATATCCTTAAAAGTTAGAAATCTAGTTCATAGATATGAACTAGATTTCTTTTATAATCCTTTAACATTTATTCTTGTAATTGCTTTTTTAAGCGCTATTTCCGCTCTTAATAAATCTGTTTGTTCAGTTGCTTGTTTAATTCTTTGCTCAGCTCGTGCTTTAGCTTCTTTAGCCCGATTCAAATCAATCTCTTCTTTAGATTCAATTGAATTAGCAATTATTTTGGTTTCATCATCATTAACATATACAAATCCACCACCAATGGCAAATTCATAACGCTGCTTATCAATAATGTAACTCATTGATGATATTTCAACTCCACTTGCAAGGGGCATATGATGAGCTAAAATTCCTACTTGTCCTGCTGTCGTACGAAGATTCAATTGATCAATTTCTACTTCTTGATAGATACCGCTAGGTGTTACTATTTTAAGTTTAAATTTAGTCATTTGCTAATATCTTCGCTTTTTCAATAGCTTCCTCAATTGTACCAACATTGTGGAAAGCTTGTTCTGGTAAATCATCATGTTTACCTTCAAGAATTTCTTTAAATCCTTTAATAGTATCTTCAACCCGAACATACTTACCTTCCATACCTGTAAACTGACTAGCTACTGTAAATGGTTGTGATAAATAGTTACGAACACGACGTGCTCTTGCTACTGTTAATTTATCTTCTTCACCTAATTCATCCATCCCTAAAATTGCAATGATATCTTGTAATTCTTGGAAACGTTGTAAAATTTGTTGTACACCATGAGCTACTTCATAATGTTCTTTACCAACAACCAAGGGATCAAGTGCTCTAGATGAAGAGTTTAATGGATCTACAGCAGGATAAATTCCAAGGGCAGCAATTGAACGGTCTAATACTACTTTTGCATCAAGATGTGCGAAAGTTGTTGCTGGAGCGGGATCGGTTAAATCATCGGCAGGTACATATACCGCTTGAACTGAGGTAATTGATCCTTTTTTCGTTGAAGTGATTCTTTCTTGTAAAGCTCCCATTTCTGTTGCTAAAGTTGGCTGGTATCCAGCTTGAGATGGTACGCGACCAAGTAGTGCCGACACTTCCGAACCTGCTTGAGTGAAACGGAATATATTATCAATAAATAATAAGACATCTTGCCCTTGTTCATCACGGAACTCTTCTGCCATTGTAAGACCAGTAAGAGCAACTCTTAAACGAGCTCCAGGGGGTTCATTCATTTGTCCAAAGACTAGTGTTGTTTTTGATAAAACACCGCTTTCTTTCATTTCGTAATATAAATCGTTTCCTTCACGGCTACGTTCACCAACTCCCGCAAAGACTGATAAACCACCATGTTCTGTAGCAATATTATTAATAAATTCTTGAATTAATACTGTTTTACCTACACCAGCGCCACCGAACAAACCAATTTTACCACCTTTAATAAATGGACAAATCAAATCTACTACTTTAATTCCTGTTTCTAAAATTTCAGTTTCTGTTCTTTGCTGAGCATATGTAGGTGCACTGCGGTGAATTGGCATTTTTTTAACCTCAGCACCTAAAGCTTCTTTTCCATCGATTGGTTGTCCTAAAACATTGAACATTCTTCCTAATGTCGCATTCCCTACAGGAACAGAGATTGGATGTTTGGTATTAATCGCATCCATTCCTCTTTTTATCCCATCAGTTGGTCCCATAGCAACACATCGAACTACATCATCACCAATATGTTGGGCAACTTCGACTACTAATAGTTCATCACCGTTTTGGATTTCAATCGCCGTATTTAATCCTGGCAAATTGATATCACTATCAAATTGAATATCAATTACCGGTCCTTTAGCACTAATTATTTTACCAATGTTTTGTAACATACAGCACCTCCTTATTGTGCATTTGCTCCTGCTACGATTTCACTAATTTCATTAGTAATCGCGGTTTGACGAGCTTGATTATATTTTAATAACAATTGTTCTGTAAGTTCATCGGCATTATCGTTAGCATTTTCCATAGATGTTCTTCTCGCAGCATTTTCACTAGTCGCTGATTCAATAATATAACCATATATTACCGCTTGAAGATACATTGGAATCAAACTATCTAATACTTCCTCTGGACTTGGTTCAAATAAAGTTGATTTATTTGAAATTTCAATATTATCGAAATCACTAGGATCAACAGGCAGTAAAGTAACAACTTTGGGTTTATAAGTTAAATTATTAATAAATTCAGTATAAACAATCTTGATCTTACTAATTTCTTTTTCACGATACATTCTTGTTAATTCTGCAACTAATTTAGTTACATCTTTAAAATCAAATGTATTATTTAAATCTTCAAATTTATGATCAGTAACCCCTTTATGATTCTTCAATAAATAACTAGTAGCTTTAGAACCAATACTATAAACATAATCACCAGGTTTGATTACTTCTTTGATCTCTTTAAAGATATTAGCGTTATAGCCGCCACATAATCCTAAACTTGAAGCAATAACAACATATACTTCTTTTTCTACATCATTATTTTCTGTTAAATATATACTATCATTGTTTCCTTTACAATTAGCTAAAATTTCTGCTACTGTCAAAGCAACATTAGTATAATAGGGCTTTGACTGTTCTAATTGATTTCTTGTTTTACGAAGTTTAGAAGTTGCAACCAATTCCATTGCCTTAGTAATTTTCTTCGTCGACTCTACTGACTTGATTCTCCGTTTGATTTCTTGCATTCCTCCAGGCATAGTTAACTACCCCTTTGCTTGAGTTTTTTCGAATTTTGAAACAAAAGCACCTATAACATCTTTCATATGTTTTTCTAAATCACTAGAGATTGCTTTTTGTTCATCAATTTCATCTATAATATCTTCTTGTGTCATACTAATATGTTCAACTAATTGATCCATAAAAGCTGATACTTGTTCGACCGCAATTGTCTTAGTAAATCCATATTTTAGTGCAAACAATGTAATTACTTGGGTTGCCACACTACGTGGTGAATATTGCGCTTGTTTTAAAACTTCACGTACCTTAGCTCCATGATCTAATGTTGCTTTAGTAGCAGCGTCTAAGTCGGAACCAAATTGAGCAAATGCCTGCATTTCAGCATATTGAGCTAATTCAAGTTTTAATGAACCAGATACTTGCTTCATTGCTTTGATTTGGGCTGCTGAACCAACTCGACTTACAGAAAGTCCTGTATCAATCGCTGGTCTAAATCCTGCATTAAATAATTCTTGCTGTAAGAAAATCTGTCCATCTGTAATTGAAATTACATTTGTTGGAATATATGCAGAGATATCGCCTGCTTGAGTTTCAATAATTGGTAAAGCTGTAATTGATCCTCCGCCATTTTCTTCATTTAAACGACAAGCTCTCTCTAATAATCTTGAATGTAAATAGAAAACGTCTCCTGGATATGCTTCACGTCCTGGTGGTCGTTTTAATAATAATGATACTGTACGATAAGCTACTGCATGTTTTGATAGATCATCATAAACAATTAAAACATCTTTACCTTGATCAAGCCATTCTTCAGCAATCGCACAACCTGCATATGGTGCAATATATTGCACTGGTGCAAGTTCACTGGCAGAAGCAGAAACAACTGTTGTATATTCCATTGCTCCACCTTTACGTAATTTTTCAACAATTTGAGCAACTGTTGAATTCTTTTGTCCAATAGCTACATACACACAATAAATATTTTGTCCTTTTTGATTTAAAATTGTATCAATAGCAATTGCGGTTTTCCCTGTTTGACGGTCACCAATAATTAACTCACGTTGACCACGACCAATAGGAATGATGGCATCAATTGATGTAATTCCTGTTTGTAATGGCTGATCAACTGATTTTCTAGTCATGACCCCACTTGCAACTCTTTCAATTGGACGACTGTGAGCTGTAACAATCTCTCCATTACCATCAATTGCTTGTCCTAATGGATTAACAACCCGACCTAACATCTCATCGCCAACTGGTATTTCCATAATCTTTCCAGTACGTTTAACTTCGTCGCCTTCTCTAATCGTACTTTCAGATCCAAGTAGTACGGCTCCAACACAATCTTCATCTAAATTCATAACCATCCCATATACATCATTTGGGAAAGCTAATAATTCACCTAACATAGCATTGTCTAAACCATGAATTAAACTAACACCATCACCAACCGTCATAACTGTTCCAATATCTTTAAGTTCGATTACATCATCAAAATGTTTGATTTGTTCTTTAATTAAAGCACTAATTTCATCTGGTCTAAGACCCACTATTTTCACCTACTTTCTTAATAGTTCTTTTTTCAATAATGCTACTTTGTTCTTGATAGAGCCATCAAAAACACGATTATTTATTTCTACTTTAATTCCACCAATTAATGATGGATCTTTAACAACTCTTAAATGAATTGTTTTATTTTCCTTTTTACTCAAAGCCAATTCAACTTCTTTAACCTCTGCTACACTAATATCATAGCTAGCATACAATACCCCTTCTTGAATTCCAAAGTATTCATTTGTTAAAGCCTTGAACGCTTTAATTATTTCCATAACATAACGCATTCTTCTTTTTTTAACTAACAGTTTCAAAAAATTAACTACATAATCGTTAATTTGCCCTTTAAAACTTTTATCCAGTAAAGCACATTTAGCTTCATCTTCAATTAAGACATGACTAAAGAAGGGAACAAAACTCGGATCACTTTCAAAAACAGTTCTAATTAAATCAATATCTTTAGAATATGCTTCTACTTGATTCATCTCTACAGCCAAATCGAATAAAGACTCCGCATATCTAAGTGCTACAGCTTCCATTAATTAACCACTTCTTCAACAAAGTCTTCAACTAAAGCTTTGTTAGTTTTTGTATCCATTTCTTTGTTCATTACTTTAGTAGCCACATCAATTGCAATTTCAACAATTTCTTGTTTCATTTCTGCTTTAGCCTGTGCCTTTTCTGCTTCAATTTCACGACGAGCCTGTTCCATTTTTGCTTTATACTCTTTATTTGCATCTTCCTGGATAGCTGTTTTTGTCTTTAATGCATCTTCTTTAGCCTGTGATACAATTTCACGATATTCCACAGCTGCCTGGCGTGCTTGTCTATCACTCTCTTCCATTAAAGATTTAGCTTTTTCGTTCATTTCTTTAGCTTCTTTAACAGTTCCTTCAATATAATCAGCTCTTTTAGCAAAATAATTTTGCACTGGAATCCACAAATATTTTTTAAAAACGAAGAATAGAACACCTGTTGAAAGTAACTGTACAATAATCGTTGTTACATTAGGGAATAATTTTATTTGAATATCAGGCATAGATATTCCTCCTCAAATTAATATACGAATAATAAAATCAATGAAATTAATAAACCATAGATGGCAGCAGTTTCTGTTAAGGCAATCCCTAAAATCATCATTGTTCTGATTTTACCTTCCATCTCTGGATTTCTACCTAAAGCTTCTACTGCTTTACCAGCACAAATACCTTCACCAATACCAGTACCTAAACCAGCACATACAGCAATTCCTGCACCTATAGCAATTAAACCTACATTTGTCATTAATATTTCCTCCAATATTTCTATTTTTAATTTATATTCTAACTAGATAAATCTAGATTAGAGCTTATTCATCGTCATCACTATTTTCCATCATAATCAAGATTGATGATAATGTAACAAAAACTAATGTTTGAATACATCCTGCAAAAATATCAAAATAGCAATGTAATGCAGGAGCAATAATAGGACCTAAAAAGTTAAAGTTTATTACATGATATGAAATCCACGATGTAAACTGATAAACTAAGGCCATTAAAATTGAACCACTTAAAATGTTTCCAAATAAACGCATTGAAATTGAAATCAATGGTGAAATCGTACTTAGAATATTAGTTGGCGGCCAAATAACATCCCATACATACTTAAAGAAACCTTTTTTCTTTAAAGCATTATATTGAATTAGTACAAAGGTAATGAAAGTCATTGTTAAAGTAATTGAAAAGTTTGAAGTTGGCGCTTCAAAACCAATTAAACTACTTAGGTTACTAATTAATATATAACAAAATACCATTGCAAAATATGGATAATAATTTTTTGCAAACTTCTTTGGCATAATTGTCTTCATATAATCATCAAATATTTTTACGCCAGTCTCTACGACTAAAACTACTCCTTTAGGTTTAGCAGTTGGATCAGCCATTGCTACTTTTTTACCAGCATATACAAAGAAGATTCCTAAAGCAATCATGATGATCAATGAATAAATTAATTCTGCCTGAATAACCACTTACCTCACCTCCTTATTTACGATTTAAAAAACCTAATATACCTATAGTTATTCTAATTACAAAATAACCAATAAATACACTAATCAAATTAAATGTGTTATCTAGCTTGATAGCTAAAATAAAACCGCCAGCATACAATAACATCTTTAAAATGAACATCATAACTACATATTTAATTGTTTGCCCCATTTTTAAAATAAAATCAGACATCAAAATAATAATATAAAAAGATAAAACACTAATTATATATCCCAAAATAAATCCTAACGGAAAATTAATCTGTTTTAAGACTATTCCAAGAATACTAAAGATAAATAATCCACCAATAAAAACTTTTACAGATTGTTTTAAAACATCTTTTTCATTCATTGTTTTCCGGCTCCTAAAAGTATCTTTAAGACATAACCAAAAGCTATAAACAATAATATTAATAAGATCACAGGACGAGTTTTAAAATACTTATCCAATTGGATTCCGATAATAACAGCTAATAGAAATGCTCCAATTATTTGAAATCCCAATTGTAAACAAAAGAATAAATCCTTTAACAACTTTTTCTTATCCTGATCCATAATTACTCTTATAGTCCTTTGCTAGTTATAAGCCACTCTACTATTTTACCTCAAAAATTAAATTTTATTGTTTTTATATAAAAAACTAATCAGTTCCAAATAAACGATCACCAGCATCACCTAATCCTGGAACAATATAACCATGTTCATTTAATTTTTCATCTAAGGCTGCTAATGTAATATTAACATCTGGATGTTCTTTTTCAATTAATGCAACACCTTCTGGAGCCCCAACTAAACATACCAATAAAATATTTTTTGCCCCGCGATCTTTAATATTTTGAATTGCCATTGAAGCACTTCCCCCTGTTGCTAACATTGGATCAACAACTATGACCAATGAATCTTCAAGTCCACTAGGAAAACGGGCATAATATTCATGTGGTATAAGTGTTTCTTCATCACGATACATACCAATATGACCAATCTTAGCTGTTGGAATAATATCTCTAAAGCCATCTACCAAACCAATTCCAGCCCTTAAAATCGGCACTAAAACAATTTGCTGATCAATTTCTTTTCCTGTCGTTTTACAAACAGGTGTTTCAATCTCTTTGTCTCTAATTGACACGTTTCTTGTCACTTCATAAGCCATTAATTTAGCAATCTCATCTAAATTTTGTTTAAAAATATAAGTTGATGTATTTTTATCACGCATAATTGTCAATTTATGTTTAATTAATGCATGATCTAATACTGTTGTTGCCATCTATTATCCTCCTAAATATATTTTATATCTTTATACATTGTAACTTTGTCAGTCAAAGCTTTTACTCGTTTTAAACATTCTTCTTTAATTTCATCTGTCTCTTCATTTTTAAGACGATAGGCAATAATCTTTCCTACTTCAGTAAAATCAGCTTCTTTAAATCCCTTAGTAGTCATTGCTGGCGTCCCAACCCGAATTCCACTCGCTTTAAATGGTTTTTCTGTATCATATGGAATTGCGTTTTTATTAGCTGTAATATTGATTTCATCTAATAAACGTTCTGCTTTTTTTCCTGAAATACCACAACTAGCTTTAACATCGATCAATATTAGATGGTTATCTGTCCCACCTGCCACTAATCTAAATCCTTCTTCCTTCAATGAAGTTTCTAAAGCCTTAGCATTTTTAATTACTTGTGTAGCATATTCTTTAAATTCTGGCTGCATTGCTTCATAGAAACATGCTGCTTTTGCAGCAATAATATGCATTAATGGTCCTCCCTGCATTCCTGGGAAAACAGCACGATCAATACAAGCTGCTAATTCTTCCTTGCACATGATTGCGCCACCTCGAGGTCCACGCAAAGTTTTATGTGTCGTAGTAGTTACAACATCAGCATGTGGAAATGGTGAAGGATGCAAGCCTGCAGCCACTAAACCTGCAATATGCGCCATATCAACCATAAACAAGGCTCCCACTTCATGAGCACATTTTGCCATATATTCAAAATCGATTGTTCTTGAATAAGCACTTGCTCCAGCAACTACTAATTTTGGCTGAATTTCCTGACACTTTTTCTTAAAATCTTCATAGTCGATCGTTTCCGTTTCTCTAGTTACTCCATAACTATAAAATTCATAATTGATCCCCGAATAATTTAAAGGATGTCCATGGGTTAAATGTCCACCATCCGCTAAAGACATTCCTAATACTTTATCCCCATGATTCAATAGAGCCATATAAACTGCTGTATTAGCTTGAGCTCCACTATGAGGCTGAACATTAGCATATTGAGCCCCATAAATTTTACAAAGTCTCTCTTTAGCTAATGTTTCCACTTCATCAACAAATTTACATCCACCATAATATCTTTTACCTGGATATCCTTCAGCATATTTATTTGTAAGAACGCTTCCAGCTAACTCTAAAATTTGTGGTGAAACAAAATTTTCAGACGCAATTAATTCAATATTGTTTCTTTGCCGATTTAATTCTCTTTCTACACTTTCAAAAACCGCGATATCTTTCATTTTAATTTTCCCCTTCATAAGCCATCATTTTAGCAATTCGTCTTTCATGACGACCACCTTCATATTCACCTTCTAGCCAGGCTGTTAAAATTTCTAAAGCTAATCCCTCTCCAATAACTCTTTGCCCCATGGCAAGCATATTACTATCATTGTGAGCACGTGTCAATTTTGCACTATATACATCATGACATAGAGCACAACGAATTCCTTTAACTTTATTAGCAGTAATACTTACTCCGATACCAGTTCCACATATGACTACCCCTTTATCACATGTTCCATTAGCTACTGCTTTAGCTGCTTTTCCAGCATAATCGGGATAATCACAGCTTTCTTCGCTGTTTGTTCCAAAATCTTCTACTTCGTAACCAGTGGTTTCTAAATAGTTTTTTAAAACATTTTTTAATCTTAATCCACCATGATCACAAGCCATTGCAATTTTCATTTAACTACCTCCGCTATTTGTTCTTCAGAAATATCACCGACTCGTAATATCTCTATTTTATCCTTACTTAAATCAATAATTGTACTAGCCCTTTTACTGATGCTTTGTCCTTCTACAATTAAGGGAATCTTTCCTTTAAATACTTCCATTACCGCCTTGTCATCAACAAGACTATCTTCACCAGAAAGATTTGCACTAGTTACCAGCATTGGTCCAGTTTGATCCAATAACGCTAAAACAAATGGATCATCAGGAATCCTAATACCTATCGTATCTAGTGATGCTGTAAAATAATCATCAATAAACGAGCGTTTTTTTAAAATGATAGTGATCATTCCTGGCATAAAAGCATCTATTACTTTTTTAGCATTTTCGTTAACATATGCATATTTTATAATATCTTTAGGATTGCTGAGCATCATTGAAATAGCTTTTCCTTTATCTCGATGCTTTAACTCATATAATGCATCTAATGCTTGATAAGAGCCAAACTTGACCCCTAAACCAAAAACAGTTTCAGTTGGAAAAGCGACAACTCGACCATCGCTAACATACTTAGCAACTTGTTCTATGTCTTCTTTTTTAACCGAAACTGTATCCATGATATCACCTCATTTGCCCCATTATACAATAAATATTTGTAAATTTGTAGTTATTTTGTAGATATTTTATCCACCGAAAACTTTTAAAAATAATATTTTCATATCTTATTACAAAATAATTTACTTCTAATTAAATAAAAGATCAAAATTTATTTTATTTTA
>JABLTO010044051.1_pt1 | contig 10082 bp, 10 predicted proteins | sample 7160091 | NCBI WGS metagenome assembly JABLTO01 (sample SAMN14651225, study PRJNA627086) | human gut metagenome | isolation source: feces | host: Homo sapiens
AATTATAGTGTTGACATTCGCTCTTGCTTGATTTATAATGTACCTGTAAAAAGGTTATAGGAGGATTCATTTGATGAGTACCATTGAACAGTCCATTCAAAAACGGCTAAAAGCACGGGAAGAACAGTCGAAAAAACAGATCACTTTCTTATTGAAAACAGAATGTATTGATCAATTGGATGCGATTGCAAGAACACTTTCCGCACAATCCGGCAGGAGCACTTCCCGAAATATGGTTATTGAAGATGCAATTGAAGCTTATATTCAAGACGCTATGCAAATTTTTAAAGTCCAAGGAATTGAACTGGAACCGGAGAACTCCGATAATGCGGATTTTGATATGGTTGTTTTCCCGGCACGTGAGGAAGGTTTTCGAAGGGTTTTTCTGGATGAAAATCAATGGCACTATGTTCGTATTCAAAAAAACCGGCTGCCCAAACTTAACTATATCGCTATCTATGTGAATGCACCGATTTCAAAAATTACCCACTATGCGAAGATAGATTGTTTCGAGTATGATGAAAATAAGAAAAAGTATCGCATCTATTTGGAAGGATCGGCAATTCAGCTGGAAAATCCAGTACCTTTAGGCGAAATACCTGCATCTTCAACAAGAGCACCCAAATATACTACATTGCAAAAACTACTGACAGCAGAGCAGTATAAAGATCTTTAATTTAGTAATCGTTATGGACATTAAAAATTTCGCTGTAGATCATGGGAAAATATGTGAAAAATTCGATGTTAAGGGAGTGTTGTCAGTATGAATTTAAGGGACGTTATGATCCTGGTAGACGATCAGGACAAAACGGAAGACATTCGTGAAATCCATTGTGACTCTGATACAAATGAGATAGTGCTCACTTATCGAAACAGCGAAAAAGCCTATACATACAGCTGCAGACGTGTTCGCAAGTTAGAGAATCCATCTATGATTGATTTGAAAAACCGCGCTGCTTTTATTGGCACCATGCCGGTGTTTGAACCAAATTGCATTTTGGACTTTGGAGAAAAAATACGCATCATTGGATATAACGGCAAAGCACAAACTGTTGCGCCTGAAGAATTTCATTTGCTGGAAAATGGCGCGAATAGCTCTCGTGCAGAAAAAATACTGGCATATCTGAAAGACATTGCTCAGTATACTTCTGAACAGTCAAAGGATTTTGAGCTGCCGGAACAAACGGCTTTTTTAAAACGCCAAATGGATCAACTTGCTTATGTACATCCGGACAGCGTTTTAAGTACTTATTTGAATCAAAATCCGATTCAGCAGACCGAATCGGGTTTTGAAAGCATTATCTTTCCGTTCTGCTTTAATTTAAGTCAAAAAAAGGCGCTGGAAAACGCGTTGACGTCCAAAATCTCGGTTATCGAAGGTCCTCCGGGCACTGGAAAAACGCAGACCATTCTGAATATTATTGCCAATCTTATTGCAGTGCAGGGAAAAAGCGTTGCCGTTGTGTCCAATAACAATGAGGCGGTAAAAAATGTAATGGAAAAGATGGCGAAAAATGATTATGGCTTTCTCTGCGCAATGCTGGGCAGAAAAACGAACCAAGATCACTTTTTCTCCAACATGCCCACGCCCACTGTTGATGGATGGGATTGTGAGGAAGCAGCAGAGAATCTGACCCAACAAATTAAGGCGCTAAATAGAAAATTAAACGCGCTATTAAAGTTAGATCGTAAGCGTGCGCAGCGCAAGCAGGAATTATTGGCATGGAAGCTGGAGCAGAAACATTTTGAAGCATATTTTTCCCAGCAGAATGTGGAAAAGATTCGCAAACTTCCGCTGCTTAAAGCAAATCCCGAACGGATTATTGATTTTTTGGCAGAAACGTCGCTGGCTCGGGAGCGGGAAAAATCAGATACAGTTATTTTTAAGTTGAAACTACTTTTTAAATACAATATATACGACCAGAAAAAACTGCGAAATCACGAAGCTGCTATTTTACTGAGGCTGCAAAAATTGTTTTATCAAAAGCAAATAGAAAAATTGGAAAATGAAATCGCAGATTTAAACCGGCAATTAGAGGAAACACATTTTGAAACGCTGCTTGAAGAGCATCAGCAGCTTTCGGAAAAAGCATTCCGTAAATACATATATCAAAGTCATAGTGAAATAGACGAACCTAATTTTGCACAAAAAAGCTACAAAGTGCGGTTTGCAGAATTTATAAAAACCTTCCCTGTTATTCTCAGCACGACGCACGCGCTCCGCATGTCGATCCCGCAAAATTATCTGTTGGATTATGTGATCATTGATGAGGCTTCGCAAGTAGATCTGATTACTGGTGCGTTGGCGTTTTCCTGATGCAGAAATGTAATCATTGTGGGAGATACCAAACAGCTGCCCCAGATTACCAACCAGAAAATCAAAGAAAAATTAACAACGGATATCGCTGACTCTGAATACGATTATTTCGAGCATAGCATCTTGTCATCTGTGATTCGTTTATATGGGAAGAATTTACCAAGAGAAATATTGCGTGAACACTACCGCTGTCACCCCAGCATCATTGAATTTTGCAATCAAAAATATTATGGCGGAGAACTGATTCCCTATACAAATCCAGAAATGTCGGACTGTCCGCTGCTGCTGTATAAAACCTCAGAGGGGAACCATATGCGGCGAGTCACCCGAGGAGATGGCAAAGGAATCTATAATCAACGGGAACTGGATGTAATCATACAAGAGGTGCTGACATCACCCTGGCAGGGTGAAGAATACGAAAACATTGGAATTGTAACTCCCTTTCGAAAGCAGGCAAATGAAGCGGGAAAACAGCTCGCAGCCGGTATAGAAAGCGATACCGTGCATAAATACCAGGGGCGGGAAAAAGAAGTTATGATTCTATCCACAGTACTTTCCGAAACACAAGATACGTTTAACTTAGAATTCGTTGATGACCCGCAAATGGTGAACGTAGCTGTATCCAGAGCAATTCGGCAGTTTATATTGGTGACAGACCATGATCTTTTTTATAAAAAAGGAACGCATATCAGCGACCTCATTCGCTATATACAATATAGCACACTGGATGAAAATGTAATAGAAAGTAAGATCGTTTCCATATTCGATTTACTCTATCGCCGCTATTCCGCCAAACTGATTCGATATAAAGCAAAAATGAATGCAGATGCTCGCTATCCTTCGGAAGAGGCGCTGCGAGTATTATTGGATGATATTCTTAGCAAGGAAGCGTTTAGTCGTTTTGATTATGTACAGGAAATGTTGCTGCGTAATTTATTAAATGATACATCGTTATTAACAGAAGAGGAATTGGATTTTGTAAATAACAGAGCTTCCATGGATTTCGTTATATTCTATAAACAGGACAAATCCTGTGTATTGGTTATTGAGGTAGACGGATTTGCATTTCACGAAAATAATCCGAAACAATTGCAGAAGGACCGCATAAAAGACATTATTCTTCATAAATATGATATTCCTATTCTGCGGCTTCCAACAAATGGGAGCGGTGAAAGCGAGAAGATTTGCAGTGCGTTAAGGAGATATATGGATGGAGAATAGCGACCGGTATTTGCATAAGGAGAAGAGATGCCCACGGCACAAGTAATCTTATTTAAAAAAGCCTGCAAAAGTGCAGTATAGGCACTTTCGCAGGCTTTTTTCTTTCAAGTCAGGCACCCTATAGTACCAATCATTACTGTTTTATGATGGTTGTTTCGCCTTCTGTTTTTCAGTAAACTGGTTCCTATAAAGAATGAAACGATAGAGGGGGAAAGCTTGACTATGATAGAAATGCTGAGATTGAAAATCTACCGGGCAATGGCAACGAAATGATGAAAGGGATTTTGCTTGCTGGCGGTAAAGCCACACGTTTTCGACCAGCGACACAGGCAGTTTCCAAACAATTGCTATGCATATATGATAAACCGCTGATCTATTACCCGCTAACGATGCTGCTTGAAATGGGGATTCGGGAAATCGCCATCATTGCGGCAGACGAAACAGTAGACGTCTATCGTAAATTACTGGGAGACGGCAGTCAATTTGGAACAGCATTTACCTATTTGACACAGCCGGAACCGGGCGGAATCGCACAGGCATTTTTAATTGCACGCCATTTTATCGGGAAAGAGAGAGTTTGTTTGCTGCTTGGTGATAATATCTTTTTGAACGCAAATCCAAATCGTATCGCCGCTATGGCTGCGGATACGGATAATGCGTATATATTAGCACTCCCGCATCGGAACCCGTCTCGATACGGCGTCGTTTCATGCAGCAGACGCGGAGAGATCCTTTCTATAGAGGAAAAGCCGCAAAAACCGAAATCTCATTTTATCGTGCCTGGCTTGTATTTTTATAACGCTTCTGTGGTACAAGCAGCAGAAAATCTGCAGGTTTCCCCCCGGGGGGAACTGGAAATCACAGATGTCAACAAATATTATTGGAAAAAATCTGCCTTAAAAGTAATTTATCCCGGCAAAAAAACCAAATGGTTTGACGCCGGATGTCCCGAGGATCTGTTTCATGCAGCACGTGTAGTTCGTCAAAAACAAAAACATACGGGAAAGCAAATCGGATGTCCCGAGGAGGCTGCCTATCGGCAAGGCTGGATCGGGCAGCACGAATTGGAGCAAAGCATGAAACAAAATTCTCATTCAGCATATGGACAATATTTGATGGAGCTGATAGAACATGCATAAACGCATGATGATAACCGGTGCGGGCGGTATGGTCGGCAGACAGGCTGCACACTATTTTCGTGAAAGTTATGCAGTGACTGCGCTGACCAGAACCACATTATCCATAGCAGACAAGGAATCTGTGAAGCAGGCATTTCAAATTGTAAAACCCGATATTGTTTTAAACTGTGCAGTTATCCGGAATGAAAAGTTTTTGCAGAACGAACAGCTTGCCTGGCAGGTTAATGCGGAGGGCGTGCGAACTCTTTCGATTCAATGCAGAAAATTTGACGCCATACTCGTACAGTTATCAACTGACTATGTGTTTGAAGGCAATCCCTGCGGCGGGCATTCGGAAGAAACGCTGCCCTGCCCGGTAAGCCTTTACAGCCGGACAAAAAGAGCAGGGGAACAGTTCGCCCTTGCAGAAAACCATAAAACCTTTGTCATTCGAACGGGCTGGCTCTATGGCCGCTATGGTGATAATTTTGTCCATAAGATTCTTCGGAAAGTATGGGATGGGCAAAAGATTGAGATTTTAGGGAATCAATATGGTAATCCAACCAGCGTATCGGAGTTATTAAACATGATAGCCCTGCTTTTGCAAACAAAAGCATACGGTATTTATCATGCTGTATGTCTTGGAAGAACAAGCCGGTTGAGCTTTGCCAGGCAAATCATCCGAGAAGTGGGAATGGATGCTTCCGCCCAAGAGATAAACAAAGACAAAGAGCCCATATTTGACACATCGCTTTCAACAAAGAAGCTGCAGCAGACAATTCCATATTTACCTGTCCATTGGAAAAAAGCATTTACAAACTATATAAACGAGGCAAAGCATGAAAATTTTATCCAGTGCTCTCAATGGAGTTTTAAAAATCGGAGCAGAACAACATAACGACTCGCGCGGCTGGTTTTGTGAAGGATACCGGCAGGATACCTTCCAACAGCTGCAGATACATAATGTTTTTGTGCAGGACAATTTTTCGCACACTATGAAAAAGGGAACGATCCGTGGATTGCATTATCAGGAGGAACCATATGGACAAACCAAGCTGTTTCGCTGTATCAGCGGCACAGTATACGATGTGGTAGTGGATCTTCGAAAGCATTCTTCAACGTATCTCCAATGGGCTGGATTCGTGTTAAGTGGAGGACGCTTCGAATGGTTGCTTGTCCCGAAAGGATTTGCACATGGATTTCAGGCGCTTTGTGATAACTGCGACGTGCAATACAAGGTAGATGAAACCTATCATCCGGATGCGGAACGGTGTATCTGCTGGAATGATCCGACACTGGGAATTGTGTGGCCTGTCCCGCAGGCAATTTTATCTGCAAAGGATAAACAGGGTATGAAGATTGCCGAGCTCAGGCATACAGGAGAATAGAATCATGCTGACCAATCAATTTAATCCTCAGGATAAGCTTCTGCAATACATAGACAAGCTCAATGCTTTTCTGTCTATTGGAAAAACCTTGGTAGTGGCAGAGTTGGATCTGACCAATCGCTGCAACAATCGCTGCCCTGCCTGTATTGGCAGAAATACGGTGAAAGATGAGCTGACGTGGGATGAAATCCAACGAATTGCAGACGACTTACAAGAGTTGGATTGCAAGGGAGTCATTTTAAGTGGAGGGGGGGAGCCGCTGCTCCATCCCCTGTTTATACAAACAATTGCACTTTTGCAGGAAAAAGGATTACAAATCGGCATCAATACAAATGGACTGGCACTGGATCAGGAGAAAGTGGAAGCGATCGTCAAATACTGCAAATACTGCCGGATCAGTCTGGATAGCGGGGATGCCGAACTTTATCGAAAAACTCACGGAATGGATGTACAGGCATTTGACAAGGTTGTAGAAAACATCCACCTTTTTGCTGCTGTCAAAAAGAGAGCAGATGCGCTTCTAAGCCTTGGAACAGGCTTTTTGACAAGCAAAGAAACTGACGGACAAATGGAACGTTTCGTAAAATTGTCCAAAGAATGCGGCGTAGATTTTGCCCAATTCCGTCCGTTTCAGGATGATACCACGGATATTTGGGCGGAATATGAACGATTGAAAAAGATATACGATGAAGACGGATTTCGGGTATTAGCATCACAGCAGAAATACGGATCTTTCAAAGAAGGAAAAACGAAATCATATGACCGCTGCCGCGGCATGTTTTTTTCCACTGTCATCACTGCAAATGCCAGAGTTTATGCCTGCCTCCATCACCGGCAGGATCCTCGTTATCTGATCGGAGATATGCGGGAAGGAAATTCACTGGTTGACATTTGGAATTCCTATCGAAAATGGAAAGTGTTTGAACAAATTGACGTACAAGGATGCCCTGCTTTCTGCCGTAATGATGCGATCAACCGGACGCTGGATGGGTTGAGTGAGAAGGTATTTCATCAGGAGTTTTTATAATTTACATAAGCAATCCCCCGGCATGTGCCGGGGGATAAACTTTTTCAGAATGAAAAACACCGAGAAAGGAAAAATCAAAGAGAACAATTGACAAGAATATTTAAACAGTTATAATAAGAAGTGTAGCTTTATATAGAATCGGGGGGGAAAAGTATGTTTGGAATCGGGAAACGAAAAAAAAGAAAAAAGTATGTGCAGCAATATGGCGATTTGAGGCTTCTTTACTTTAACAAACCGGTAGATGAGGATGTATCTGCTGCCCTCGACCTCGAAAAAAGAACATTCGAATTATATTGGAATAATACCTTGTATATCATGGCGTGGGACAGGCTTTCAGTGTCCTATTACCGGGATATTTATACAACCTTTCTTGCCCAGGGAAGAGAAGTTTTTTCTGATCATTGGCAGGTAATGCAAAGCCTGCTGCTGCGGGAAAAAGAAAAGCGGGAGCAGAAAGGCGAAATAAAAAACCGTGACGGAATTAAAATTACATATCGTACAAAAGAAAACAACACACTGATATGTCTGCTTACCTCGGAGGTGCTTCTTTCCATGCCTCACATATATCAGGACCTGCATGCATGTACAGGCAGCAAAGATTTTGAAACGGTTGAACTATAATGCTGTGTGTAAATCAGGAGTACCCTATTATGGAACAGAAAAAGAAGATCCTTTCGGTTGCAGGCCCCACTGCATCGGGAAAAACTGCGTTAGCTATATCCCTTGCCCGCCGACTTGACGGTGAAGTAATATCCAATGATTCCATGCAGGTTTATATGGGAATGACCATCGGCACCGCTGCACCAACGGGATCGGAAATGGAAAATATTCCCCATCATATGATTGCAGCAATACCACCTACGGCAGATTTTTCCTGCGCAGATTTTGCTGAAATGGCAGCGCCGATAGTGGAGGACATCCTTATCCGGGGACGAGTGCCTGTATTCTGCGGCGGTACGGGGTTGTATCTGGATGCTATTTTATATGGGGAGGGTTTATCCGACAGCACAAAAAATCCCGCAGTGCGGGCATGTTTTGAAGCAGTTGCCCAGGAACAGGGCGCTGACGCCCTTCATGGACTGCTTGCCGCAGTGGACCCGGAATCTGCGGCAGCCATTCATCCGAACAATGTGCGCCGGGTGATCCGAGCTTTGGAAATCTATGAAACCACCGGGATCCCGAAATCCCAATTTGACGGACTTTCCCCTACAGCAGAGGCAAAATATGACTGCGCGAGAATCGTGCTATCCTTTCAGTCTCGAGAGCTTTTGTATGAGCGGATCGACAGACGGGTTGACAAAATGATGCAGGCAGGGCTGCCAGATGAAGTCACTGGGCTGTATGAAGCAGGGCTGCTGCGGGAAGACGCACCCGCATTTCAGGCCATTGGATATAAGGAATTTCTGCCGTATTTTGCTGGGGAGTGCACTTTGGAACAGGTCGCTGTGGAGATTTGCCGCAATACCCGCAGATATGCCAAGCGACAGATCACCTGGTTCAAGCGGTATCCTGAGGCAATTATTGTTTCTGTGGATGCGCAGGGACAAATGCGCCATACAGAGGAGCTTGCAGAGGAAGTTTGCAAAGAACTGCATAATCGGCATTTTTTCGGAAACGGATAATAACTGCATATTATAAAGCGGGAGATTGATATGATTACTTATGCGCAGCTACGGCAAAACGAAGAAATCAAAACCTATATAGAAAAAGCGGACGAAGCGCTGGCGGCGCTCGGCTATACAGAACACAGCTTTGCCCATGTAACAAAAGTAAGTCAGATTTCCAGTTATATTCTAACGGAGATGGGAGCAGATGCTCATGCTGTGGAGTTGGCGCAAATTGCAGCATATCTTCACGATATCGGAAATCTGGTAAACCGTGTGGATCACTCACAAAGCGGTGCCGTCATGGCGTTTCGTATTTTGCGGAGTATGGATATGGATCCGCGGGATGTAGCAACGATCGTGTCTGCAATCGGCAATCACGATGAGGGAACGGGCGTACCGATTAATGATATATCGGCTGCATTGATTTTGGCTGACAAGTCGGATGTGCGGCGCAGTCGGGTACGCAATACGGATGTAGCAAATTTTGATATACACGACCGGGTGAATTACTCGGTAACGGATTCCGTGCTGGAGATAAACACGGAAAAAACGGAAATCACACTAATGTTGACAATTGATACAAAATATGGCAGTGTAATGGATTATTTTGAAATTTTTCTGGGACGTATGGTGCTTTGCCGAAAAGCTGCGGAAAAGTTGGGGCTGCGGTTTCGATTGCAGATCAACGGTCAGTCTTTGCTGTGAAAGATCAACTTCAACAGCCCCCATATAAGGACTGCCCGCGCGGTTCTAAAGGGAGCGACCAGCATTGCACCCAAATTTTATAGACCCCTTTGTGCAAAGGGAAGTATCGACAAAGTACCAACTTCAATCAAAAGCCCCCTTGTGTAAAGGGGGTGTCGTGTAGCACTCAATCATAAAAGGCTCCCTTGTGCAAAGGAAGCTGTCGCCAAGCGTAGCGACAGCGACTGAGGGATTGTCATACAATCATTTTGTAGGTTCTTTAAATCGATTGTTTTACTTAGACAATTCCTCCGTCACGATCGCTACGCTTGGGCGAGCCACCACCTTAGGATTCGCTATGCGGCTCCGGCACAAAGGAGGCTATAAAGTAAGGCGAGAATTGTGCCACATCTCTCTTTACACCCGGAAATCTTTTGAAGTTGGTGTAACGCTGCTCCTTATTTGGAACCGCGAAGTGAGTCCTTACACGGACGGCTTTTTCGTTCGTACTGTGCACAAGTTTTTTCAATTTCGTATACATATCAATCATAGAGGAATAATAAGTGCAGCCCAGTCAGTAGAAAGGATCTCCACTATGAACGATAAAAAGAAAAAGAAACCGATTGAAAATGAAGAAAATCTGGTATCTCCTCTGGAGGATTTTACCGGTCCCGATGAGCCGAACGGACCTGCATCTGCTCAAATTTACCCTTCCAATGA
>JABLTO010205363.1_pt1 | contig 10082 bp, 6 predicted proteins | sample 7160091 | NCBI WGS metagenome assembly JABLTO01 (sample SAMN14651225, study PRJNA627086) | human gut metagenome | isolation source: feces | host: Homo sapiens
GAGACCGGCGGCCAGCAGCAGCGCGTGGCGCTGGCGCGGACGCTGACCCAGAGCCCCCACATCATTCTGGCGGACGAGCCGGTCGCCGCCCTCGACCCCGTGACCGCCAAGCAGGTGATGCAGGACTTCGTTCACATCAATCAGGAGTTGGGCATCTCCATTCTGCTGAACATCCACCATGTGGAGCTGGCGCTGGAATACGCCGACCGGATCATCGGCATCCGCGCCGGTAAGATCGTCTACGACGGACCCTCCGCAAGGGTCGATCAGGCGGTGCTCGACGCCATCTACGGGGAGCAGGGCGGCGCGGAGGAGTGCGTATGAGCCTCTACGACCGCATCTTCAAGCCTCACGTCTATACGCTGGCGGACGGTACGGCGGTGGAGGAAAAGCGCAGCCGCGCGCCGCTGATCTTACTTGTGCTGATCGCGCTGACCGTCCTTTCCGTCCGCATCACGGGCTTTGACCTTGCTGTGCTGGTGAAAAAGGGCAGCAAGTTCTTCGACATCCTCAAGGCGATGTTCCCGCCGAACACCGCCTACCTCGGCAAGATCTGGCAGCCGCTGTGGGACACCATCAAAATGTCCATCCTCGGCTCGTTCATCGGCGCGGTGCTGGCGGTCCCATTTGCCGTCGCCGCAGCCAGCAACATCGTGACGAACCGCGTCGTGGTGTTTCTGGTGCGCCTGTTTTTGAGTCTGGTGCGCACCCTGCCGACGCTGGTGTGCGCCCTGATCGCCACCTACATTTTCGGCCTCGGCACGATGGCGGGCACCTGTGCCATCGCCGTTTTCACCTTTGCCTATGTGGGCAAGCAGCTCTTTGAGATCATCGAAACGGTGGATATGGGACCCTACGAGGCGATGGAGGCGTTGGGCGCCACGCGCCTGCGCGCCTTTACCACCGCCGTCTTTCCGCAGGTGCTGCCGACCTATCTGTCCGTGTCCCTGTTTTGTCTGGAGGGCAACGTGCGCTACGCCTCCATCCTCGGCTATGTGGGCGCGGGCGGATTGGGCCTCATTATGAATGAAAAGATCGGCTGGCGCGAATACGACAGCCTTGGCATGATCCTGATCGTCCTCTTTGTCGCCGTCATGGTCATCGAGGGCATCAGCCACGCGCTGCGCAAGCGCCTGACGTGAGGAGGAACGGCTATGAACGAACGAATCAAAAAAGCCTATGCCTCCGCGCCGAAGACGTGGGTGTGGCAGCTGCTGGCGGCGTTCATCGTCGCCTGCCTTCTGGCGTGGTCCGGCACGGCGGTGAGGGTCAGCAGCTCCACCGGCAACGGGCTGGAGGTGGCGGGGAACATTCTCTCCGGCATCTTCCATCCCTCGGCGAAGCTCCTCCTTACGCTCGGCACAGATGGCGTGCCCTACCTGCTGCTGGAGACCTTCTGCATCGCCTTCCTCGGCACGATCGTGGGCGCGGTGATCTCGCTGCCCCTGTCGTTCCTGTCGGCGAGCAATCTGGTGCCGCGGGGCGTGGCGCTGGTCGGCCGCGTGCTCATCGCCGCCATCCGCACCATCCCTGCCTTTGTCTACGGGCTGATGTTCATTCGCGTCACCGGCCCCGGGCCGTTCGCGGGACTGCTGACCATGTCCCTCTGCTCGATCGGCATGGTGTCGAAAATGTTCATTGAGAGCATCGAGGACCTTGACAAGCGGATCCTGGAGTCGCTGGACGCCGCGGGCTGCACGACCTTCCAGAAGATCCGTTATGGCATCCTGCCCCAGCTGACGGCGGACTTCACCTCCACGATCATCTACCGCTTCGACATGAACCTGCGCGACGCGACCGTGCTCGGCCTTGTGGGCGCGGGCGGCATCGGCGCGCCGCTGATCTTCGCCATGAGCTCGTACCGCTGGAACGAGGTCGGCGCGATCCTGCTGGGGCTGATCGTGCTGGTGCTCATCATCGAGTGGATCTCGGCGAAGATCCGCGTGAAGCTGGCACGGGGGTAAGCGATGGACGAAAAAAAGCTGACGATCTATTTTACCTCCGACCTGCACGGATACATTTATCCGACCGATTACCGCGGGCAGGGGGAAAAGGAGCTGGGGCTGTTCAAGTGCGCCAGCCGCTTCCGCAAGGACGGCAACACCCTCGTCATCGACGGCGGCGATATCCTGCAGGGCTCGCCGCTGGGGGCGTTCTGCCACGATACCATCGGCAGCGCCGCGCGCTTCGCCGAGATGATGAACCGCTGCGGCTATGACTATGTGACGCTGGGCAACCATGACTTCAACTACGGGATGCCGTACCTTGACAGCTACCTCAACGTGCTGAAAGCGCGCTGCGTGTGCGAAAACGTCCGCTGGGACGAGGCGGGGGTGCGCTTTCCCGCGCGCATCCACACGCTGGAAAACGGGCTGCGGGTCGGCATCATCGGCATCGTGACCGACTATGTGAACATCTGGGAAAAGCCGGAGCACCTCGCCGGCATTGCGATCACCGACCCGATCCCCGCCGTGGCCGCCGCGCTGGAAAGGCTGCGTGATCAGGTCGACCTGACGGTCGGCATTTACCACGGCGGCTTCGAGCGCGACCTCGCCACGGGTCGCGTGCTCTCCGCGACCCGCGAAAACGTCGCCTACCGCATCTGTCAGGAGCTGGATCTCGACATCCTGCTGACCGGACACCAGCATATGTCCGTGCCCGGGCAGATGGTGAGCGGCACCTTCGTGGTGCAGCCCTCCGACAAGGGACAGGAGTTCCTGCGGGTAGAGGCCGCCGTGTCCGGCAGCGGGAAGCGCTTTTCCAGCGAAACGGTCCCCGCCCACGGCGAATGCCGGGCGGACTGGCTCGCGGAGTTCGCCGATATGGAGCGCGGCGCACAGGCTTGGCTCGACCAGGTGGTGGGACATCTGGAGACGCCGATGCTGCCGGATACGCCGCTGCGGATGGCGGCCGAGGGCAGCGCCCTCGCCGACCTCTTCAACACCGTGCAGCTCGCCGCGAGCGGCGCGCAGCTCTCGGTCACGAGCCTTGCCAACGACGCGGCGGGTCTGCCGCAGACCGTGCGCCGCAGGGACATTCTCAACGCCTACCCCTACACCAACACGCTGACGGTGCTGGAGATCACCGGCGCCGTCCTGCGCAGGGCGATGGAGCGCAGCGCGGAATATTTCACCCGAAACGCCGACGGCTCGCTGCGGGTGTCGGACTGCTTCCTGGAGCCCAAGGTGGAGCATTATAATTACGATTACTACGCCGGCGTGACCTATGCCTACGACATTGCAAGGCCCGTGGGCGAGCGAGTGGTCGAGCTGACATTCAACGGAACGCCCGTGAAGGACACGGACGTGTTCACCGCCTGCCTGAGCAGCTACCGCGCCAGCGGCACGGGCGGGTACGACGGCTATGTCGGCTGCCCGATCGTGCGCGAGATCGGCACGGAGATGTCCGACCTGCTGCTGGACTACTTCAAGCGATACGGCGGAGAGCTCCCGCTTGCGCGGGGAGAGTTCAGGGTATTCTGACAAAAACAGCAGACTATTTTTTTGAAGATTAAAAGCTTCGGCAAGAGAGAAAACCTCCTATTGCGCTGGTAAAGGCTTGGCGGCCGCATTACCAGAGTAATAGGAGGTTTTATGCAGTTTAAGGCGTACAGCACATTTCGTCGCCCTCGAGGATTTCCGCCTTGCCCTCGCCGAGAACAGAGGCGTAATAATAGCTGTGCGTGCAGGCGGTTTCGCCGTGCTGCAGGGCATTCTGACAATCCATTTCAAAGGCAACGCTGGCATTCTTGCGGATCACGTCAAGCTTCTTGCCTTCCTTTGCGCTGTGGCAATAGAAAGTGAAAGCGCCGTTTCCACCGCATAGAGGAACACGGGGTCCGCCGCCCCGGTGATGTCTGCGGTGGTCGTGCCGGTGTATCCCTTCTCCAGAAATTGCGCTACGGCGGCGCGCAGCACCCGCTGCTGCGTCACAAGGCCGTTAGCCTGTTTCCCTCGTAATGACAAATGTTTACGCTCCTTTCAAATTGGACTTGCGATCATGATTTCGTTTTAACAGAAAAAGAGCGTTCCCGCAAGAGAAAGCTGCCCGCCCGAATTTTTCGGGAAAATGCGCAAAGTCCGGCGGCGCTTTTCGGTGAGTATGCAGAGAAGGCGGCGCGCATGACGCCGACCCGCGATTTGCTCTTGCTTTTTGGGTAAAATTTCTTTATGATAGAACAGTCGGCGGGGGAGATGCTCCGCTGCGAAAAAGAATAGCGATCAAGGCCGTCTGCCGGAGAAAAACCGGAACGGGGGAATGGGGTGAAAAGCCCCGCGAGCGGGTCACTGTGAAGCTCCCACGAGGAGATGAGTCAGAATGCCCGGACGGCCTTGGACGCTCCTGCCCACACCGGGAGCCGAGAGACACCAAGGGGTCTTTGCGCCCTTTTCGCGTCTGTACGGCTCGCGTAGGCGGGCGGGTACAGACGTTTTTTTCATGCAAAAGGAGGACGAGAGAATGAAAAAACGACTTTTATCGCTGGCTTTGGCCTTTGTGCTGGCTTTTTCCCTGCTGCCGACCGCGGCATGGGCGGCGGGGACTGGTGCTGTGAACGACCCGATAGAGATTAGCAACGAAGCGGAATTGCAGAAGTTCCGCACGAGAGTTAATGAGGGAGAAAAGACCCTTTGCGCGAAGCTGACAGCGGATATTACGTTGACTGGTAAGTGGACGCCGATCAGTAATAAGTCTGCTATTGCAAGTGCTTATTCGGGTACTTTTGATGGAGATAAGCATACCATTAGCGGATTGCAAATTTCTGCTACTGCCGCTAATCAAGGATTATTCGGCTTGATCAACGGTGCAACTATTCAAAATTTGAAAGTTTCTGGCGAAGTATCTTCCACAAAAAGCTATGTGGGCGGTATTGTCGGTAAAGTGCAGAGCGGCACTATTGAAAATTGCTCATTTGCTGGCACTGTGACAACATCGGCCAGTGGTGGTTATGCTGGGGGTATTGTCGGTGGTACAGTAAATTCAACTAAAATTACAGGCTGCTCCAATAAGGCCTCGGTAGAAGGTGGTGTAGTGGGAGGGATATTAGGATTTACCAAAAACACAACCATTCAAGATTGCTATAACACTGGAGACATCGACGGTCAAAGAGCTGGCGGCATTGTCGGCCAGAACACCACTAAAAGTACGATTACTAATGCCTATAATAAGGGTAATATCAGTGGCACAGATGGTTCTGGTGATATTACAGGTTTTAATGGTGTTACTAAAAGTGAGTCTAATTGCTATGGGAAGAATGATTCCATTTCCGCTGACAAGCTCGGCAGCGCCTTCCAAGCCGTGGGCGGCGAGGTTGTGCTCGCGTGGGAGGCCGGCGGTACTCCGGCAGAAAAGAACCCGCACATCGTTATCTCCGGCGAGAGCGCTCTCTACATGACCAACAGCGGCGCGCAGCCGCGGGCCACGCTGACCGTTACTTATAAGGACATGGACAACACGCCCACTGTCATTTGGAGCGCAAGCAATGACTGTGTTATACTGACCGCGCCTGATAACGCGAGCGCGGCGGACAATATCCGAATTGCGCAGGCAAATAAGCCGGGGACGGTAACGATCACGGCGACGGTTGATGATGAAACGATCGAACCGGCAACCTTTGATATTGATGTATTGCCTTTTGTATCGGGTTTGAACTATACCAACACAGCTACGGGCGGCAGCGAACCTGTGATCGGGCAGGAGGTTCGCGTAGATGTTGTTACCATCGGCAATAAGATTTTCAGCAGCGACAAGCTGAGCTTTGCGTGGTGGAACAATACCACAAATACGCCGATTGCTAAAACAACGGAAAATACATTTGTTGTCATTCCGGATTCGTTCAACGAGTGGAATTATCTGGGCGTTGATGTGTTCTATAATGGAGCGCCGATTCATTCACATGCAGACCATCAGCAATATGTCCGCTCTGCCGAATACGGCAAGGCTTATGTCGTCGCGCAAGACATTGCGCTTCCGACCGACATTACGGAAGAAACCGTGCTGACGCTGCCCGCCAAGCACACCAAGGACGGCGAAACGGTCAATATCGAGTGGAGCAGTAAGGATATTGCGATCACTGATAACACCGTAAAGCTCACTCTGCCGGAAAGCGGTAAAAAGACGATTAAACTGTCTGCAAAATGCACGCTTGCAGACACCGATACGGCTGCAAATCGGACGTTTACCGTCTATGTTTGGTCTACAAGCGGCGCAGATGAAAACACGCTGAATGAAGCGGCTTCCAAGCTGGAAAATATGGGGGCCCTTTATCCCCGGTTCGGCGAGGACAGCAACGTGCAGACGATGGTGGAGACACGGCTGGCGAAGGAATTTCCGGATGTCGGCGTGACGTATACGGGAAAAACGCCGATGAGCGCGACTGAAAATGAGGCGCACTCCGATATTTCCGACAACGGCAATGTCACCTATTTTTACACTGACCTGACTACCACTGATCTGACCACCACTCTTCAGCGGTTCGACACCTACAAGGCATCGTTCACGCTGACCTGCGGCAAGGAAACGAAAACGGTCGAGATTTGGGTCACTGTTTACTGGGACGCGGACAAGGTGCGCGACTTCATGACCAAGGAGGTCCTCGATCAGACCACGCTGCCCGAGCAGACCACGGAAGCCCTGATGCTGCCGACCTCCGGCAAGTGGACAACGATCTCGTGGACGAGCAGCGACCCGACCATCATTGCGAATGACGGCACGATCACCAGATCGACCATCGACCAGCAGGCGGTCCTGACGGCGACGTTCACGTTCAATTTCACGAATAATACAATCGGCAGCGAGCCGTCCATCGTGCTCTACAAGGTGTTCGAGGTCACGGTAAAGGGCAACGCAGATGCTGCCGACCGCGCGGCACTTTATCAGCAGAAGCTGGACGATGCACTTGCGGCCCCCGGCTTGAAGGATTTCGTCACCGGCGAAAAGCTGACAGCCGATGCAAATGGTGTTTACACCACCAGCAACGACATTCAGTTCCCGACCACACGCGACCTGAAGATCGACGGCAAGTACACCCCGGTCGTCATCACCAGCAGCGATCCCGGCGTGATCGAAGCGCCGACCACGCCGAACAGCGCGCGTGTTTGGGCCTACCGTCCGCTGCCCGGCGAGGCGGCAAAGACCGTCACGCTGACGATGAAGATCCTCGACCGTCCGAACGGCCCGCAGCCGGGAGACGATCTTTCCACCATGCGCGTGCTTGCGTCCAAGGAGATCAAGGTGACCGTACAGCCGCTGACGCAGGCCGAGATCGACGCGGAAATCGCGCTGATGGCAAAGGTCAAGGCCGCTTACTGGGACGGCATCCGCAACGCTAACACCGATCAGAACAACGTCACCACCAATCTGCACGCCTTCCAGGAGTGCTATTTGGACACAGACGGCAGCCTGACATGGGTCTATGACCGCGAGGACCTCAAAAATCACGGCATCGTGCCCGTGCCGCTGGACAACTGGTACGACCAGCAGATCTGGCGTCTGTTCCGTTCGAGCAACGCCGGTGTGGTAGCCCACGAGAACCTGCTCGTCACCCGTCAGGGAGACAGCAAGGCGGTCACCATCACCAGCTATCTTTCCAGCGAGACGCTGGGCAAGTATGCCGAGAAATACCCGCAGAACGCGGACTTCCAAAAGTTGTACAAGCAGCCTGTGACGGTCGATCTGGTCGTGACCGGTACGAAGTACGCACAGGGCGGCGACAGCAACGTGCGCAAAGAAGCGGCACGCTACGCACTGTCGAACCGCGCGATGCTGACGGTGGATTTTACCCTCACCGGCCGCGGCATGGGCTTTGCGGAAAGCGATCTCAAGTATGCCGAGGGCAGCACGGTGTATGACGTATTCTCCGACCTGCTTGCCGAGCACGGCTATACCTGCAAGCGCCGCGGCAGCTACATTGCCGCCATCACCAGCAACAGCGGCGTAACGCTGGAGGAATTTGACGAGGGCAAGAACTCCGGCTGGATGTATCGCGTCAACGGCGAGCTTGTTGGCCGGTATATGTCCGCGCAGGGCTTAAAGGACGGCGACCGCATTGAGCTGTACTTTACCTCCGACTGGACGAGCGAGCCGGGCGCAGAAGGCTGGCAGAAGCCCGGCAAGATCGAAACGATCGTCAACGCGGACGGCTCGGTCACGAAGATCGAGACGAAGCCCGACGGCACGACCGTTGAGACCACCACGAAGCCCGACGGCAGCACGACCGTCGCAGAGACGAAGCCTGACGGCAGCGTAAGCACCGTCGAAAAGCGTGCCGACGGCACGACCGTTGAAACCGTCGAGTCCGCGAGCGGCGGGATCACTGCCTCCGTCAGCGTGCCCAAGAGTGTCGGCAGCACCCGCGTGGACATTCCCGTGAGCAAGCCGACCGGCAGCATGGTCGCCGTGATCGTCCATCCCGACGGCACGGAGGAGATCGTCAAGGGCTCGGTCGTGACCGAGACCGGCGTCGCGCTCCGCGCGGAGGGCGACGTGCGGCTCAAGATCATCGACAACGCCAAGCGCTTTAACGACATGGCGGACCATTGGGCAAAGGACGCCGTGGAGTTCGCCTCGTCCCGCGAGCTGTTCAACGGCGTGGGCAATGACGCCTTCGGCCCTGACCTCTCCATGACCCGCGGCATGGTCAACACCGTACTCGCGCGCCTTGCCGGAGCGGATACGGCCGGCGGGGAGACGTGGTACGCCAAAGGCACGGCCTGGGCGGTCGAGAACGGCATTTCCGACGGAACCGCTCCCGAGCAGCCGGTCACCCGCGAGCAGCTGGCGGCGATGCTCTACCGCTATGCCGGCTCCCCCGCCGTCAGCGGCGAGCTGAGCTTTGACGACACGACTGTTATCAGCATCTGGGCCTACGACGCCGTGAGGTGGTGCGTGGACAACGGCATCCTCAACGGCGTGGGCGGCAACCGTATGGCGCCGCAGGACCTCGCCCGGCGCGGGCAGGTCGCAGCCATGCTGATGCGCTTCCTACAGGCGACGGTGTAAGCGTCGACCCGCGATATACGCTATAACGAACAGCAAGGCTCCCCTGCTTCGGCAGGGGAGCCTTGCTGGTTTATGGAACAGGAAACGGGTATGGAGACGCTGCCGCGCCGGAGTCCGGCGCTCAGCGCGTGAGCGTGCCGGACCGGCGCTCGCCCCACCGGCTGTCGGTGTGCTGCTCCGCGGCGGCAGTCTCGGCGAGGCGCTGCAGCTTTTCCATGCGCGCGTCGAGCTGCGCGCTCATCTGCGCGCACTCGAACAGCTCGCGGTTGACGTGATCGAGCTCCGGCAGATCCTTCTTGTAGCGGATCTTGTGCTCAAGGCTTGCCCACCAGTCCATGGAGATGGTGCGGAACTGCACCTCGACGCGCATCATGCGCTTTTGATCGTGCAGGAAGATGGGCGTTTCCACGATGAGGTGCAGGCTGCGGTAGCCGTTGGGCTTGGGCTCGGCGATGTAGTCCTTGCGCTGGAGGAGTGTGATATCGTCCTGCTTCAGAAAGGCGTCGGCGAGCTGGTAGATATCCGACGGGAAGGAGCAGATGACGCGCACGCCGGCGATGTCGTTGAGATTTTCCTCGATGCTCTCCACCGTCAGCGGGAAGCCGCGGCGCTGGAGCTTTTCGGCAATGCTCTCGGGGGACTTGAGGCGCGTTTTGATGCTCTCGATGGGGTTGCGGTCATACTGGAGCGAAAGCTCCTCGTTGAGGACGTTGAACTTGGTCTCGACCTCCATCATCGCGCAGCGGTAGTAGCTCATCAGCTCGCGGTAGGGCTGCGTGTAGCTCTGCACGAGCGCGCTGATCTCCTTGCGCGGCAGGCGCGAGAGCAGCAGACGCTCCAGAGCGCCGCGGTCGGTGCTGTTTTTCAATGCCATGTGTTGTTTCCTCGGCTTTGTCGGTTCTCCCTCCGCGGTGTGACGGCGGAGGGGCGGGCGCGATGCGCCCATCTCAATCATACCATCCCGCGGCGCATCCCGCAAGCCCTCCCGGACATTTGCGCCGAAATGACCGGAAACCGAAAAGAAAAAAGGCGCGGAGGCCACCGCCTCCGCGCCTTTTTGCCTGCTTACCCGCCGACGGGGATGA
>JABLTO010214992.1_pt1 | contig 10080 bp, 8 predicted proteins | sample 7160091 | NCBI WGS metagenome assembly JABLTO01 (sample SAMN14651225, study PRJNA627086) | human gut metagenome | isolation source: feces | host: Homo sapiens
AAATTAGGTATTGTAATACACGAGCCTTTTTTCATATCTTCATATAAGTTCATGTAACGCTACAAAGCGTTGAAAATTCTAGCTTTTTTAGGCCTTACACTTCATATAATTCCATATAACATCATGCCGTTTCACGGCAAATTGGTGCGGAATTGGTGCGGTGTTCATCTCGAAGTCAGAGCCCAACACATCAGAACAATGAAAGATTCTATATATTTTCATCAAAAGCGCAGGAAACAGCATCCGCTATTTCCCGCGCTTTTTGTGTTCTGATGCTCAACGCACGCCTCTTATCCTAACTGTATTTATATTCATATTTTTCGGAAGGAGTCTCTGTCATGACTGAATATAAACTTGAAATCAAGCAAATCGTAGACTACACCAAATGCCGCATCTACCGGTATGTCAGTAGAAAAATCAACATTATCGAGGATATTTAAATCCATTAAGAACCTCTTTTCACTTATTTGATATTAATTGTACCATACATTTATGGTAGCGTCTTTTTTACTAATTGTAAAGTAAAAAATACATCGGTATTTTAGACAAAAATCTTGTCGAAAAAATGTGCAAATAGGAAAAAAGTGCAGATGGGATTGACAAAAGAAAACAACTATTATATATTCTATTTGTATCATACAAATCAAACGTATGTTACACAAATATTTCCTGTTCATCACATTGATTAGAAAGAAGGAGTAGCTATGATTCCGAACAAAAAAGCTTGCGACATGAGTGCTGCTGAATTGGCAAAATACGTTGATCAGTCTGTGCTCAAACCTGAATTTACACAAGAGGAAATCAGAAAATACATTAAGGAGGGTGTAGATTTTGGTTGCGCTACTGTATGCGTCAATCCTGCGTCTCTTGATGTTGCTGCAGAATTGACCAAAGGCACAGATACTAAAATCTGCGTTGTTTGTGATTTTCCTTTTGGTCTCTCTACTACAGCATCGAAAGTTCAGCAAGCTGAAGAGTATTGCAAAAACTGGGATATCTATGAATTGGATGTTGTTGCCAACTATGGTTGGATCAGAAGTGGATTGTATGATGAAGTAACTTCTGATATTAAGGCTGTCGTTGATATCTGCCACAAATATGGCACTGCTGTCAAGGTGATCCTTGAGACAGACGCTCTGACGAAGGAGCAGATTGTCAAAGGAACAAAATGCGTTGTTGCCGCTGGTGCTGATTTTGTAAAATCTTCAACCGGATTCTATACCGGAGGTGTCTGTGTTGGCGCGACAGAAGAGGTTGTGCGTCTTATGATGGATGCTTCCGAGGGGAAATGCAAAGTTAAGGGTTCTGGATGTATCCGAACGAGAGAGCATTTTCTAAAGCTGATCGATATGGGAATTGATAGAATGGGTATTGGCTATCGGTCCACTGCATTGGTTTTAGGTCTTGATAAAACATAATCATTAATTGGTGCTTACTGAGCAGCGGAATGAGGTGCAAAAACCATTGTAAATACTAGGAAACAAGGGGATGGCATGGTATACTATCTGCAAAGAGATTCGGAAAAACGAAAGAAAAAGTTTTCATATGCGTGAAGAGTCCTCGGATAGAAGATTGCATCGTCGGCATTGCTCGCTGCACCTTCGCCCTATTATGCGCGGTAAAGCGGGATGTCCTGCTGAGTTTGTTGTCAAAGTCGTAGTAGACTTGTGGGTGGTTACGCTTTTCTGATGAGGGCTGTCCGGAGCAGCTGCTCCGAGCTTGGAAGTCTAGCAAACAGTTCTATCCGGACGGCTGTGATCGTGTCGTGACTGTGTGAACATTTGATGTTGTCAAGCGCTGATACAAGTTGGATCAGGTCATAACACAGCTGCTCGACACTTCCATGACCTCAATTGCGATGGGTTTCTTTGCTGCATCTCCTTTTTGCACATCATGAATATGGTTTGGCTCTGGACTATGATTTTGATCGTGGCGAACTGTCCATTTTACCGCGGTTTCCAGCTGCTCCAGCCATTCAGTAGATCCTAATTACAGTTATATTATCGATATTAGAAAGGAGCCAACTATGAAAAAGATAATCGCAATCATCTTGGCACTGGTGATGCTTATGAGTTTTGCAGCATGCAGTGCATCCTCCGACACAACCGAGACCACCTCGACCACTCCGGAAGCATCCACGCAGACCGAAGAAAATGCAAGCGATGTCGAAGTCGCTGATGAAAGCGAAAATGAAGAATTCCTTGTAGGCTTGGCTTTTGGTGCGCTTGACCTTACACCTCAGATTCTCTCCGAAAATATTATTGCGATTTGTAAGGAGAAGGGTTGGGAGTATACGATGACCAATGCTGACCAAGATCCTTCCAAGTTGCTTTCCGATGTAGAATCTCTCTGCCAACTCGGATGTGATGTCATTTGTGTAAGAGGTATTACGGATGATTCCATGACTCCGGTTCAGGAAGCTTGTAAGGAAGCTGGCATTCCTCTGATTGCTTTGTCTGTCGTGGATCAGGACGGTGAATATCTCACTCTTTGCTGCGATACAACGGAAGCCGGCGCTGATGCTTGTGCAGAGTGGTATGCACAGTATATTCAGGATCATCCTGATCAAGAATATAATGCTGGTTTTGTTGTCGGCGACTATTCTTTTGAAGCTGCTCTTTGTAGATGGACCTACGTCAGAGATGTTGAAGGCAGCAACGAACTTGCCAATGGCGAAGCCAACTGGGGGGCTCCCAATGCGATGACTCTGGTCGAAGACTGGATCAAAACTTACCCGGAAATGAATGTTATTGGTAGTTCTTCTGATGAGATGACAGTTGGCGTTATTCAGGCTCTTCAGGATGCCGGTAAAAGTCCTGATGATTATATCGTTATGAGCTATGATGCTCTTGATATTATGCAGGATTATATTCTTGAAGGCTGGTGCGATGCAAGTGTTGGACTTGATCTTGAAAAGCATGCTCGGACTGTTTGCGATATTCTTCAAAAAGTCAAGGATGGTGACACTTCTTCCGTCGAAAAACTGACAAAGGCTTACTCTATTTGGATGTGCACTTCCGAGAATCTGCAGGGCATTCTTGATGGAACAGCCGAGAAGGTATATTACGAGTACTAATTATACCTATTTTGCTTGCGAACAGCTTCATACATAGCTAACAATTATTTCACCAGATAGGAATTGGAGGGTATATGCAAAGAAGCATTTCATTTTATATGGTTGCTTTTCTGTGCATATGCCCTCCGCTCTCTTTATTGCAAGTCTGTCTAATTCAAGTGATTATAATAATGTCACCTTTTCGAACATAGACACCTCGCTAAATTTCTTCCGGTAGAAACAGGAGAATATTATGACTGATAAAGAATTGCTTCTTGAAGTAAAAAACATAACCAAATCGTTTCCTGGCGTTCGGGCACTGAGCAATGTCAGTTTGTCTGTTCACCGAGGAGAAGTGGTTGGCTTGGTCGGTGAAAATGGTGCGGGCAAGTCTACACTCATGAACACACTTCTTGGATCACTTAAGCCAGATAGTGGCGAAATGATCTACAAAGGCAAGGCTTATACACCAAAATCTCCAGCAGATGCTCTAAACCATGGCATATCAATGATTCATCAGGAGCTAACACTTGCTCCAGATTTAACTGTTGCCACCAACATCTGGTTGGGGCAAGAGAAAAAGTTTTCCCACGCCGGATATGTTAGTGAACGAGAAAAGCAAAAAGCAACGAAAGAACTGCTTTCGAACTTCAATATTGATCTTGACTGTAACGCAACGGTCAGAACGCTGTCGGTTGCAGAAATGCAGCTTACTGAATTGGCCAGAGCGCTTTCCTCTAATTCCGATATCATTATCATGGATGAGCCCACATCTTCTTTTACAAGCAAGGAAGTTGATATTCTTCTCAATATCGTCCGTTCCCTTAAGGCACGTGGCATCGGTATGATTTTTATTTCCCACAAGCTTGACGAAGTATTTGCAATTTGCGATACAGTTACGGTTCTTAGAGATGGGCAGCATATTAAAACTTGTCCTATAGAAAGTGTAAACCATGATCAACTAATATCAATGATGGTCGGTCGTGAAGTTAATAATCTTTATCCGAAGCGAGAAGTTGCAATCGGAGAAGGCGTATTTGAGGTAAAAGGTCTGTCGCGCAAAGGTTTTTTTCATGATATCAGTTTCACGGCACATAAGGGAGAGATACTTGGTTTTGGTGGACTGATAGGTGCCGGGCGATCCGAGATTATGGAATGTATTTTTGGTATCGAGCATCCGGATTGCGGCGAGATTTGGCTAAATGGTAAGAAGCTCTCAATCCGCAGAGTAAATGATGCAACCAGTGCCGGAATTGCGATGGTCACCGAGGATCGCTTGCGACGTGGCCTTATCCACAAAGATACAGTGGAATTCAATATGTCTTTGGCATATTTAAAGAAAATTACAAAAACTGGTTTTGTAAACAGAGCAAAACGAGCCGAAGATGTTTCGAGCATGGCAAAACAAATGCGGTTGAAATATACTGGCCGGAATCAGCTTGCTGGAACACTTTCAGGTGGAAATCAGCAAAAAGTGATCATTGGAAAATGGCTTTTGAATATGCCAGATGTCCTTATTTTGGATGAACCTACACGCGGAATAGATGTTGGTGCAAAATCAGAAATTTATAATCTTATTGGAGATCTGGCTGAGCAGGGTAAGGTTATTCTGTTGATTTCATCTGAATTACCCGAACTCATGGGACTGAGCGACAGAATTATTGTAATTTCTGGTGGAGAACAGAAAGCAACAATCGACAGAAAAGATTTCAATTCCGATGACATCATGAAATATGCCTTTAACCAACATGAATAGTGAGGGACAAAAAATGAAGAAGACATCCAAATTATTATCTCTGATTATCAACAACAAAAGCTGGATAATCCTCATCTTGTTAATTTTGGTTGCAAGCGTTGTAAGTAAGGGCTTGTTTTTTACCGCAGACAACCTAATTTCAGTACTTAAACAAAATTCTTATCTAAGTATATTGGCGTTGGGTTTTCTCGTGGTTCTCTCCTCCGGCAATCTGGATTTGTCCGTAGGCCATCTTATGGGACTTCTGGCCATTTCCTTTGCTATGATGTCCTCGCTCATGCCGGAGTGGCTTGCATTTGTCGTGACGCTTGTCATTGGTGTTGTTGCAGGGCTCTTCAACGGCATCCTTGCAATTAAATTAGGTCTTACACCGTTTATTCTTACACTCGCCACTGGACAGATGTTTAGAGGATTTGCATACCTGCTTTGTGATGGCCGTTCCATCACTGTCCTTACCCCGATTTGCAAATTCCTTGGTTCCGGCAAACTGGTTGGAAATCTTCCGTTTAATTTTGCTCTGGTTATTATTCTGACAATCATTCTCCAGATCGTGATTACACATACCTCTTTTGGTACTCACCTCCTTGCAACTGGCGGTAACGAAGCAGCAGCGAAGGTTTCTGGCGTAAATACACAAAAAACAAAGATTCGCGCATTCATGATTTGCGGTTTCTTCAATGCTATTGCGGCAGTTATGGTTTCCGGGCGTGTTACCGTCGCAATGCCTTCTGTTGGTGACGGACTAGAAATGGATGCAGTCGCTGCAGTCATTATTGGCGGCACATCGCTTAGTGGCGGAAAAGCAAACGTCCCCGGAGCAATTGTAGGTGCACTAATTCTCGGCATTATCACCAATATGCTCAATCTTGCTAAGGTCAGCGCGTATTGGCAGTGGGTCGTGAAGGGTATTATTATCGTTCTTGCAATTCTGATCGATGTGAAATCTGAGCTTTTGATCAACAAAAGCAAAAAGGCTTAATATTATATGTTGAATGTTTTTGATATCCAGTTCAGCTCTTATCATGACGGCCCCGGGATCAGGACAGTTATATTCTTAAAAGGATGCAACCTCTCCTGTCTGTGGTGTCAAAACCCTGAATCACAAAAGGTTTGCCCGGAACTGCTTCATTTTGACAATCTATGCATAAGGTGCGGTAAATGCGTTGACCTTTGCCCGCATCATTGTTTCTCGGTTTTCAACAACAAAAAAGTTTTTAATCGTGATTTGTGTGATGCCTGTGGTGTCTGCGTAGATAATTGTGTAAGTGAATCTCTTCAATTAACTGGCAGAAAAATGTTGGAAGGTGATATTCTTGATGAGATAATGCGTGACGCAGATATTTATAAACTATCTGGTGGCGGCATTACAGTATCCGGAGGTGAGCCTTTGCTTCAGGCAGATTCGGTTGCTGAATTATTCCGGTTGGCAAAGGCCGCTGAAATCAATACAGCTATTGAAACTGCAGGCTGTGTAAATCCGACAGAGCTTCAAAAGGTTAAACCGTATCTTGACTATGCACTTTTTGATATAAAGACGCTGGATAAAAAAAAGCATATGGAGTTTTGCGGCGGCTCCAATAGATTTGTAGATTTAAACCTCAAGATGTTGGAGCAAAACGAAATCACAACTCATATCCGGGTCCCCATTATCCCGGGTTTCAACGACACACCGGAAGATGTAGAGACGATTGCAAAATACAGTTGTGGTTTCTCACAAATCACCGAAATTCAGTTGCTTCCTTTTCATAAACTCGGGGCCGGGAAATATACAGCTTTAGATCGCACATATGGTGTAGCAAATATAGAAACACCATCTTCAGAAACAATGGAAAACTTAAGAAGAATAGTCGACAAAGCATTTTACGCAAGAAGAAAGGAATGATATAATGGCCAGCGAAAGAATATTGAAACTTAGAGATCTGATTGATAACTATGATGAACTGCTTAAATATGTACCGATACAGGATATTCAATATACTCCGGATCCTGACAAGAACGTGATTTATCGGTTTGCGGATACAGTAATCGCAAATTTAGACCAGTCGCAGCCTGCGCACATTCCTGGCTCGTGGATTGCTGGCAATGGCGGTTATTTTTTCAGAACAGAGGCAAAAAAAGACTGGTTGCTAAAGGAAGATTATGATGACATCCGCGACTTCCCCAAAGGCGCATCGAAGGAAGCCATTTTCTGTATGGATAACTATATTTACACCATTGCACCTTTTATGTGGGGGCATGTATGTGTTAATGTCCAAATGATGCTTGATCATGGTATCAATGGCATGATTGCAATGCTGAAGCAACGATTGCAAGACGAAACACTGTCAGAGAGACAGAGGGATTTTTTGAACACAGCGATTCTTGAGTGGCAGGCTGCGCTCAGATATGAAATGAGACATCGTGACTATTATCGCACGCTTGCTGAAAAAGAATCTGATGTGCAGCAAAAAAGCAAATATGAAGAAATGGCTGCACGGATCGAGCGCGTTCCTGCAAATCCCGCAACAAACTTTATTGATGCGCTTCAATCAATATCGTTTATGTATTTGTGCCTTCATGCCGAAGATGTGGGTGGCCATACTCTTGGACGAATTGATCAAATTTTATACCCCTACTATAAGAAGGACATCGACGAGGGTGTTATCACAAAGGAAGAAGCAGAGGAGTATTTCTTTGATTGGTGGCTGAAATTCAATCTCTCTCATATTATTCTTGAAACGGATAGTGAAAGTTGGGCGCTCCCCAATACGGAAACCGATCATACCCATAATAACGGCTTGGTCTGGACCGGATTCACGGATAGCATCACACGCGAAAAACACACAGATGATGGATACGTTATTGATATTGGTGGTGTTGACGCAGATGGAAATGATGGTGTAAACGACATTTCCTGGTTGGTAATCAAGGCACTTAACGAGCTAAACACGCTTGGCATGAAACCAGTGTTTAAGCTTAATGAGAAAACATCTCCAGAGTTTGCCAAAGCCTGTTATGAGACTAATTCAAAAATTAAGTATGGTTTCCCTGCAATTACGTTTGACAGGAATGCGGTAAGAGCTTTCAGGCAAGAACCAAACAACAAATATACAGAAGAGGATCTTAACAATATTGTTCATATTGGTTGTGTAGAACTTGCTGTGCCCGGAAAGTCGTATACAGATCCGATGAATGCGTTTTTCAATTTCCCGAAGATTCTCTTACTTACCATGCAGGGTGGATATCTTGCTGGCAATCAGGTTGGATTAGAAATGGCTCCAGCAGAAACCTTTGATGGGTTCTATGAGCAATACAAAATGCAGGTTGAGCATTTCATCAATGAATATGCAGAAACAGCGAATCTTGCTTGCCAATTTTTTAACGAGAAATATAAAAGACCGCTTGTTTCGTCAGTAATTAGTGGATGCATCGATAAGGCACAGCTTGCTGATGAAGGTGGCGCATATTTCTGGCACAAATGCATGAACTCCTCAGGCCTTGGCACTGCAATTGACTCTCTGGTGGCCATCTACGATGTAGTCTATGATAAAAAACTGAAAACAATGGATGAATTCGTAAAGATCTTGGACAATGATTTTTATGGAGAAGAAGCGTTCCGTCTGTACTTGGTTAATAAACTTCCAAAATACGGAAACGGAGATCCGATGGTTGATGGTTTGGCAAAGGACTTTGTGGATTTCTATTGCGCTGCTGTTTCAAAGTGCAAAACATGGAATGGCACTCCGTACAGACCTGGTCTGTACAGTTATTACGGCCCCTCCGTTAATTACGGTATTAAAACCGGCTCTACACCAGACGGTAGAATTCAGGGCGAACCTCTATCCTTAAACACAGATCCCGGTCATGGTTGTATTCGAAGTGGTCTTACTGGTGCAATGAAGTCTGTAACGGTATATGATCAGGCTAAAGCGCTTAATGCATCGGCGATTGATGTTCACCTCGCAGCTAATACACCAACCGAAGTAATCAAAACAATTGCCGAATATCTTGATCAAAATGGAGCACTTTACATGCAATGTACTGTTGCGGATAGAGCGGAAATGCTGGATGCACAGGTTCATCCAGAAAAACACAAGGATCTTGTAGTTCGGGTTACAGGTTTTAGTGCACACTTTATTGCGCTCGACAAGGAAACACAAAATGAAATAATTGCCCGTTCCTATTGGCAGTAACTCGAGGTAATTATGTGTAATGAACTAATTGAAAAGCTAAAATGGGCACAAACAGAAAAACTTAATATTCTTTCTGGGTTTGATGGGTTTGTGGATGAAATAATCCATGTTGTTGATAAACGAATTGACAAAGACAATTATATTCGTGTTAAAACAATTGAAGATTATGGACATAAAATCCTAAATGCCGCCGGGGTAAGCAGCAATATCGAAAATGTAGTTGTGCAAAGGAAGATGGGTGGCAACGGACCTATTTTTGCCAATGGACTCCATTGTTTGGGTGTTGATGTCACCTACCTGGGAGCAGTTGGTACTCATTCTTTTGAAGATGTGTTTTCGGACTTCTCTAAAAAAGTAAAACTCATAGGGATTGCCGAACCTGCTCATACGGATGCAATCGAATTTAACGACGGCAAGTTGATTTGCTCGAAGTTATCCTCTTTTAACGGCCTCACATGGGATAAGCTTGTGGAAAAGGTTGGAGTTTCTGGATTTGCAAAACTAATTGATGATGCACATATTCTCAGCTTTAATAATTGGACGATGATTCTTTCAATGAATGATATTTGGACCCATATTATCCAAGATATTCTACCATTGACCCAAAAAGATTTGTCTGAAAAAATCATTTTCTTTGATTTAGCAGATCCCCAAAAGCGAAGCAAAGATGATTTGGCAAAAGCTGTAAAATTAATTCTTGAATTTAGAAAAATAGGTCTAAATGTGGTTCTAGGGTTAAACTACAGAGAAGCTTTGCAAATTGGTGACATTGTTCTTGGTCGTGTACTGTCTCAAAATGAAACGATTGAGAAACTTACTCGAGATTTAGGTGAGATGTTAAATCTTAACTGCCTTCTTGTGCATCGACATAAAGAAGCCGCTTGCTTTACAAATAACACATACTACGAAATGAGTGTTCCGTACTGCAACACTCCAAAACTTACGACTGGAGCTGGGGATAACTTTAACTCAGGTTTTGTCTATGCATATGCTAACCAAATGACGCCTGATGAGTGCCTTAAATGCGCAATTGGCACTTCCGGAAGTTTATCATCAACGACCTGCACAGCGGCGCGACAATCTATGAGGCCATCGGC
>JABLTO010246245.1_pt1 | contig 10077 bp, 5 predicted proteins | sample 7160091 | NCBI WGS metagenome assembly JABLTO01 (sample SAMN14651225, study PRJNA627086) | human gut metagenome | isolation source: feces | host: Homo sapiens
CGGGGCTGTTCAGCCCCGCCGCTGCTTGCGTAGGAAGAAGGGCAACCAATGTTGCTGCAACCAGGGAGGGACGTGTTTCCTCTCTCCAGTGTCTCACAGCACGAATACGCCATTTTAAGAAGAAAACAGGAAGCTACTCTCCCGGCAATGAAAAGACCGGGAGGGAGGTTTCCTGCTTTTTTCTTTCGTGTTGCAAAAGGTGGAAACGGGGGTGAAAAGGGTTCCGTTTTGCCCCGTTTTGATTGAGACGGCATTCTTTCAGCCCGTGAATACCGCAAGAACAGGGGACATGTCAGTGGAGCTAATATGATAAATACTGTTTTCCGTTTTCCAAAAACCATGGCGAAGGGCTTAGAGACGGGCGGATGCCCAGACCCTCGGAGGGCAGACTTCCAGCGGGAAGGATGTGCCAACGGAGGATACTGGCAGGGATCCCATGCGCATTGCACTGCAAGCTATCGGGGCGATGTGGAGAACAAGGATGGAACCGTGCCAATGGCCCAGTCTTTCCCGGGTAAAAGTTAAAACAGAATATGATGTTCATAGGGCAATCCACCTGAAAAAATAGGCCGTTTTTCCGCTTTCTTGATTGAGGCGAGCTTTGGTGAGGGCGTGATCACCGGTTTTTATAGGGGCATGTCAGTATGGCTACTATGATAATAAAAACATTTTTTGCGAAAACATGGGGACAGGGTATCGCTGAAAAGCTGAGCCCTACGGCGGCAGGCGCTGAATCGGCGCTGTCTGGTAGAGGACTTCACCCCAGGAGGAAACGGTATCTGTCAAAAGAATGGAAAGGAAGGAGCTTTATGAGAATATGAATTTCTAAACAAGCCCGCGAAACTCTGCTGGAGACAGCCCTTGGGTGCTGTCTGCCGCGGCCCCCAGTGGGCAGGAGGATGGTGGGAAAAATGAGAACAATTTCATATGGAAATCCAAAAACAGCCCGGCATGGCAGCATGCCGGGCAAAATCATTCTATCCGAAAGAATTAAAAGGAGGAGATTTTCCATGAAAAACCAGAAAAGTATGATGCGGCAGTCCGCTGCGTGTTATGCTGAGAACTTCCAGCTTCCGGTGTTTCCGTGCCGGGGGAAGAGACCAGCCACGGAGCACGGATGCAAGGATGCGTCAACGGACAGGGACAGAATCAACAGCTGGTGGGCCTCCGAGGAGCATAATGTGGCCATCGCTACGGGGAACGGCCTTGTGGTGCTGGACGTAGACGTTGACCACGGGGCTGGTAAGTTTGGGGACGAGACGCTCTCTAACCTGGAAGCGCAATATGGCCCTCTGCCGGATACCTGGACATGCCTCACCGGGGGCGGTGGCGTGCATTACTATTTCCGGTGCGAGGACCCTGCTTTGACGGTGCGGACAAACTTTGACGCAAGCTTGGACTATCGGGGAAACGGGGGCTATGTGATTGCGCCGCCGTCCATTCATCCCAAGAGCGGGAAAGCGTATGAATGGGAAGTGAACCACAGCCCGAACAACACGGAGCTTGCCGATCTCCCGGAATGGCTGCATCGCCTTATGCTTGGCAAGGGGGAGCGGGGAAGCAAAGCCCAGCCAGAAGGGTCCCTGGAAAAAATACCGGAGGGCCGCCGCAACGATACCCTGTTTCGCCTTGCGATTTCCATGCGGAAAAATGGACTGACAGGCGAGGAGATCCTTCCTGCCTTGTTAGAGGCCAACGAAAAGCGCTGTATGCCGCCGCTGGAAAAGAGAGAAGTGGAAACCATTTGCAGGAGCGTAAATAAGTACGAGGCAGAGCTTGCTGCGGTTTACCATGGAAAATTTGAACCTGAAGATTTCTCAGATGCTGGAAACGCAGAGGTGTTTTTTCAAGTATATCGGAATGATCTGATCTGGGTAGATGCCCTTGGATGGCTTTGCTGGAATGGAAGCCAGTGGATCCGTGACGAGCACAAAGCGGTGGCGTGGTCGATAGAGCTGACCGAAAAGATGCTCCAGGAAGCCCAAGAGAAGTTTTTCGCTGCGCACGCTCGTTTGGCGGAGACCACGGTTCAATTCGAAGAAACCAAGGCCGCAGAAGATGAAGCCGCGGTGGATGCCGCAAGACGGGAACTGGCCCAGGCCAGGAAATTCCTCCACCATGCCCGAAATACCCGTGGGGCCGCTCGACTGAAAAATATGAGGGAGCTGTCCAAGCCATACTTGGTGGTCAAGGCAGATCGGTTGGATGCCGACCCGTTTGCCCTGAATACCCCTGGCGGCATTGTGGACTTGAGAACGGGAGAAATCCATCCCCACGAGCCGTCTGCCTACTGCAGCCAAATGACGCTGGTATCTCCCGACAGCCGGGGAGAAGCGCAATGGAACGCTTTCTTGGAGACTATTACCGGTGGGGATCAGAGCATCCAGCAATTTCTCCAAAGGGTGGCAGGGATGTCGCTCATTGGAGAGGTTTATCAGGAAGGAATCCTCCTTGCCTATGGGGGAGGAAGAAATGGGAAAAGTACCTATTTCAACGCCCTGGGAGCAGTTCTGGGTGATTACGCTGGAAATGTCAACATCAAAGTGCTTACCACGGATCAGATGAACAAAGGGGCATCTTTGGCGACCCTGCGGGGGAAACGCCTTGTGATTTCCGGGGAGATGGATCCGCACCAGAGCCTTTCTATTTCCACCCTGAAACAGATTGCCAGCACGGACGAGTTGGTGATCGAAGAGAAATTTAAGCAACCGGAGACCATCAAGCCGACCCATACCTTGGCGTTGTTTACCAACCATTTGCCTCGCATTGACGCTATGGATATGGGCACCTGGCGGAGAATCACTGTGGTGCCGTTTCAGGCTACCATACCAGAGGAGACGGAGATTCCCAATTATGCCAATGTGCTGGTAAAGGAATCCGGGGGCGCGATCCTTTCCTGGGCCATCGCCGGTGCGAAACAATTTGTGAATGACGGGTTCCGCCTGAACCTGCCAGAGGCAGTCAAAAAGGCCACGGAGGCATATCGGCAGAAAGAAGACTGGCTGATGGAGTTCATCCAGGATCAGTGCGTGGTGTCAGCAGACACCCGGGTTGGTGCCCAAGAGCTCTACCAAGCCTATCAAACCTGGGCAGCAAATGCAGAGAGACCCGCCTGCACAACCGGGACATTCTCCCAAGCAATGAAGAATGCTGGCTTTCTAAAAATCCACCCCAAAAACAAAAAATGGTGGGTGGGAGTGGACCTTCGCCCTGAAGCCTCCCCGGAGGCAACAGCGATAGAACCAGAGTAAGGATGAGGGTTACGGTAGGTTACACCTAAAACATAAAGTATAAAATATAAAAAATACTATATTCTATAGGAAAGCTTATTTTCCTCTGTAACCTACCGTAACCCACTTCCTTGGAGGTTATCTATGGAAGAGAACTTATGTTTTCTTATACCGTGTTCCTCGGCCGCGGCCTTCCTGGCGAAGCAGACCATCGGCAACCATGCGTTTCAGAATACGGTTGGCAGTGGCCTGACTGACATGGAGAAGGGCATCGACATCGCTACGAACAATATGGCCGTTCGCCTCGATCCAGGCCAAAATCTGCTCTTCTTTGCTTTTGGTTGTATCAGAAACAGCGGTGAGATCTCTCGTGGCGGAATTGCGGTTTGGCAAAGTGATTTTAAAAGCGTTGCTGGACACTTCAATTTTAGGCTTCACGCCGCTTCCGGCATAGGCTTTCAGGATCTTTGGCATGCCAGTTCCATAGGCTTCAATCAGGTTCAACCGATAAAACACGGCGGCCAGCTTTGGATTCCTGCAAACGGAAAGGCCCAACAGGATATCCTCCAGAGCGATGCCGCTGGGCAGGCCCCCTACAGACACAAACTCGATCCGGTCGTCGTACACGCTGATTAAGGTGCTGGCGCTGAAGGAGTAGTCCCTGTGGACAAGAGAGTTTAGCAGCGCTTCCCTTAGCGCTTCTTCGGGATAGTCACGGGCGTCATGGCGGTACAGTCCGTCAAAGGTTGCTTTGGTGCGATTTCTCAGATCCAGATAAGCGTACATATCTTCCATCTGGGAAAAAAGAGAACCGCCAAACTCCCGCCGGTCCTGGAACTGGCTCTTATCTATGCCGGAAAAGGTAGCGGCCTTGATGGTGCTGCTGCACTGGTCAGAGAGAAGCATGGCAACGTTGGAATAGATCCCGTCCGGCGACACCAGCCCCAGCGTCTGCATTTTGGAGGCATCGAAAGGCACCTTGCACTTGGCAAACTGCGCGCTTGCGGCCTGGAAGGTAAGATTTTGCTCCAGGGAACGCATATCCTCAAAGCAGTCCCCGTCCGTCTCCTTGATCATTTTCCGGATTGCGGTATCGGTGGCGGGGTCGGTAGACGTGCCGTTGCGGACATATACGCCGCTGGGCTTGAGGCCCTTGCTGGCCAGATAATACGGACGCCCGGTGCCTTTTTGAACGGTAACGGCAAGGATCGTCTTTCCGCCAACTGCCTGCGTCTCGTAGTGAACGAACATCGTCACATCGGGCTTGATGGAGTCCCGGACCATGTTGTTGATCTGTAGGGTTACGCGGTCGGCGTCCTCAATACCGACGACCGTGCCGTCGTTCCGAACGCCGATATACAGCGTGCCGCCTTTTGTATTGGCAAAGGCAATCACCTCTTTGCAAAGGTCGCTGACGACCTCAGATTTTAACTCAATGACTTCGCTTTCGGTAAAGATCATATGGCACCTCCGTTTTCTACGCATCATTATACTTTTTGCTTGTCATTCTTGTCAATTGCTTATCAAGTGAGAAGAAACCATTTTTATCCTCCTGCTTTGCATTCTTGCGAGAATCGCAGGGGGATATTTGCTTTTTTCCGGGGTAAGGACTTTTTGCGCGGAGGGTGTGCAGTACAGCCGAATGAAACAGAAATTCTAAGGCAATACTATTTTGGAAAGGGAGGAATTCTATGCCAAAAACCATGGAAATGAAACATAGCATGAACGAACAGCAGAAGCAGGCGGTCATTGAGCAGCTCTGGCTGACCTATTACAACGATACGCTTTTTGCCCAAGCGCTGATTACAGAGGCGCAATACAATAAGATGCGCTTGCTGATCAAAAACCGTACTGCGGCAAAATAAGATATCCTGGGCGGGAATCGTGAAATGCGGTTGCCACCCAATTTTTTCAACCATTTTAGGTGGACTTGAAAAGTTCGCCAAGCTATGATAGATTATATACATAATGATATTACGAATTATTTGGAGGAGAAGGTATGGATATCCATTCCGTCAGACAACAGATGCGGGAACATGGCATCTATGAAACGCCGCTTCGGGTGACCTATTATGCTAGGGTTTCCTCCGAGTCGGACGAACAGCTCAATTCCCTGGGTAACCAGATTGGATACTACGAAGAACTCATCCGGAAGAACGCCGCCTGGACCTTTGTCCCTGGGTACATCGACGAGGGCCTATCCGGCATCTCGACCAAGCGCCGCGAAAACTTCAACCGCATGGTAGAGGATGCAGAGGCCGGGATGTTTGACCTTGTCATCACCAAGGAAATCTCCCGGTTTGCCCGGAACACGCTGGATTCCATCCAGTATACCAGGCAGCTTTTGCGTGCGGGCGTCGGGGTCTTTTTCCAGAATGATAACATCAACACCTTTGAGGAGGATTCAGAGCTTCGTTTGGCCATTATGTCTTCCATCGCGCAGGATGAACTGCGCAAGCTGTCCTCCCGGGTAAAGTTTGGACATCAGCAGGCCATCAAACAGGGTGTGGTGCTGGGCAATAGCCGCATTTTCGGCTATACCAAGGACAATGGCCGGTTGGTCATTGAGGAAGAACAGGCTGCCATGGTGCGAGATCTGTTTGCGCTGTACGCCACAGACAACTACTCCATGAAGCAGCTGGAAACGCTGCTCTGGGAAAAAGGTTACCGCAACCACAACGGGAAAAAGATCGCCCACTCCACCCTGTCAGGGATGATCTCCAACCCCAAATATAAAGGGTACTACGTCGGGAATAAGGTCAAAGTCGTGGATATGTTCACCAAGAAACAGAAATTTCTCCCCCCGGAGGAGTGGGTCATATTCAAGGATACCACCGGTGAGATTGTCCCCGCCATCGTCTCTGAGGAACTGTGGGAACAGGCCAACGCTGTCCTTCGTCGCCGCAGTGAGGACGTGAAACGCCGCCAGGGAATCTGCAACCATGCAAATCTCCTGACCGGCAAGCTGTTCTGCACCCATTGCGGGGTGCCCTACTACCGGCGCGAATCCCAGGATCGGCAGGGGAACAAAAATTCTAAATGGGTCTGTTCCGGGAAGATCAACAACGGCAAAGGCAGCTGTGATTCCATCCCCATCTACGAGCGGGAATTGATCCCGCTGCTGTTTGAGGTCTTCCGAGATACCAGGGAGGCCTCTGATGCCATGCTGGAGGAATACGAGCGGATGTATCGCACGATGACCTGTGACGGCGAGATCGAGAAGAAAATCGAAGGGGCGCAGGCGGCCTATGAGCTGGCCCTGAAAAAGAAAGGCAAATTGCTGGAACTGGTTGCGCTGGACAGCATTACCCCTGAGGATTTCAAGGCAATGTCGGCGCAATGCACCGACGACATGAAAGCTGCCGAGCAGGAAGTGGCCGAGCTTCGGGAGCAGCAGGAGTCCAGCGAGGAATTCCGCAGCAATATGGAACGCATCCGCAGAGCCCTTCGGGAGGCTGAGCATGACTGCGCCAACGGGGCGATCACCAAGGAGTTTGTGGATACGTTCATTGATAAGATTTTCGTCACACCGGAAGGGGAGGGCACGGTGCGGCTGGATATTAAGATTTTCACCGGAGAAAGCTGTGAAAAGTACCTCCAGAAGCTGAAAAGAAGGGCAACCGTCGAAGGTCGTACGGGTCACACGTTCAAGAAGATGATCCAGTCCTACGAGCAGGGGATGTCCAGCCAGGAGTAATCCCTCCCAGGCGGGTTCCTTGACAGGGATCGTCCCCGGGTGCGGCAGCCGCCGCGCCCGGGGGCGCTGTTTTTTGTGTTCGGAAGCGTTGTGTTTTTCGACACCGCCCCCTATAATAGGGGTACCAAACACAAAGGAGATGCCTGCTATGTCGAACATTTGGCACGATATCAGCCCCGACCGCATCCAACCGGAGGATTTCGTGGCCGTCATCGAGATCCCCAAAGGCAGCAAGAAGAAGTACGAGCTGGACAAGGAGACCGGCCTCATCATCCTGGACCGGGTGCTCTACACCTCCACCCACTACCCCGCCAACTACGGCTTCATCCCCCGGACCTACGGCGACGACGGGGACCCCCTGGACGTGCTGGTGGTGTGCTCGGAGTCCATCGACCCCATGACCCTGGTGCGCTGTTACCCCATTGGATACATCTCCATGCTGGACGGGGGAAAGAACGACGAGAAGATCATCGCCATCCCCTTCTCCGACCCCACCTACAACAACGTCCAGGACCTGATGGACCTGCCCCCCCACCTCTTTGACGAGATGGCCCACTTCTTCTCCGTCTACAAGGCCCTGGAGGGGAAGGAGACCGTGGCCAAGGACGTTAACGACCGGGCCGCCGCTGTGGAGGTCATCCGCAAGGCCATGGAGCACTATGCCGAGTGCTTTCTAGGCGGACCCAAGGCCAAGGAGGAGCTGAAGAAGTCGCCGGCGTGGTCCGGCGGTGAGGAGGAGCCGATGTAACCCCCCGCCGTCCGCTGGCCTGACAGAGATCCCGGACAACGTAAATCCGCCCCTGAGGAGGTCTTCCAGGGGCGGATTTTTGTGGGAACGCTGGAAAAAAGGCAAGCCCCTTGGGAGTCCCAAGGGGCTTGCGGGTTGTACCGGTTCAGCAAGGGGGCTGAACGAGGTACGGGGGGTGGGGTGGATTAGTAGATGACGGCTTCCAGAGTGTTGTCGGCCGAATCAATTACCACATTGATGATGTCACCCTTGACGATGTTGGCAATGCTATCAGCCTCGCCGCTCACAGGGATGTACACGGTGTCGCTGTCCACATAGTAGTTGGCAGTATTGCCACCAACAGTCAGCTTGATGATGCCGAGGTTGTCCAGCTTGGCAGCCACAGTAGCGGCAACAGCAACATCCTCGTCCTTCACACCAACCAGGGTAGAACCATCGATGATCAGCTGGTGAATGTCACCCTCCTCCAGATGGCTATAGAACCATCTGAGTTCGAGATCATTCTCATAGGAGAAGGGCTCGGTAGTCAGAGTGACTTCCTCGCCGTCAGGCAGGATCACATCGACGGTGACAACATAGCCCTCAGCTGTGGTGCGAACAGCGTTGCCAGACACATAGGCATAGACCAGAGTCTCAGCAGGATCGTCGCCTACGCTAACATAGCCCAGATCCACAGTGGGAGTGCCGTTGGCAACCTTAGCGGTAGCACCGGTGAAGGCCCAGTTGATGTCGGCCGGATCCACGTTCTCCAGGTCGGAGCCCTTCACAACACTGTAGCTGTCCAGATTGTAGTTGTACACGAAAATGGCAGCGTCATCCTCGATGTTGTAAGTGGTGCCGTTGTTGGTCATGTCCTTGAAATAACCACCAGCGGTGTTGGTGTCATACATATTCTGGATACCAACATTGTTATCCCACGTAATCACGCTGTCAATCCACTCGGAAGTTACTGCGTAGTAATAGGTACCAGGCTGAGTGGTACGGCCATCAGCGCCAACGGTCAGGTCGCTGCCTCCAACAGTAGCAGTATAGGAGTCATCGCTAAACACGTCTGCGGTGTCATTATCGTTGACAGAAATAGTATATCCCTGGGGCCCTTCGAATGCGGTAGTAACTTCAATCTCCAGGTTATATGTGCCTTGAACGGGAGGCACAGCATCGTTGCTAGAGCCGATGTACTTAACGGAATAAGTGAGGTATCCAGGCTGATAGTCAACAAGCTCCACGTCCTTATTCAGGGTAGCGCCATCCTTATAAGCCTGCTGAATGTCAAAGTTGGTCACTTCGCTGTTGGCAGTGAAGGTGCCATAAGGCACAGCGATCAGCTCATAGTCGCCGTCCAGGTTCACACGATAGGTGTACAGAGAGCCAACTTCGGGGCCAACGCGCTGGTCGTTCAGGGAGACATAGACGTCCACGGTGTCGGTGGTGCCGTCGGTCTTCAGGATGTTAGTCTCCCACACCTTATCCACGCCATGAGGATTGGCAGCGGTCTTGGTGACGAGGACATACTCACTGGTTACAGGAGCAATGCTGTTGCCGTCCACGATGAACAGATAGCCGTTGACCTCCACGAAGGCATAAGTCTCACCCAGAGAGATGCTGGAGACGGGGTTGACCCAATCCAGCAGGGTGCCGTTGTACTCGGTGTCACCCAGGGTGATCATCCGGTCGGCGGTGTTCAGGCTGTTGGCCACGCCAGACTGGATGTCCAGAACGGTGTAGGTGTCAATGCCGGTGGCAGTGTACTGGGCGGGAGTGCCCATCACATAGCCTTCCTCGGCCACGGTGCCGTTGACGATGACGTCGTCATACTCCACGATGTTGGAGCCGGTGGCGTTGTTGGCGTTGATGTTGGAGAAGTGGATGCCCAGATCGAACATCAGGCCACGGTCCTGAGCCCAGACAGCACTGTCGTTGTCTACCACCATGCTGGCGTCATTGGTTTCAATGACATTAGTCCGGAAGGAATCGGTCAGGGTACGGTCGGTCTTCAGCACGACGTAAGGATAGACAACGATGACGTCGATGTCGCCGCCGCCGTCCTGGTCGATGGCGCGGAAGGAGTACTGGTCAAAGATAGTGTGTCTGGCACCAGCGCCGGGGATGCCCCAGAAGCCCTGCTCGTTGTACTGGTTGTAACCACAAGCAATGCTCCAGAAGTTGTCCCAATCCTTGGCGGTGTTGTCCAGGGTGTACTTTGCACCATCCACAACGATGGTGTTGAAGTGATCGTTGTGCAGGCCGCTGATATCGCCTACAACGCCTTCCACCACGGTGCCGCCTTCGTTCACGCGGATCATCATAGCGCTGTCATCCTTGTGCAGCACGGTGACATTCATAGCGAACAGGTCGGAGTAATCAGTGGTGCTTTCCACGGTGTAGGCAGTGCCATTGTCTGC